>Ga0210059_1017585_pt1 | contig 10168 bp, 6 predicted proteins | sample Ectturendosymbi2_FD_188042 | JGI IMG/M metagenome (GOLD analysis project Ga0210059, IMG submission 188042) | Ecteinascidia turbinata endosymbiont from Florida, USA - Sample 2 (SPAdes) (version 2) | ecosystem: Host-associated > Tunicates > Ascidians > Unclassified | place: Key West, Florida...
CCTTGACACAAAAAATTAACCAAAACTCAACTGATTTATAGTGTTTCATGTTTCAATTTGGGGGGGCTTGGAACTTCGTTAAGGGGGGATAAGCCCCCAAAAGTCCCCCGTGGCGACGGGACTGTATCGCTATCTCATGATTTGCTTAAAAATAAACGTATGATGCCGCTTTCAAATTCACGAAGCATATTTTTGCGACGTCTATTTAGGCTCGAGTCGAAATATACTCAGTACCTTCCGGAGAATTTACCAAGTTATCGATAGATTCGTGATCCTTTCGTCCAACCTACCCCATCGTTTACCCTTGCAAGAAAAAGAAAGCTAAATTGACCTTGCTTGTGATGATTCTCTGGAAAAAAAGTTCAATTCAGGAAACCTGACAAATTTCATTGAATGAAAAATACCCAGCTTTGGTGAAACGACCGGTACGGATGGTTGTCCTTTTCAATGCGTCGTATTTATGCGAAGCAAGACTTTCTGCCATTAAAACCAAATAGCGATCACGAATAAGTCTTGAGAGGGAAATGCGGGTGGCAGTTTTACAAATTCTTTCTTAATCCAATAACTAGTGAAAAAAAGTAAGCCCACATGTCACAGTACTGTGAATGATGCATATTTCTTATTGTTGTTTCATCAATAAATAAAACTTTGATAAAATGCGTCTTCATTAAATTCACATAAACAAAACGTTGATTAAATTCTTGTTGCTGGTGCGTCGCAAGTCCAGCAAACTTTACCAAAGGCGTCGCAACGTAAAAAGTTTGAGAACCACTAAACTAACTACGAAGAAATTGTTGTCTTCCTGACTAAACAAGCAGATGTTCTTAGCTGAAAAGCTTATTGCAAATGTTGCCTGCCCAGCTGAAATATTTCACCCTCCCATCTGTCTGAATCGATCTACGCAAGGTCCTGGTTTTAGAGTCACCGATCACTGCGCAAAAGTCATCGCTTACCACGAAACTCTTTTTGTGGGGAAGTTGCGCGAATCGAGATAGGTATGACATGTTCCGTGAAATAGAAACGTTTATTGCCGACAAAAAGAAGAGTCAAAGAAACCACCAGTGAACACGTTCACCAACACATTCAGCAACACAATATGATGACACTCTGACAACTACTAATGAAATCGATTAGATAACTGATACATTTGCAATCACGAATCTACCAGAACTACGTCGCAACGTTGCAGAAGAATTTCTGGATATGACGGCTGAAGCGGCAAATCGCGTTAGTTTTGTGTCGTTCAAGGAAACAAAACTAAACATTTAGCAAATATTAACTTCTGGGTTTCCCTGCATTGAAATTATCCGATCGTATCCAAGTATATCATACAACGACTGATCCCATTTGTGACAACTTGGTTTTGTGAACCAGGATTTAGTTCATTGAGTTTACTGATGACGAATTATCGAAATCTAGTGGAAATAGAACGTGGCAAGCGATTGTGTTAGGGGTGAAGACACCGCAATTTCAAAAGCTTGTAGACATTATGCCAGCGCATTTTCCCATTAGTCATTGAGAAACATGTTTATGGATAAATTTTTATTGCAGACCTTTCGGTTCCAATGATTTGATGCTTGGTTTAATAAAGATGATGTATGCATACCTTCAGGCTGAGGTTGTGTAAATACTGGAATCGCGAGCACCAGAATTTGATCTTTTCAAATTGGGATCGCTTCGAAAAAGTTTTGAAAAAACCCAACTACGAATTAAACATCTTCCTAAAACAAAGCTTAGAAATACACTAACGTACTTTTCACACAAGGTTTATGGTATCACTGCTCTTTTTTTGTTTCTTTATTTTTTTTTCAAATTTGTATTTGATGAAAGAAGCGAAGTTCTGCATGTTTTCCGATTGTAATTCTATTGGTTTCAGTATTTTTAGCCCGGTTTAGGTTCAGTGTTAATGCTGTGCTATTCACAAATTGGCGATTTTGACCATTTTTATTGTCTTGTGTTTTCCCTTGTCTTGGTGATGATGTCATCATTTGATGACAATGACGCAGAAATGAAAATATTCAGGGAACGCGTTCGTTTGTGTTATGCAAATTACGAACCAGGCTCAGCAGGTTTTAACATGATTGTTGTTTTGTGCAACTTTCCACGATGGAAGCCACACTTCGAAACAAATACCACTGTTTGCATTTTTACTTCCATGTCGATTGGATAACCGCTCACTCTCTTCTGCAACGTGATCACGAATACGATCAGAGTTATTTATCGTAAATCTTGATTTCAAAGTTGTTTAAAAATCTTGCTGTTGGTGATAAACAGCTGGAACGGCGTGGAAGATTGAGCGATCTGTTCAACACCAAGGAAATCTCCAAGACTACAGTCCTGCTATGGATTATATGGTAAGTTGTATGAATTGTGTATTCCTACTGGTGGAACGATTTAACATAGTTTTTCTAACTTGTAACTCACCTTGCCATCATTACTTTCCGTGACCTGCCTTTCAACTGCATCATCAGGGGTCGTATGCATTGTTAGCATGACAATGCTGCTTTGTGCGCTATTGTTCGTTTGCAAAACCCACTGTCTTCAAAGACTTTTGACATAAGCGTTGTGACGCGTCATCTTTCCTAAATCTTCGACCGCGGTAAGCAGTCTTGACCTGCTGTACCAGATAACCACTTGCCCGCTGACAACATAAGAGAGTGATTTTAATGTTTCGCAGAACACTTTTTTGCATATCAACCCCGTAAAACTGAAATTTGAGCGTCGTGTGATTTTTTATCAAAGTACATTTGCGTGAAATGCCATTGGTCAGTGGCTTTGCGCAGCGAAAAAGCGTTGGACGGAGGATTACCCGACTGGCATGCATGGCCCATACTTGCGGGCTGTGATTTCTCTCTGGATGGTTCCTAAGCAATCCAGCTGCGAAAGTGAAAAATTAGTCTTAAATAAAACAGGATTTGTTTCTTTGGTTGAGTCCCGTCAAACCTGTAATGAAGCTCGTCAACAGCAAGTCGCTCATTTACTTGTTGCTTTTCACGAAAATTTAGCTCGCTTGCCCGTGTTGTGAATCAGACCATGGTTTTGCGACTTCCACTACAACTGTGTTGTTTCACGAAGGTTCAACTGCGCTTTTGCGTATTACGGTCTGGTTCTGATGACGACCGAACTTTTCCAAGTCCAGGAGTCATCCGGCCAGTGTTTCAGTGAGTGGCTTGTTGGACGTGAAAATGAGTTTTGTTTTTAGCCGCAGATGAAGTTTGTTTGTTCGGAAATGCCGGTGAGGTCCTGGCACATTATTATCGTTCGTTTATTTCCACATCAGTAGTTACGATGTCACATCCGGTTATATCCGAAGAATAACAAAAAAGAGAAACAGAAACCAAAAAAGAAAAAAGCAAACAATGCTTATGTGGAAAATGACATCGACCAATAATATCATTAGGGACGTTTTTTATGACCTAAAAAATGTATTATACGACTTTATTTTTCAGAAAATATGACTTTATATGACCAAACAAAAATGACTGAGCTAGAGCATATACAACTACTGTATAAAGAAGCATTGTCAGCGAAAATAGGCATAAGAGATGGTAGCCCCATGCTTTGTTGAAATTAAATTGCTCAAAACATGAGCAAAACATAGTATGGTTTGAACTTAGAAGCAAATTGAAAGCATGCATGGACATTGGTTTGTTTCTTTGGGGCAACAAGAACATGCATTTTTAGGCAGTGCATTGCATTTCATCCAAAATACCTTGGTTCACCAGCGTCTTCTCCAACATTCGCAGGGTGTCCAAGTGAATTTGATAAGGCAAGAAACGTGGTCGCTAATTTTCTAGGTTGATTTCTGGCTTTGGTGCTGTTGCCTTATAATTAGGGCAAGCAATTTTTTGACGTAAAAACCTAAAATTTTGACTTTATAATTTATAAATTTTGACTTTATTTTGACCTATAAATTTTCTGCGTTTGCAACTGCAAAATAATTCAGCCTTAGGTGTTGAGGTTAACACAGAAAAACATATTCATGCACCCTCTGCTTCGAAATTTTAAAATATTTGGTTGTTTAACTTCGGGGATCCTATATCGATACGTATATAAATATCTACAATAGAGTCAAACCTGAGAACATCATAAAGTTGAAACGTTATTTGCATGATGGATTGAGCATTTACCAAACCAAGTACCATAAGACCACGTTTCTTGCCTTACCATGCCTATCCTCAATGGCGTAGCTGGAGGTTTTAAGCCAGGGGGCAGAGCTTAACTGAAGGGGGCCCACTGGTAACCGCAGGGGGCCCACTGGCAACCGCAGGGGGGCCCAATGGTCACCGCAGGGGGGCCCGCTAGCCAAAATTCAAAAAATGATTAACAAATGATAGTGAATTTCTGCATGTCGTGGATGCCCATACTAGATTTAAAAAAGAGAAAACACCCCGAAAAACGCAAAAAACAACAAATTAAAGAATACTAAATATCAAAATGTCAACTAAAGGGGGCCCAGTTTTTACATTTTGCTTGCCAGGGGGGGGGCGGCTCGCCCTCTTGCCCCCCTCGTAGTTACGCCACTGCCTATCCTACATACCATTGAATCGTCCAGTAGTGGGCAAAACAACATTACTACCCCAGAAGTCGCAACAAACACACCATTATTACAGAATTGCAACTAAACTTGCAAAAACACATCAGTATCTCTTGTTGTAGTTTAAATCAAGTATCGATGAAGAGAAACAAAAACTTTGCTGCAAGAAAATTTTGGCCTAACGATAAATTTTGACTTTTTTTACCTAATATCTTGGGATTCGCTCATGGTATGAGCGTGAAATTTAGTTTGTGGACGTTTCATAAACTTTCACAACGGCAGAAAAATTTTGACTTTATTGACTTTTGGTTGCCCTACTTTATAATATGTTGATGTTGAGTTTGAGAATAGTGTAATTGCGAAGCTTGAAGCTTGACAGTCATGTACAAGACCGTCTTTCGTGCAAATCGTACAGCCGCGAGTCAATGACAAAGTGGATTGTAAATAGACTGCCGATTGGAATGACTGCTGCTTGTGGAACTCGTCAGTGATAATATCCTTGTTCTTTAACCTTGCATTAAATCAACGAACTTACGCTTGATTGCGCAGCGCTGATCGTCTCTTAAACTGTTAACGAGGCTTCTTTTGTTGCCTTTTTTAATGGAACGGCCGCTTTGGTTGTTGCAGAAGCATCATCCGGCCCCTCATCCGACTGCAACATGGTCTGCAAGACCCTCACCCAGAAAGACTACGTCGACTTGATGTGGACGACCCTGGCCGAGTTTCCAGGTGAGCCTGCTGTGCGATCTTGCAGAAACAAAACCTGTTGTTGTTTGAAGCAAAACCTGTTGTTGTTTGAAGCAAAACCTGTTGTTGTTTGAAACAAAACCTGTTGTTGTTTTGTGCGGCACCTCTTTGATCTGTCGCGCCCGCCTCGCACGCATGCGTTTGTAGCAGGCGTTCTCTTTCAATCTGTGGCATGAATAGAGCAGAAAACCGACAAATACATAAAAGCGTGAACAATTCGGCCTTTCCCAGCTGCGATGTCAGTTACTGGGTTTGTGAGCATGCGAACGTTGTGGACCCAGTCAGTGGTGCCGAAGAAGAAAGGCGATCGCGGCAGGCAAAAATATGTGGCGACTGTGCCTCTTTGTTCTGTGACGCCGACCTCACGTACATGCGCTTGTCGCAGGCGTTCTCATAACGATCGCCATCATCGAATACTTCGGGAGGAAGATCACGATCGCAGCTGACATGTTCGGTTTCACGTTTTTCGCTTTCTTGCTGCTCATCTGCAGTTCCAGGTACTTGCTCCGCTCGTTCGAAGTTGTATTCGCAGGTTATTGCTCCAATGCGTTTTATTACAAAAGCAGGGGTGTCCAAACATTTTCCAAAGAGGGACAAATTTGACCATGTGAAGGCGCCCGCGGGCCAGCATTTCCTTCCGACAAGTGATCATGGCCGGGCGTTTCGCTCAGGGTTTGAAACAGAAACACTCCTTTGCAACGGCTGTCGTGCTCTTGTTCATTCTACGCGCATCAAGCAGGAAGCGGAAGCAGCAAACACCGCTGTAGTTCTGACACAGAAGCGCTATCCAGGCTTTGGCGGGCCGCATACAACACAATCCGTAAACAAAGCCGTGGGCTATGTGAAATGCACCTGGGCCAGAATGTGGGCACCTCTGTCTTGGAAGTTTATTTTCTTGTTTTTTTATTTATAACGAAAAACTTCCAGAGCTCACAGGAGCGTGTATTGAGATTTTTTACCAGTATACGTTGTACAATTCATTTTCGCAAAGGCGTTGTCTTGCCACGTGGTGTGGCATCTTTTAATGCCATGTGACATTTTTGAATGGAAGGACAAAGAGCTTTTCACGCCCGGTCCCACATGTTTGCTGTTAGAAGTTGTTGCACTGATGATGGTCAAACCGTCCGCACCGACCACATCCACCGACCACGGCGTTCAGTTCAAGCGCCAGCAAAGTAATGCTCGAAATAAGTGGAGGGGGAGGTGCTCGTCGTTGCCGCGCAACAGTGACTGTACAGCAACCGCCCACCTTTTCTTGTGCAGGTCCGTCATGATCGCCTTCATATTTTCTGCTCGCGCTTTCATTTCCGGGGCTTTCCAAGCTGCTTACGTCTACACGCCCGAGGTCTGGAGGCAGTGTTTCCTTTTTGTTTTTTAATTACTTATTTCAAACGCACTCGCATTTCTTTACTCGCGCGTTTACTCTTTCTATTCAGGTCTACCCGACCAACATCCGGGCAATCGGACTGGGGTCGTGCAGCGGCGTTGCTAGGGTCGGCGCGATCATCACCCCATTCGTTGCCCAGGTAACCAGTGGCATGCCATTTTCAGTCATTCCACACTAAATGTTTTGCGGTTATTGTTTTCTCACCGTGTGCCTTTTTAAGAGCATTTACGTCCGCCGAGAAATTGTCCTTTAACCGCCATTGGTTATAGAAATGCCGCATCAGCTTTTTTCGAATTTTGAACAGTTTCAATTGTTACGTTGCATAAAGAACCGTTGTCTGCCGAAGTTTTTCATTCGCTTCGCACAACTATATTTCGCTGAACCCCCCCGTTGATAAAGTAACGGTGTTCCACTTTCCGTTTGCGATATATACCAGTGAGATCCTTGGAATGAACCTGTATCTGTGACTCGCGACCTCTCCATGCTTGTAAGCTCTAGTCTGTAGTTCTTCTCAAAGCTACATTCCAGATACACTCTGATTCGTGAAGTGCCCATTTGCACAGTAACAAGCTGCTGGTCAATATTTTGTCAAAATTTATCTTCGAAGAAATATTTGACGGCTCCGCAAAGTCTCCGCGCAATCTTCACGTATATTTGAAACCAAAAAAAGGGTTTAACAACGTGGATAAGATTTGTTGACTGGATCGCATGCAATGCGACGAATTTATTTAAAGACAATTGGCGGCAGGCCGAGGACGGATTGATGCCTCTTGTCTAATCGAGTCAGTGGGCACGATATAAACAGGAGCAATCGAATAAATAAGGCTTGTTGTTAGTCGTATTTCGCTCAAGGTACGTTTGATCTAAATCTGGCCACAAAAAAAACAGGAAAACATCGGCGTAAATAAATTGGGAGCAGCAATCCAACATTTTCAATGCTTGAGCTTTCTCTTGTCAAATAACTGGCTTTGTTACGCACAAGTGATGCAATAACTGGCTTTGTTACGCACAAGTGATGCAATAACTGGCTTCGTTACGCACAAGTGATGCAATAACTGGCTTCGTTACGCACAGGTGATGCAATAACTGGCTTTGTTACGCACAAGTGATACAATAACTGGCTTTGTTACGCACAGGTGATGCAATAACTGGCTTTGTTACGCACAGGTGATGCTCAGACAGTCGGAACCATTGGCCGTGTCGGTGTACGCCGTAGTGAGTTTCTTGGCAGGACTGGCCGCCTTCCTCTTGCCCATCGAAACGAAGGGACGGTCCTTGCAGGTGGGTTGGCGGGTAGGGTGGGTGACTGATTGCGGTTTCCGAGTGCATTCCATTTCAAACTTACGCCGGAAGCGTCAAGCTTGCATGGCTTTTGCTGCTGTGGGTTTGGCTGAGTTGTTTTTTTTTTGCTGCACTTTGTACTTCGGAAAGATCTGTCTTATTTTCTGAACCAAGCTATCGTTTGCTTTTGTCGTTTTCCCGAACTGAAGCAAATTCGTTAAAAACAGTTTTGGCAAAAACACGATCTTAAAATCAGTTGCTACTCGCCTGCACATAACTTGGTCTTGAATACTTAAATTCGCATTTTACATTAGGAACACCACAACAGCGCCGGTTGTAGCATTGCTTCTGCCCCATATCCCTGTGGGCAACTTGCACCCACCAGCATTCTGTGGCCTTTATTTCGATTCTTCTCCAAACTGATGGTAGACCAATGAAAAGAATCCACGCTGTCAGCTTCGCCCGACTCCCACATCACCAGCATCGTACAAGTTATATAATTGCGTTTGATTCGTGGGTGCGCGAAGCCCCAAGTGGTGAGTTTGTGACGTCTTTAACTCGCCGCTTTGTTTCAAGGAACAAGCCAGTCCTGCTCAAAGTGACGCAACAAACACGGCCGTGACGATGTCTGACGTGATTCGAACCGATACGAATTGATCACCGTCTGAATGTCTTGATCTTCGAAGCGTCTTTTCTGAGGAATTCTCTGCTTTTCGTTTTGCTTCTACCACAAGAAGTTCCTTTATAAAAAAAACGGCGCTGCCAATGGTCTCCTGAACCAAGGGCAGCAGCACGAACAGCTCGCCAGCCTATAAGATTAGCTTTGGTGTTGTGGTGTTTCTAGATTGTTCTGAATGTGTGATGTGACTGTAGAAGTGCGGAATTGCTGTCTTGCTCTGCATCCTTTGCGCCATCTCGCGGCGCCGGCTCTGACGTTCTTGAAGAATCAAGCTTGCCGAGTGTCCTCACCGTGATTGTTTCACACACGTTGCGTCATAATGTACTATGCAGTATAGTGTTAACCGTTATGGAAACGCACCAACTCCCCGCTTAGTTTTATGAGCGCAAGCCAATTGTGTTTTGCGGGTGAGACCGAGGAAATGCACCAACGACAAGACCTTTCCTAATGTACTGTTTTTTACAACGAGAAGTGGTTGCATTCTTGTTCGCAGCAGTTGTGAGTGGCACACATCGTTTTTGTTTTTTGCGGTGAAAACCCAGTTTAAACGAAGATGTTTTACACAAAAAATAGGGAATTCAATCGCAACCGGCATTTGATTTGTATTCATGTTGTTCCATCGTTTCCGCCTTTCATTCCCACCGAAGAACGATACACACTCCCATTGAATAATGATCATCCCAATCGTTACTTTGTGTCCATTTCAAACATTTGCACAGAATTTCAAAGTCTGAACTTCCTCCTGTTGCTGTTGGCAACATATGCCGGTCACGCTTGGTTGGCTATGCAGATGACGCGCATGTTTGTCGAACGTGTAACACTCCCAACCTTTGCGTGAAAACGTAACGGCCCTACGCAAATGCCCCCGTGTACCGGTACCGTCGTCCTGTGATTTCGCACCACATTTTCTGTTCCAGCGCACATGCCCTCGCCATTGCACAACCGCCGTACCGTGCGCACTTATTTATTTGAAACGCGTCTCTGGCCTGTTCGCCAGGAAAGAGCAATCGGAGTTTATCGTTTTAGTTTTAGGACAATTACGTTTTACTGTCTGCCGCTCTAGTTGATCGTTTCTGTCGTTCCCTGAAAACGAACGTCATTCCATTTTGTTTTTTTCCTCTTGTTTACTCGTCGCGTAGCAACGCGCCGCCCCCCGACCAAAACAAAGGGTTTTGTTTCCTCGGTACTCGTTGTTAGAAGTTTCAAAGAAGTTTCTTGCGTTCATGCTTTACTGCGAAGCAGAGTTTTGATCAGGTCTCAAACTTTTCCTTGCAGTCCACCTTTGCCCCCTGTGGGCGTTTGGGCTCCTCCTGTGACTGCAATTCCCTCGAACGACGAGATGCACCCCCACCCCGCATAGGCCAGAAGTGCACAGCCTCTTGCAGGTCTGTTTGGTGGTCTTTCTACTAAGTATCCTAATACAGCAGACAAAGAGTTTTTATTAATGCACGGCCGCCATAACATTGCTGTACAGGGGTGGCAAACAAGTCGATCGCCGAGGCTCAGCTGGTTGGTTTTTTGTACAAGTTTTTCCTAA
>Ga0210059_1017586_pt1 | contig 10168 bp, 4 predicted proteins | sample Ectturendosymbi2_FD_188042 | JGI IMG/M metagenome (GOLD analysis project Ga0210059, IMG submission 188042) | Ecteinascidia turbinata endosymbiont from Florida, USA - Sample 2 (SPAdes) (version 2) | ecosystem: Host-associated > Tunicates > Ascidians > Unclassified | place: Key West, Florida...
GTTAGAACTAGGGATGAATTTCCTCTATTATCGAACGTTAGCAAACGTTCTCAATTCTAATGCTAAGACATTAAAATGTGCGCTCTACCATGGTCGTAAAGCACGGTGGACTGAACACGATGACGTTATAAAACTACTGCTCACATGAGCCCCGCGCCTACGTCTTGCATTGGGCCCCGCACTTGCTAGGGCCGGCCCTGTATGTTTGGGCAGGTTTCTTAAGCAGAACCATCGCCCTGCAAAATTCTCCTATACGTTTTCCTCAAAGTGGCGCAAAAAATTGGGCGAATTGAAAATATTCCCCCACCTAAAGCCCAAGGTTCCCGTATGCCTCTGGTTAAAGCTGTGTACCATGATTTGTTGAGGCGTGTCGCTGAGCGCAGTAATCAGGAACGTAATGACGGGAGTCAAGGGCCACAATTCCCCGGTCGCTGAATCACTACGAGGGCGCCGAAAAGTCCCAACAATGTCACAAGTACTTCAGTGCAGTACATTCGCTTCCGAAAGACACCAAGTTCGAACAAGGATGCTCCAAACTTGCTTCTTGCTCCGGGCGCCATCTAACCTCGTTACACCCCTAGCAGTAATTCAGTACTCCTCTGCGTTGTACATGAATATAAAGTGAGGAGTTGCACAATGGCATAATTGCGTAGGTTATGATTATGTGAGCTAATCGAGCACGTTCAATGCATTATTGTCACATAGCGGCAAGTTATTTGCAAACATTCGTCTGTAGCTTTTTGTAGGCTGCATTATGGTTCAATCAGCAGGGGCGTAACGAGGGGGCAATTGGGGCGAATTACCCAGGCGCCAAATCACTCTGGGGGCGCTGAAATATTGCGGGGGCGCCAAAATGATCCAACAATGTCACACGTACATTCTTCCATACAGTACCCATTTGCTTCCGGAAGACCTCAGGTTCGAAACTGGGGGCGTCAAACTTGCTTCTTGACTCGGGCGCCATCTAACCTCGTTACGCCGCTGTCAATCTAGAGGTTAGTTCCGTCAAGAAACTCATCCACTCATCTTTATGCAGGGATGCAGTGCTAACAAAAAAAGGCGTGGGAACGCATCCAAAAAATAACCATTTTAAAACAGCTTCAAAGCCATTTTAAAGCAAAACGTGAAAAAAGTGTGGGCACGCCGTTCCCACGTTTTCCCGCTCCACTACGCCCCTGCCTTTATGCTGCTAAACTACGATGCAGACAAACTGCGGACTCACGAACCGCACTGGCAATAGCCCTGAAACTGGTTTTTCGTTTTCAATTTGGAGGTTTGTAAAATCTTGAGTCAGTTATATGTTTTCCACATTGCATTCCAGTTTTCACTGCTGCCTTTTATTTTCCTTTCAAGGCGGTCATCAGGCATTAAAGAAATAAACTTGTAAAAAAACAGACCATCTTCATTCTGCACAGCAGCATGTCGAGAACTGCGTTGAGCGAACGAGACAGCGTTTGCGAAGGCTGGGCAGTTCTCATGCGGCAAAGAAATAACGAAACAGTGGAACTATTACGAAACAATAGCATTGTCACTTCGTTCGATAAGAGGTTGAGTAAAGTCCGGCACGTAAATCCTGATGTTTAACTAAGAGAAAAACATTGTTTATTTTAGAGCATTTTTTAATCGGTTTCTACTTCCATGGGTACCAAAGAGGTGCGCGTTTATGGCAAAGGGGCGCCATTCAAGGGGCGCAACAGAGGTTTGGGGGGAAGCTGCCCCAAATTTCCCCCCATGGATCCGCCACTGTGGTGGACCCTTAAAGATGTTTTGACGAACTCATGCACCTTATTTGCTGACACATCCCCCGTGTTCCCCACCTAATTGCGCCCATGTCTGTGAGTGCCCTGACGTAAATAAGCAAGTCGCCTAATTCAGTAACTCAGCTACATAATTCAATTGATGATGGCTCATTGTCCGTCGCTTATGAATCACAAATAACCAACTAATTACAAAAATTACCTTGACATGGTCTTATGCCTACGTACCACACTTCAGAATGTGCAAAGTCTCGGTTAAATCCTGAAAGTCATTGGTTGGTTAAATGGTTCACTTTTGCTAACAGAAAGTTTTGTTAGTGTGACAGGTTTGTGATGCACCCTTGTGAACCCTTTCGTAGTGGTGTACCCCTCGCATACTTTGGTACACCCCAGGGTGCACCGTGCACACCGGTTGAAGAGCGCCGGTCTAGGCTTTCTCGGTGCCGTGGAGACAGTTGGTTTCGATTCACTTGGGCTAACGGCAGAAGCCTCGTGGTTGTGGTTATATTATTTCTCGAAGTAGATGCGAGGCAAATATCCGCGAACTTCGTTCCCGATTATTCCGGAAGAACTTGTTCCTAAATGACCGGACGTTGAGCTAATGAAAAAGCGCGAAGAAGCAGATCAAATGCGTCAACTGCTCGATACAGCCGAAGGCATAGAGTACAAGCGCTGCCTGAGGGTTGACTCCAGGTACACAGGTGGTGATTACGGAAAACCTTGAGATAATCGAGGTGTGGCGAAAAGCCTTGCAGACATGCCCAGCTAGGCTACGTTGAGGAAACAACTCAAGGCTTGTTGCGAAGCAATCGCCGAATGCTTGTCGACCTACCAGGAAACGACATGGACGCTCAAAACGAAAGCCAAATCGTTAAAGAATCGGAATGCTCCCACCCAAACGTCAACTCCCAATTCTAATATTACAACGACTCGTTAAGGTAGAATGTCACGATCGCCAGATACGCTGGCTGATAATTGTTATCGTTCTAGTTTGTTCTCTTCGCGTTGGTTGGGCTGGAGTTGTTCAATTGCATTTGAGGGGTTGCTGTGCAAGAACTTTTTTTGCGACTGAGTTGTCCTTCCGTTAATTGTTTGTGCGCGCTTGTGTTTTATTGTTTGTGCGTGTCTCAAGCGACTATTTCATGTTCCGTGACTCGCGAGCCATTGGTCATTCGAAGGTAACACGCTGCTCAGAACCGTTTGTTTATGTTTTGTTGCAAAGTACACTAACAGTTTTTGCATTATTCACTGATCTGCTGCAGGAGTAGGCCTAACGGTCACAGCAAATGACAAGTAATAATAAAATTAATTTATCACAGGTACAGGCGGTTTAAACAAATATATTTGCGTTATATTCAAAGAAAAGTTTCCTTTTATCTCAATCATTAAATTTTTGAATAGATTCTAAATTTACTTACAGTTGTAGCAAAGGTGGGAGGATTCTTGGATTTGCCAAAGTCGTGCATGAAATGCCGCTGAAAAATCTAAAAGCGCATGATGCTGTTGAGTACTAAAGCTAAGCGCCTTCCGTTAGAACTAGGGCTTAAATTAAGGATAAGGAATTTGCGTTATACCTACATTACAGTTAGATGTCTGGGTTGGACGTTTCAACTAAAACTAGCCCGAAACCTTACCTCTAGACGTAATCAAGGATAGTCATACGGCGGATTCGTTACGAGACCAAAAAGGCATTATTACTGTTATCATTATATATGTATATATCTTTTGAGTGAGAATGAAGTTTTGCGGTGTGCAGCGCTGTGCAGTACCTGCTGAAGGTGCAGAAATACATATGCTGTTGTTGCGCAGTATGCAGACAAAACATTTTGATTGGTGCGGTTAGGGATGTAACAAGTTGATATTTTCCGGGGCGGGGGCAAAATAATTGCCACTTGTACCCAACAACAAAACATGTTTTAGAAATTTTGCCTTTCCTGGGTGAGCTTTGCGAACAGAAATAATGTGCCCTCGACATCTCTACCTTGAATTCCGCTCAGAACCGTTGCCAGAAAGTCTTCAATAGAGGGCTTTACGCTTGTGCAGGGAATTGGCATTCTAAAATTTGATAAAAACTCAACAGATTAATATTGCTTCATATTTCAATTTGAGTAGGCTTGGAGCTTCGTTTGGGGGATAAGCCTAAGGCCCTCCGTGGCGACTGGACTAATTCCCCGACGATTGGGTTGAGGAAAGAGATGTGCAGTGCAGCAAATGCAGACGTCTTGGTGAATAGGCATTTCGCAATTTCATGTACAACGAATGCATGCATTTTGCAGCCTAAGCCGGTTTTCCGCGTTCAACACTTATTGCAGCAGACAAAACGTTTTGCATTGCAAAGTTTGACTCATTCCTTACTCGTCACTTTTGCATGAGCGCGCGCGCCTGCTTGACGTGCCCTGGCCGCGTTTCAGTTCCGCTGATGGTGTTTAATACTGATCGTGCGCATGCTGCAGGCTATTGCGCAGCTGCCGATCTGCTGTTCTTGCAAAATCGTCATTTGAATGCTGCATTTCAAAGCCTGTCAACGAACAGCATGTGGTGAGAGGCCTACAATAGCTTTGCTTCGGCTTGTCGATCTATTGTTGTAAAACGTCTAAAATGTCGGTTCGTTTAGTCGTGAGACAAGATCAGTTCTCTTACAACGACTAGGCTTACGTCGGTATTTGTAGCGTTTACGGGATATCTTCAACTCAACATGAGATCTACAACCAACCCTACCCAGAGTTTTAAACGGCAACACTGTAGTGGCTCCCAGACCGCTACAAAAGTATAGACGATAACAGAATAACGGAGTTATCCGCAGCATCGGCAAGCCCACACTCACATGAGGATAGGATGACACAGGGTTGGTAGCCGTTTCATCCAGTTGGTGGCATCGGCCTAAGAAGAAAGGTGGATATTAGCAGAGACGGAAGTGTCTGTTCAGTTCGCTCTTTGTGAAAGGATTATGTGAAAATACCTGAATAACAATGCGCGGCACTTATTGCTGTAATGATGGCGTTTCGCTATAAATTGAAGCAGGAATGATCTACTCCGGGTGTGCTAAGTGTACGGCGCACACCCAATCCAACTGATCATGACCAAGCGTTCATCAGATCGTGCAATCAAAGGAAAATTACAAAAAAGGTGTAAGTGTGGACGTCCTATTGATTTCTGAGCCAAAATTCAAAACTGTTGCATTTCAACTTGCTTGATTCCACTCACTTTGTTGCGCATCACTAGTTTCCCGTTTCGTTTTTTCAATAGACTTGTTTGATGTGGCAACCCTGGGTGTGCAGTAGTACAGCCGCACACCTGTGCTGGTAACATGAGCATCAGCGTATGTACCACGACATACCACGATTCGAGGTATGTCATTGGCAGTTCAGCCGGATTGAACACAACGGTTCAAACAAGACCGTATCTATTCTGTCCAACCAGTAGTTGTATATTTAAGAGCCACATGACAAAACGAAGGTTTTCTTACGTACTTTAGCCTATGCGCATTCTCAGTCTCTGCAAACAATCACGAGATTCACAAAATACTCACTATAGATTTGATATTTTTGCATCGAAGTTCGCAGTGTTGCTTGAAATGATTTAGTTATTTACCTTTTCACCTAAAAACCTTTACATCATTTTCAAGTTTATTAAAATAGATCAAGCTGAAATCTGGCAAATCTCATTACCAACAATCATCAGGTTTTTTCAAGAGTTGAAAATGGTACCATCACGGAGTATTTTAGAGCAATCAACGTAATATTTTAATTAATTATTTCTTCTGCAGCGTTCCTGCAACGAAATGAAAATGACGTCAAACTGCGTATTGTCAGGGGCCGACCCAAGATTCCTGAGCAGGGCCGGCTGAAAAGTTAGAAAAAAACAACGCATCTTCTTCAAACACATACTTCGCAAAAAATCATCAAGTTGCGGTGAAAAATCACCAGACCACTAGGTCAATTGAAAAATCACTAGGCGTGGCCCCAGTGTTCTCAATTCTTGTGCAGTTCATCAAGTTTAGACCTTGCAATCCTGGGTGTGCGCCATTCAAGCCGCACCCCCTATGTGTTTACTGTTCAACTGCTCGTATTCGACGAGACATTCGCGCAGCCTGATATTTCTGCAGTTGTGAATTGCGAAATCTGCGTCAAATGGGACCTTGGAGTTTCTCCTCGCTCCTTTTGTCTGAAAATAATATATTGCTGTAAGAGCGCTCCTCGAAAGTTTCAACTTAATCTTTGTTCTTAATTAATTGGTCATGCTGCTATGCAGGCCTACTTCAGTGCTTTCCAACTGTTATGCCGCGAAAATTTCAAAACTGAGGATGACTTTGTTGAACCTATTGCATACAGGTTCAACAAAGTCATCCTCAGTTTTGAAAAACGAGTAGTCATGCGTGTTTGACATGTGATCGGCATGTTTATTTTCGGTGCACTATTATACCTCACGTAAAAATAACATTAAGCGCTTAAGTTTAGGCTAACTCTTCCAACGAGAACGTGTCTGCTAGTTAAGTTGCGTTTCAGCCACTTGCTATGGTTTGTCGCGTAAATGAAACGGAATTGCAAAGTGTGCCGCGGCCAAAAAAGTTGGAACCACTGGTGCATTTGATATTTTTGCGAAACTGATTTAAAAAAACAAAATGCGAACTTTTCTGAATGAACTGTTTAAGTCTTAAGAGTATTAATTAAAGCACTGAAAAAGGTAGGCCTAGTGAAAGCTTGTGGGAGATTTTTGGCTAGGACGTAAACAGGTGTGGGCAAGCTTAATGTTTGCGAGACATTTTAAGGTGTGTTGGTAATTCAGTCGTGGGCGTCGGAAGAATTTTTCCAGGGGGGGGCACAAGGGTATTTTTTCAAAATTTTTCTAGGAGGGGACCAAAAGTAGTGAAATTTGTTTTTTCCCACTCGAAACTAAGAAAACAACTTTTTGCTGAAATTTTCAAAATATCAGGGGGCCAAGACCCCCTTCCGACAACCATGACTTCAGCAAAGCATCGACACTTTCAGTGCTATTGCTTTTTGCCACATAATTTATTTGCCCATGTAGTACAGGTTTTGCTTCTGGCTTTTGAAGCCATTGTCACCAAACCTTCGCAGGTTAGAAATGGTTCGCGGATCACGATTTGCTCATTACTGGCCCCAGTTCATGGCGTATCATGAGTTTGGTATTGCTGTGACAAGTAGCATAAGTGGCTCGAATAAAACTTACTCGCTAATAATTGTCAAATAGCAATACTTATTGCAAACAAAACAGCCACAATAATCGAAAACAATATTTTGTTCGACGTTTTGGCTTGTGCGTAAGCCATCATCAGGAATAAGTGGAAACAGTTAGAAAAAAAATATAAGGATGCAATTTAAGGCATTCGTAATCTATCACGTCATATACGCCATTATGTGTTGAAAACCAGTAAGGGAATAGATCAGCCATGTCCAATCCGCGGCCCGCGGGTCGCATGCGGCCCAGTCGAGGGTTTTGTGCGGCCCAGATTAGGTTTTCGCTGTAGTAAAAGCATCCCACATAATGAAAACCTGTCCTTGTTTTGATAAACTTGAAGTTGACATTTTTCATGTAGGTGCTCCTCTGTGGCACTTTATCACGTCTGTTACCATGACAGTTAAGATTCGAACACCTTCAGTATACTAGTTAAAGTAAATTTAGTTTGCTAAGATCAAAGTAAGCCATTCAATGTGCGGCCCTCAATAATATGTCATTTAATGCGCGGCCCTGGTCAAGACAGTGACATGCTTTTTGGCTCAGTAAGCCATTTGGGTTGGACATAGCTGGGATAGATGAATCGTCGATGTTGAGATCTGGCTGGTGTTGCTGTATCAGAAGAGACTCGAGTAGGTGAAGTTTCTTATGACCGACGACGCTTCCCAATATTTCCGGTTACTTGAAGTTGATACGGTGCTTGGGATTGGGCAACAAATGTTGACAAACTTCAGAACGTTCATCAAATTTGTGTTCGTTGATTCGGGTTATTAAATTTCGGCGAGTCTGTCCAATCCTGATCCTGTCCATGGTTAGGATCTACAAGTCAATTTTTTCGTCACGTACATGAAAGCAATAAGTTGAAAAAATCTTTTTCATACAAAGACAAACAAAATCATCTTCGTCGCTCAAGTATAGTCTACAAACTAACATGCACGTGTGGGTCAAACTACATTGGACGGTTTCGCCGAAATTTAATAACCCGAATCAACGAACACAAATTTGATCAACGTTCTGAAGTTTGTCAACATTTGTTGCCCAATCCCAAGCACCGTTTCAACTTCAAGCAACCGGAAATATTGGGAAGCATCGTCTGTCATAAGAAACTTCACCTACTCGAGTCTCTTCTGATACAGCAACACCAGCCAGAACTCAACATCGACGACTCATCTATCCCTTACTGCTTCTCAACACATAATGGCGTATATGACGTAATACAGTAGGAATGCCTTAAAATTGCATCCCTATTTTTTTCTTTCTAACCGTTTCCACTTATTCCTGATGATGGCTTACGCATAAGCCAAAACGTCGAATAAAATAATGTTTTCGATTATTGTGGCTGTTTTGTTTGTAATAAGAATATACAGCAACTCCGTGCATTGTTTACCAAATAACAATAGAATTGCCCTTCAACATCACTTCATGAAACAGGAGAAAATGCGTCGTTGTAGGCGAACTGTCTTTATGGACGAAGAACAATGAATCGTTCCTAAAATAGATTTTTAGTGCAATGCCAAAGCCTGGCAAGAGTAAAGTGTTGTTTAATTAGTATTGCCGCTTACTGTATCGTGTTCTCGCGTATACTCTTTGAGAAATTATTTTGAACACGAGAAATTATTTAGTCTTCGTTTTTCGAAACTGTAGTTAACGTCGTTGTTGGAAGATCAAAATATTTGCACGTTTTGCTATTTTCGCATTTTAGCGAAACAACGTTGTCATATTTTTTCCAAAATGGAATACTGCTTTTGTTCGACAATTAACGCACTGCTCCACCGAGACCATCAATCAAACTGACCACAGTTGTAACAATCCCTAATACTCAGGGCCGGTTTTAAGCGGATTTGACCGATTTCTTCTAATCGGGCCCCGCGCCAAAGGGGGCCCCGCGCTACGTCTACTAACCAACACAAATTTGCACTTTGTATCGAAGTTGATTGTGCAAAGAGCCGGCGCCGGGCCCCGTGTGTTCCAAAGTGTTTTAAAAGATCAAAACGGTTCTTAAATTATTCCAAAGGTCTCACAAAATACAATATAAATTTGCTTTGTTACTACCATCATAGACACGAAAACCTTACTTTTAATCATCTCAGTATTCAGATAAAACAGTTACGGCCTCTCAAAAAGTCTTTGCAGTCAGCAAGGTCAAAATAAAAAAACCCTGGCGGGGACCGCAGGATTTTGTAAGTCAACGAAAATCCAAGTGAACTGCGCGGGCGCCATCATCAAAATTCCTTAGTAAGAATGGTCATTGTTTTCAGTAATGTTTAGCCAGGTTTTATCCATAGCACCTCGTTAAGGCAAGGCAGAGATGGTTAGGTTTTGAAGCTGTTTTCTGTTTCATTTATGAAAGCGTTTCGTATTTGGCAGATCAGGTTTCAATAGTTGCTACAAAATACGGTTCGGTAGTTGTAAATGTTTCAATTGTTACAACTACTTGTCTTCTGAGGGTGAAGTTTGGTTTTACAGTAGTTCGTAATTGCAAATGCGTGCTGCTTGGTCAGTTTTTCAATAGCGTTGTCTATTTTCCCTCTCGTAGAGATTTGATGAGGCAACATGAGATTGGCAAATACTATTGATATAAATCTAGTTTTAATTATGAATGACTATCTCAGTTGTACAAAAATAACGGTTCCCTAAAAAGTAACAGAAAATTGCTAACAGTTAAGCCATTTGCAAAGTAATAGAAGAGATAATTTGGTTCAGGTAAAGTAAGCCTCGTAATGTTATGGTGAAAACTGCGTCATGAAATACCACCGAAACAAGGATTATGGCATCAATCTCACCAATTGGCGTCGTAATTTCTGAGATACAGCCTAATAAACTGAAAGTTGCAAAAAGTCTGAAAAGGTGCAAAGTGGAATAACTTTCGTGGAAGTTTGAGGCTGCTGGTGCTACACTACATGCCTGTTTCAAAAAATTAAAAAGTAGGTTTAAACTTATTGGGATATGTACAGTGCAATCACTTTCTATATTTCTTCAGTGTTAACAGATAAAATAAATTCAAACATTTTCCTGGATATTCAAAACCTACTCTAATAAAGCGATTTGTACTTCTTTGATCGGTGGCTCGGTGCTCTGTTCAGTGGATTTACCTGTAGCCATTTCCACGCGTATACCGTATTTACTCGATTGTTAGCCGCCCTTGATTGTAAGCCGCATGAGATAGATTTAAAAATTTAATGTAAGCCGCCCTTGAATGTAAGCCGCATATACTG
>Ga0210059_1017587_pt1 | contig 10167 bp, 8 predicted proteins | sample Ectturendosymbi2_FD_188042 | JGI IMG/M metagenome (GOLD analysis project Ga0210059, IMG submission 188042) | Ecteinascidia turbinata endosymbiont from Florida, USA - Sample 2 (SPAdes) (version 2) | ecosystem: Host-associated > Tunicates > Ascidians > Unclassified | place: Key West, Florida...
ATAGCATGAAAAAGCAAATTCTTGAAATATGGCTATTACTTAAACTACTCCAAATTTTTTAATTTTAAACTTTAATAAACAAACTTCACTTTGCAAAAAACTGTATGATTTTATCTACTTTAGTTACTTCGCAATTACATTTTGAAATGTGTGCAGGACTTTATGGATACCCTGTATATATTTGAAAAAACATTATATCCGTGAGAGGCACCCATGTGACTCCTGCCAAAATGACAATTTTTTTCCAGTGCAACCGAGGTTTACTATGAAAAACTTGCGTCGACTCTGCTTGTCTTATCAGCAAAATCCCTCATGAGACGCAGGTAAAAACTTGCTCGTCCATCAGAAAAAAATGGCTTTAGAGACCAGCTGTTCTACATGTACAACAGCACAGCTTTTGTTATCACACGTTAGGAACCCACTGCCATCTTGGCAGAAACCCTTTCCCCTTACTCAAAAAGTTTATGCATATTTCAGTATAGGACTGCTCGACAGAACGCTTTGAAAAAATCAGCTGTTGAGGTAACCAGGTTAATAAGAGTGTTTTAAGTCTTTTTGAAAATTTAGTTGAAAACTGACTTAGCCGTATTGCCAACCGTTGCCTGAGCAGGGTACAGGAGGCGAAGTCTTCGTGTAGCAAGAGTTAACGTCTTGCTTGCACTGTTGCCGTTGCTGGCAGCAGGACATCCATTTACAATGCACCAGGGTACGCTCAGTGTGGATAATACAACAGGCGCGCAACCAGGGGGGGCATTTGGGGCATTTGCCTCCCCCCCCGAAATTTTCAAAACCTTACATAGCAATTCTGACATTTGCAGAAACTTTAAAATAATAAAGTTGCAATTTTGTATTCAACTCATTTTTAAGATTAGTTTTACTTGAATTCTTTTTTGTCTTACTGGTTAATTATCTCCTTACAAGATATATCTTGAGGCCAACTGATTGAAAATTTTGTAAATGATTGGTATTTAACCAATAACCACAAATATGCTGAAACTGGGAGATCGTTAAAATGTTGGTAGCCTATTTCTAAGGTCTTTTCTGTCCTTTTTTCGTGTACCACTTGAAAATGTTCAGAAATGCAGTAGCCTATGTGTGTACGCTTTGATTTTGTTTCTTGCCATCTTCTGAGGAAGAGAGCATGCATACACTCTTGAAACGTCGACGACAAATACTCCATTGCTATCACACCAATGGAGCAAAGTTTGCACCCAGTAGACTATGCCTGGTGACAGAAACAGCAAAGCCTACTCGTATGTTCATATTGTGTTAGCTTCACGTTTGCCTCGGGTTACTGTAGGCTACTATTTAAGCACTTTGTGTTCAGTGCTTAGCCGTTACTGAAGTTTCACAGCCAAGCTCTAACGTTGCAAGGGAAATACGAAATTCACAAGAGCCTCAAAGGTATTAAGTGTTGTTTAGGTAGTCCCAGCAAAAGTAGCTAGGTCCACCCACATCTCGTGACGAGCCTGGCCCAACCATTCGCAACAAAGTTAAAGTTGCATTCCTGCTAAGGCCCCACGAGAGGGGGTGCAGTCGGTGCACCGCTCCGGGACCTACAAGAGTCTAGAGGGCCCATGAACCTCAATCTTCAAATTGGAAATGGGCAATTAAGCACAAAGTTTTTACTGTTATAACTTTATTCATACAATCTTGTGCCAATTAATTGGCTAAAGTTGCGGTGTTAATCGATGTACAATGTATCGCCATTTCTTTTGATGTGTGGTTGGTATTATCTCAGTAGAGCTAGTTAAGGACCCCAAAAAGAGTTTCTGGGGCAGTTTCAGCTTTTCAGCAGTAGCTTCACTTATGCCAATTGAGGGTATGAAGAATATATGCAAATACATTGATACAATTGAAAGAAAATTCATTCCAGATATGAGAAAGGCATTTCCTGATGGTGGAGGAAAATTCCAATGGGATATTGTCCCGTGTCTTTCATCTGAAAAAGTGAAGACGATTTTCAGGAAGCAAAAATTAAATATGATAGATTAGCTGGAAACACGCCAGATCTTAACCCCATTGAGAATTTGTGATCAATAAGAAAATCCCGGTTACAAAAATTCGATCACACCACCATGACCAAGCTAATAGAGGCCATCACTCAAGTTAGGCATCCAGGGTAGCGGAGTCGGAGGTAAAATGTCTGACTCAAACTCCGACCTTTCCAAAATTTCCTACTGCAACTCCGATCTTTCCAAAATCTCCGACTCCTTAACATAAGGTGAATGAAGTTTGGTGGCCAAGAATTTTGTAGCAACTAACACTCGGTGGAAATCGTGGTACACAGTAAGAATTCTCTGTTTCAACAAAAGTTTCATAAGAAATTCTACCGATTCAACAGGAATCCTCAACTGAGGAGTGTGCTGTAAAAGTGATCCAATTGGACTTCCGGAATCGGACAAAAAATCCGACTCCGACCCCTAGTGTCGTTAGGAATCCGACTCCACCAAAACGCCTCCGACTCCGCAACCCTGAATTGGCATTGCGACAGTAAATCAAGTAAAATTTTCAAAAACTGTTAGAATCCATGACAAAGCGAGTACCGAAATTCTTCATGTCCTTCTATCACTGTATTAGGTTTAAAGAAGTATTGCAGTAAATTTGCTTTGCTAGTGAGAATTACTATAGCCTACTATTAATGGTAAATCTGATGTATAATTGTGACATTCGCAATGCAACTGTGTGTTATGTGCATTATTTGAGATCAGCCTGAGCCCTTTTGAAATTTAGTAATAATATTGGTAAATGTTTATGATGCAAAAAATATCAAATAAAGCATGTCATTTTCTGGTCATAGTATTGAAAACTAGTGAATTATTAGTTGTAATTTATAAGGGGGACAAAACAGCTCTCGCACCACCGCATTCTATTCATCTCAAGGGCCCTGTTCCTGCTGCATTCGTTTCAAGAGTATTTCGGTTGGCAGACGAAGTTTCGTATCTACAATTAAAACAATGGCATCATCGATTAAAGATATCCTGACAATAGTCATTTGTATCTGAGAGCTTCATCACTCGCAGTACCGTCTGAAGTTTCAAAAATCTTGATAAACGATTTAATGAAATTGCTAGAACCAGACGAAAAGTTAGGCAGCTTTAGTAGCAGCCTATACATCTGACAAAATAAAGCCATGACTGCACTAGTTGAATGCGGAACCAGGTGTTTGTATTAGGCTACTAATTTTTACTCTGTCCTGATCGTTCGGTCTACATCTTGATTAAAACCAGGCACGTAACCAGTATGGGACAGCAGAGGGGGTTAAGAGGTTTCTGGAAGGGTCCCAAATTTTTAAACTACTGTATGCCCAATAGTTTTAAATTACGTCCAACACATTTTCCAAGGGGGCGAAAAATGTTTAGTGTGGGCTTCGCCCTTCTGGTTACGGTCCTGATTAAAACTAGTAAGTTCTCATTTTCGGAAATGTTGCGAAGAGACCATATCTGTGACCGTTTGCGAAAAGTTGCACGTACCACAGTTGAACAAGCACGATGACGTCATCGAATGAAAGTTCATGAAAATTTCCTCCCCTGATGCGCTCCATTCAGATCGGTCGCTGCTGTGCAACAAACCAAATTTCGCATGGTCTGTAATTGAAGTCTCTGGTTTGTTGCAAGCTTTCGATTCGAGACACCAACCAACTGGGCGTTGCTCTCATAACTATGCGATGATTTTCGGCCTTATACATATCTGTATATAAGTAGTTAATCTCCGCAAAGGTGACGTAGTGGAAACAATCAGCAACTTTTAAAATAGGAACTTGATTTCACGTACTTTTACGCCTCAGTCCTGAGATCTACAAGATAAAGCTTGCGAGTGGAATGCTGAATACCTGAAACAAAGAGCATAGAAGCAAGAAAACTCTACGTTAAGATAAAGACAACAAAACACAAGCTTCGACAAGCAACATTTAGAAAATAGGCCGTTCGCATGAAGCTGGTTTCACTAATGCTGAAATTATAACTGACGCTAACTACGAAATACCGAGAACATACCTTTGAGCAAAGCGGCCATGGCTCAATCATACCTTGCAGTGAGATGCGCAGCATTTTGCTGTTTTGCCATGTTTTGTTAACTTTTCAAACAAGTTGAAAGGTGATTTTGAGGTTGTACGTTTGACTGTGGACTGACCTATTCTAGGGATGGGCATTTAAATGATAAAATTTTTGAAAAGGGAAACAATAAGAATAGGAATGAAACAATTAAACTTTGCGAATATTTTTTATTCAACATCGCATACTGAAAAAAAAATGGAACAAGACTTATTTCACATGAACCATTTTTATAATTTGCTCGTTAATTTTGTGCGTTTAGTTTATAAAGCCAATTAGCTTCACCGTATCCACAAAGTCAAAACTGGGTTGTTCTACAAACGTAACTGTGTAAAAGTAATAAACATGTGGTTTATATACATTGCCATGATCAACTGCGTAGTACCGCAGTAAGGCAATTTAGTCGCTGTGATTACTTTTTTCTGTTTGCTCTGAGCACCTACGTGTGCTGACCCTCATGAGGAAAATGAATTTACTGTTCGGCCAACTCACAGTTCATTGCATATCACACAAGTCACTACATAAGCACCATAGCTTTCACATGTGAAGATGTCAAGTTCTGATTTAGCGAGGAGCTTTTATTTTCTGCCTGCAGATGTGAAACAGTAGAGACTACGGATTTGTTTTATTTTCCAAGACAAACACAATGTGTACAGTGCTTGCAAAGTGAACTTTCGGTGTGTTTCTTAGCAAGGTGCTTGTAATTGATTAGTTTTCATCCGATTGCGATGGGTCTGTTGAAGTAATCCTTTTTATCGTTTTTCTTTCTTTCATAGATTTAGTAAATGGCGAAAAGATGTGGCCCGGATCTGTGAATCATCTTTCTTGCCATTCTTATGCCACTGCAATCATGTCATCTTTCATGGCCAAAGGAAAGTTTGAACGGTAATTTTTCCTTTTTGGCGGTTTTGGTTTGTGAGGTAATCTTCTGTCTTTTGGTCGAGTCGCCTCAATCTTATAGCCTATCCGAATACGATTAATGAAATATCGCTTTTGGTTGGAGTGATTTTATTTTTGTGAACCATCTTCCTTCCACTGTGGGTTTTACAAAGTCATTAGTAAAAAATGCAAAATCATCTCCACTAGTTATGCAATGATTTATCTCTAGGAATTCTAGTTTTCCCGTCTGGTCATTTGTGCAGGCTTGGTGAAACGTTAATTCAAAGCCACTGTGGGCAAATGCTGAGGTTAGTGTCTGTCGGATACATCCGTGAGACGGTTCTGATGTGGTTATCCACAGTTTTTTTTAAGGCGTTTTATGAGTTCAAAACAGATCCATAAATTTCCTCTGCGGACCCATGAAATTAGTACTTTCCCATTAAATCTGGACAACCACGAAAAGTTTTAGCTGAATTGAATACTTAACGTCGCTTTGTTGCTTCGATGAACGTCCCAAAGTCGATTCTCGTCACACCAAATAAGTGCAGTACTGACAGTAGTCTCGCATATTCATCGTAATCGTCTCTGAAACAGTGTTGCCACTCTGTTATAAAGAAAAAACCCAGAATTTACCTTGAAAAAAACACAGAAAGTAATAAAAAAAAAACCAGACATACAAAATGTTAAAAAAAGTCAAAGCCAAACTTTAAATGTACGCTAGCGATACTTGCACATAAAAATTAAGGTAATATGCATTATTTGCAATAAATTTTTAACAAGTTCAAGTCTATTTTTAAACATACTGACAATTTACAAGTAAGATAGCAGCAAACCAAATGTGTGAAGCAACATGAAAAGTTAGTTGCATCTTTTCAAAAAAACGTTTCATGTTTTCGTTTACTTTCACTTAAACGCACAAATGAAACATGTACATGATGCGTTCAAGGTCTTACAGTTTTCTTTTCACCCTAATCATAACATTCATTGCAATATGTTATACTTAATTTAACATCCAAATTTTACATTCATACCTATCACAATCAATGCGCCTTGAAACCGTGAAGAGCAGATTCTCAAAAACAGCATCTTCATTCATAACAAAAAAAGCATTCCAAAATCATGAACAATAAGTAGCCCTTGACACATCAGCGATAGATCAGAGCGCTGACCTATGCCTAGTCAGTGCTTAATCTGCAGAACATTAGATTTCAAACAATTTGCTTAAGCCTAGCCCTACTCAACTGTACTGGCTAGACTGCACATTACGCATGTGAAACTATTGTATTGTTGAATAGAAAATACAGTAATACAACACACATTTCTAAAATTTGGCCAGAGTCAAAAATCCCCAGATTTTTAATGAAAACCGCTGAACCCCAGATAAAACAGAAAAACCCTAGATCTAGTGAAAAAAACAGCAGCGGCAACACTGCTCTGAAATCCCATGCAGCATTTATGAGATAAACAATCATGTTACGTAAAATTCAATGCGTTGAACACTACTGAGTCTGGCGTTTTCAGCAAACCAAGTCTTTTCCATGCGTGTCATTCGTTTTTAGCAAGCCAAGCCTTTTTCAGATTTTATGCATTTACCTTCTTGTGTGGGTATTTTTAGGAGATAATGTTTTGTAGTAAGCCTAAAAAAAGACACAAGGTGCAAACGCCAGCAGCAGTGACTGCAAAGGTTCTTTCGATTCTGTTGTGCAACAAGAACAGCATTTAAATGTTAGAACCTCAAAAGCATAGTCAGTTTCAGCTAACAGACAGTCAGCAGTATCAAACGATCAGACTTTTTAATCATGCATTAAGCTTAAACATTTTGATGAATCCCCACTAATGAATATGTTCACTCTGCATGCTGGCGGAAGCATATTATGTTTGCAATGCTCTAAGCATCCTGCAGTTACCACCGGCAGAGGAAAGAATGGTAATATTCAGGGTTGCGGAGTCGGAGGTAAAATATCCGAATTCAACCTTTCAAAAATTTCCAACTCCGACTTTCCAAATTTTCGAACTCCTTAACATAAAGGGAATGAAGTTTGGCTGCTAAAATCAATGGAAATCGTGGTGCACAGCAAGAAATCCCTGTTTCAACAAAAATTTCAAAATAAATTCTACCATTTCCACGGGAATTCTTAGGAGTGTGATGTAAAAAATGATCCAATTGGACATCCGGAGTCGGACAAAAAATCTGACTCCGACTTCCAGTGTTGTTAGAAATCCGACTCGACCCAAAAACCTCCGACTCCTTACCACTTCGGCTCAGCAACCCTGGTAATATTTACAGTACACTACCGAGCCTGCCATGCCTCCACGCCCAAACCGCCTGGATCATCATCTCAGCTCTGACTAACACCAAATACCCAATAGCCTGAAAAAAAACTCAACGCATTTCGCTATTTCAGGCTATTCATCAGGATCGCATTTCAGATAAAGTTAATATGATAGCTGAGCGCATACATCTGATTAACTGGGTTTCGAAAGATGAGATAGTGAATCGAAAAAGAACTTTCTTGCAAATATTGGTGGAGAGCACTGGACTTAATGATCGGCTTTGCGACCTCCACCATACCATTTCTGTTGCAATAACCTAGTTTAATTTGCTCATCTCGAACATTTGTGTGATCACATTGTTTCTGATGTCAAGTAGAGCCCATGCTGGGCTACCATGGTGGACAACCGACATTGCGCTGTCCATTCCACTTGCCACAGCCTGGCCGGAGCGACGATTTTCAACCCTGTGCCGTGTTAAAATCAAGCAACGAAACCGGTGCTTGATGTAACTCTGAATACTTTGACAAATGTCTAAAGTTTCGTCTTTGATAACGATAAAGCAAAGGGTTTAGTCCCACAACGCCTTTGAAAAGTGCATGGTTTTGTGTCATGACACGCTATAAAATGCTACTGCGACAACATATTTGTATGCTATTTGCACTATGCTGGATTCCCAAAAACTACTAGGTATTTATCCATTTATTTAGAGCTAACAATATAATTCACAAGTTATTCCCAAAACAATTTTGTAAGTTGGGGAATGCTACACAAAGTGTGAAAATGATTGCATTTGCGAAAACGAAGTCACAATCGAATATTACCAGCACGGCTCTGCTCTGAAGGTCGCTGCAGCCCAACACAACGGTTGGTTAGTTGATCTAACCCAGTGGTTCCCAAAGTATGGGTCGAAACCCAAACAAAGGTGGAGAAGGGTCAGAAAATGAGTCGCGCAGAAGCAGGTCAAACTGCAGCTGAGTATTTTCAACGTTACTTCTGCTTCTCTGTGTCCGTCTGTATAGGCACTTGAGCAAAAGGTAGATGGCTAACATTAAAAATGAACTTAGCAACTTGTTATCAAAAATCATCCATAAAATTGTTATTTTTTCATACGTTTTTTGAGGTTTGGGTAGGGTTGCCGGATAACTTGAAATTTTTTCAAGGACTTTTGTTTTTCAAATTGATACGATGGGCTACTTTCACCCTTTCAACAAGCTTTCACGTATGAGCAAGTCAGGCTAAGCTAAACATGTACGAAATTGAACCTAAACAAAATGACACAACCGTTCTTGAGTATTTTACTTTTCACTACACAACTTTTAAAGATGGAACGAGTCTGCATATTATTCTGTTCATTTACATTGGTTATTCTTGATTCTTGAATGTTAAATGTAATCAATAGTTAAATAATGACCACTTTAAAAATATTCAAGAATTTTCAAGGACACCGGAAAATACTCAAGGACAACAAGATGTTTTTCAAGAATCAAGGACAAAACGAGTTTTGATAGCAAATTCAAGGACAGTTCTTGGCGCTCAAGGATGTCTGGCAACCTTAGGTTTAGGTCGCGAGGTCTTAAAACTCAGATATGAGTGGCGCTCAAAAAAGTTTGGGATCCGCTGATCTAGCCATGCTATCATAAGCGAATGAAGTCTTTTTTAAATCCATTAGTGTAAAAATGCCAAAAACTCCTCGACTGGGAAAGAATTCAATTTCATTTCATTTTTGTCACATAGGCTTTGTCGAGAAAACAGGTTGCAAGCTATCTGTAAGTAATGGCAGCGCGAATTGCCTCAGAACTTACAAAATGAAAAACATCTTCCTATTCGTGGGCGTCGGGAGGTGGGACAGAGGGACCTTGGCCTTCCAGGATTTTGAAATTTGAGAATTTTCCATTACATTTTTAGCAAAAAAAGGTCGTTTTATTTGTTTTCAGAAGGAAAAATTAAATTTCACCACTTTTAGGCCCCCTTGGAAAGATATTTATGGCTACTTCTGGAAAAATCCACTAATAGCCTCCTCCCCTGGTGAAAATCCTTCCGACGCCCATCTTCCTAATTACGGTAGATGTCGGTGCTGACTTTTCTCGTAGCAGCTGAATGATTTCAAATTTACTGCAGAATCGGGTGGCAAGTAACATCAGATGATAATTGAAACACTTTCAGACTATGTACTCTGACTACTTAAGAAAACTGTTTTTTAACTCGTCGAATGTAAAATTGTATTAAAACCAAGGATCCATATAATTGTGATTGAACCGTCACAATGCATGTTCAGTCATCACAAATATATGTCCAGAACGAATACTATTGTTGATAAAGAGTGGCCTAACTGAGTAACAAAAAAATATTTTGAAACTGGGTCGTTTTTTAGCCAGAGTTTGATCTTCAAGACATACAAAACATACAACCACGCCATATTCACGCATTTAGTTTTAAAATTGTACAAAAACAAAAATCTACGATGTTTATTTAATAAACCGACTGTTGATGCTGCTGACAAGAGTAAGTTATACATTATTTGTAGTACGCCAGAGTTATCAGAGGAATTTTTGCGATGGTCTTGAAATGACGTTTAGATCACCAATAGGTGGGATACAGCATCTGGTGCATCAGAAACAGCTGCAAAAAGCGTTACTCCTTGTTTTTACCTTCGGTTAGTGATTACTAGCGTTCAGATGCAAGTTTGTATTTCATGATCACAAACTTTCACACGGAGCTTAAACTTCAGGTAAAGTCAGCCATGGCATGATTTGTTCAGCATTTACGCTACACACAACATTTGAATAATTATGGACAATATTACTGGTAAGCCACGTTGCTCTGGTTCGACTAAAAGCTGAAGTCGGATAAGGTTCTTCAAGCAATTTCGTTGATTTGCACTGAGATATTTCTTTAGATTACACACCAAAAGCTTAATTAACTGAAAATTGTTGGTGTCGTGTCACTTTCGGAATTAGGGGGG
>Ga0210059_1017588_pt1 | contig 10167 bp, 6 predicted proteins | sample Ectturendosymbi2_FD_188042 | JGI IMG/M metagenome (GOLD analysis project Ga0210059, IMG submission 188042) | Ecteinascidia turbinata endosymbiont from Florida, USA - Sample 2 (SPAdes) (version 2) | ecosystem: Host-associated > Tunicates > Ascidians > Unclassified | place: Key West, Florida...
GCCCCCCCCCCCCTGGAAAAAATCCTTCCGACGCACATGCTGAAAGATTATACGAAAGCAAGTGATTTATGGAAAACATGTTTTCACTGGATATGTATAAAAAAAACTTCAAAGTTAATCTTCCAAAATCAACAGTACATGTATTATTGAAATGACAAACACTCTTTATATAGGTACCAGCGTTTGGCAGTAAAGATCGCAAGCTGCCTCTTGCTTGTGCGTTTGGGGATAACATTCTTTTGGAAGGAGAGGTAAGACAATTAACTCAGAGGCTTTCAAACGATCAATGAAAATTTCGCTTGGTAACCACACACCCTACAACTAAGCTGGGGCAGAGCGAAAAGTTTTTTTACTTATAAATAGATTTGCCTGCTTCAGCAAAAAAAGTATAAAACTAATCGATGATTAAGATTATATCTGCTTCATAACAGATTAAGAATCACCTGATAAAACGTATTGCAAATATCAAGCTAAATCAAACTTTCATAAAAACATGGAAATTGCTTTTTTTCAAGTAGAAAGAGAAAGATGACACACCATAATGCAATCACGTAGACGAGACCGCAACAAACCAATACATACGGAGACTTGTTTGAAAGTTCAAGACCGAGATTGTGTCCGAAATAAAAACAAATACCTGAATATTCGCGACAGACACACGGGACAGGAAAATTTGTCAGTTTCGCAAATATATTTCTAAACTTTTTCTAAAGAAACACATCAATACTTCGGAGCTGCACTTTGGCAAATTTCGCGCTTTTTATCCGATTTTCCTTGACAGAAGCTAAGACAGGTAGTGAACAGGTTCAACTGAAGAAATATTTCCAAGACAATTCGAATAAGCATTCAAGGTTTCGAGACAATAAGCTTGAGACGGAGGCCTGCAGATATTCATACGAAGACCTTAGCTTAGGCATACGAGACAGAGACTCGTAAAACCAGGTCTACAGTCGCATCTGGATGCCGACACAATGTTCCGTGGCGAAATCACTGACTTAGAAATGAATATCTAGCATTAAATAATCACTTAACAGCGCAAACTCACAAGGCAAGATAAAGTACCATCGCGTCACCACTGCAAACAACCCACAACCGTAGGTTTCTGGGTGATTGGTAATATATTTTCATTGCATTAACGTCATAAAATAGGGGAGCAAACTATATATTAACAGTTCGTTATGTTGCGTATTGCACCCTTTGAAGACTGATTTACCTTACTGTCCAAACTGTACTCAAACGTCGTTACCTCTACATGTAAATCCATCTTCATCAAGTTCATATCCCTCATTGCAAGAACATTCGTAAGAGTCAGGGGTTTTTGTGCAGATCTGTGTACATTGGGCTGTTCCCGACTTGCATTCGTCGACGTCTGGAAAAATGAATTCGCTGCTACGTTCTGATGAACTGAGACTCACTAATTAACGATTTACCATGTGCAACAAATTTCAAATCCGTCCATTGCTGGCAAGGAATCGCTTGATCAGCAAACATTCGAAAGATTCAGAAACATGATCTAAAAATAAATTGCTGGCACTGCCAAGAGTTGCTTTATTATTTTTTTGACTGAAGATGGATTAAGATTAATCCGAAACGTCTCAGAATAAAAATGTATAGTTTTTTGAAGGCTTTTTTAGTGTTAATGAAACTTTTAAGTCTATCCCAATTTTATGCTCCAAAAAATAACTTGCTTACATAAAACGAATGCAACATAAAACCTATCAGATAATTTCCAAAAAATCGAATTTGATGCTCTTTTCTAAAAAGCCTAAAATTCAAACATTTGAATTTTTAATGTTAAAGGGTAAACGGCATATTCGAGCATCCCCCATTAAAGTTGAGACTGGTTCAATTCCCGGTCGGGTCATACCGAAGACTTCAAAAACAGTACTTGCGACCTGTTCAGCACCCTGCTCTACACTAACGGGATGTTGCAAGGAAACAATTCACGCGCGGTGCTGCCACTGACTCGCCAACAGTGCAGCATTCACTCAAAACTGATTTGCACCAACTGGCTCGCAAGTAAAATTTGGTTGAGCACGCGCCAACAAAGTTGTTAGGCTGGGTTCAATTCCCGGTAGGGTCATACCGAAGACTTGACAAACGGTACTTGCAACTTGTCCAGCCTCGTACTCGGCGTTAATGGGTGGATGCAAGGGAACAATTCACGCGCGGTACTGCCACTGACTCGCCACCAGTGCAGCATTCATTGCGAATGCAGCCACGTGGTTGGCTCAAGCAAGCGGAGATGGGTGCCGCAGAACACTGGTGACACTCCGAAAGAAGTAAAAAAGCGAGTACAACGAAATTGAACTGAAAATTTGTATGTGGTAGAAATATCATAAACAAGCACACAGCGTGAAATAGCTGGGAGTTTTCCTGGCATCAATCTTAGATAGGAAATTCGCATTGCACATGTAGGAAAACCAATTGCTGATACCAGTAAAGCTGTATCTGAATTACAGCCATTTGCAGTACGGGATCCTAACTTGAGGATGGAATATCTTGCACTGTTAACCACAACTAACAATGCACTATATCTATCAGAAAGCATTGGCCTACTTTCACAGCCATCATTCAAACAGTATGATCTTAACAGAGGATATAATTCCCTTCTTGAGCAGACATCTTCAGCTCTCATTTAAATAGAATCTGAGAATACAGTATATTTAACAGAGTGTATATTTCGAGAAGAGTCTGTAATTCAAATATAGCTTCACTGTTTTACAGCCACATACAATAGTTTCAAGATTGTCACCCACATACAGCAGTTTCAAACTCATGGGTTTTTATACTATTTGCATTATGAAGAGGAGGTATGAAAGAGTTTATCGCTCCACTGTACAAAACTGAGGAGATACGTCAGTAATATTGGATAGAAAGGGTTTTTTCGAACTGGGTAAAGATAATTGTTTCTTGTTTCGCACGCACAGTCTTAAAAACAAGTGTTATAATTTATTTAACACTTACTTGAAGCTTCATCAGTTGCCTCATTCAATACCTCCTGGGCTGATAATTCTCGGTACCAAATTTTGAGCTCATCCATGTTCATTTGCATTCCATAATTTCCCAGTGTCAGCAAATTAAGGTTAGTTCCGTAAACTATTCTTCTTTCTTCCTCAGGGTTTTCTGTGTAAGACGGCACCTCCGTACCATTGATGTATACCTGAGAGCAGCATCGACTTTTCTGACAAATATTTTTCAAGGCAAATCAACCCTTTTGTATTTTAACACCAGACAATGCAAATGTTCTTTTTCTAACATAGATTTTATTGCTTTAAAATGCAATAACAGCCCGTTTAATTGTTATTTAACCAATTTTTTTAATTATATATTCTCTCATTTTTTCAAAAAAAAAAAAAATTGATGATGCTTGTGAGTGCATTTATTTTTGCCTTTAATCACGTCATAAAGTTGGGAAGGAAAGAAGTGCCTTCACGCAGCCCTCCCAGTTAGTAGCACACTGTGTGCCAGTGGTTCCAAAACTGTGCTATCCGTACCACTAGTGATACTCGCAGGTTTTCAAGGTGGTACGCGAAAAAGTCTAGTTTCTGTTTTTCTTCACAAAAATGTAGATTCACAGCTACAGTTGTTACTTGTCGGGTTCTGTTAATAAATTCCTGAATTTTTTGTAGCTTACTTTCCTTGTTGATTTCTAAAAATGGCAGTTATAATTTCTCACAGTCATTTTGCTCATGTTGCGCTTGTGTCAATTCTGGTTTTCCAAACGTTTGATCAAATGATATTTGGCAGCTTGAGTTCACCTGGAACAAGGTGGTATGTGGTGACAGTGCGGAAACCACAAATGGTACGTGATCAGAAAAAGTTTGGGAACCACTGCGTGTATATGCGGTGCACAACTTGGTAAATGCAAGTTACTGCTACCACCAGTCATGCAGGACGTCATCAGCGAATGCTGGCAAGGGTAATGTCCTTTTCAAAGCGTGGCAACACCTCTGCAAATGCTGTCGAAAAGTGCTGTAGACCCAATGTACTGCAGCTGAATGCAGAGGAACCTATGCCAGTAAGATTCGCGTCGTTATACCAGTGGTGACTCTAAAGTGGGGCTGGGTGGGCCATTGTCTCAGATTTTTGACTGACCCCCAGCTCGGCTCCCAAGTTGTGTGCTTAAGTTCACGGTCAAAGCCGTTTCTTTGACATAAACAGCAGATAGCTTTCAGCCAGCAATGTTTTAAACGATAATTTAGAAACCATCTAGGCTGCATTCAGTATTTCCCAAATGCCTGACAAGCTGGGTATTTGTTTTTGACAGCCGGGTAATGGGAGTTGTTGATGACGACACATTTTTACCACTGGTTGCTCGGATCCTGCATGAAACTTAGTCAGACGGCGGTCGTGGTGGTAAAAAGTACAGTTCGAAGCTAAGGAAACAGTCGTAGAAATGGGAATACTGATCTATCGAGCATTTCAGTGTGAGGTAGAACTGGATTGTGTTACTGCCACCGGATTGTTACTTCTCTCAGTAGCAAAATATTTGCGAAAGCATTAAGAATTGGAGTCAGTTAACTTATCCGAATTTATCCTGACTGCAGGTGCGTGTTCTGCCGCTTTGTGTATATGATTTCGAAGAATGTTACGCAACTGGTCGTGACCTAAGTTTTAAGTCTACCTACACATTCAACCTCATAGAACTTTGTAATGACATTTTGTAATGGTTCAGGAGCAATTCTTTCCGGCATTTCAGCTTTTTGACCCGGAGGTCAAACATTTCTATCAGAAGAGCACTTGAAAGAATTCGCAAAGCATATTGAATTAGTTAAATTGATTTAAAACATAAACTTCTTTTAGCAAAAAATTTGCTTCGGAAAGAGTCGCAGCTGCCTACACAGCTCGAACAATATCTTTCATTTATAGCTCCTTACAAAGCTGCGTTTGATTGTTTTATACAATTTGCTACAAATAGCTATATGACTGTTCCCGTCACTAGCGCTTCATGCGAGAGAAATGTTTCAAAAATTAAATTAGTGAAAACATTTCTCAGAAATTACATAACCAATGAAAGATTGAGTAGCAAAGCTTTACTTCAACTGAAAGGGCACGAGCTGACAAGATAGATTTAGATGGCTTTGTTGATTAATATGGCAGTCGATAGGATTAAGTTACTCTGAGTTGTTATGAAATTCTGACGTATACTGCGCAGAGATTTGTGTGAGAATCACATTGCTCATTGTCTATTTGTCTGAATCTTTTTTTTGGTTTATTTGAGGTAGGCGCGTTTCACTTATAGCAAAATAGTCATAAATCAGTGATTCTCAACATTTTCTGGACCATGGACCATCTTTTCACAAATGTGCGATAGGCCACTTTGCTATGCTTAGCCCCACAAATGTTTCCAGACTTTCTTGTCGATGGAACGTTGATACAAATCCAGAATTCGCTTTCGCGAGTGTCGACCACGACAATTGCGAAGTGAACAGATATATTATGCAAAAGATCCCGAGTCATAACATCAACTTTCACTCATAATACCCGCACCTAGTGATGCCGGTTCACAGCGATTCGGTGGAACGTTGGAACAGACAGCAAGGCTCACTTGAACCGCTTTCGTCTTCTCGCAGATGAGCCCGTGGAAGACCTGCCATGTCCAGACACCATCAAAGTTGTGGAAGTGTACTGTAACAACTGCCGCCAAAAGATCCATACCACGTGGCCGACGAAAACTCTACGTGTCATGCTGGGATTTGAAATGCGAGAAACTCCAACGATCTGTTTTGGAGTCCCACCAAGGAATAGATCTGGCAAGATTGCTTCATCCCTGGTATTCGGGCTTGATGCCTCAGTTACCTCCAACCAGAAAAAAAAACGGTCTGGATTCTACCTTTCGGGAGTTCATGCTATAAGCTGGTAAACAAATAAGCCACAGACATGGGCGTCGGAAGGATTTTTTCCAGGGGGGGCCACTAGGGAATTTTTCCAAAATTTTTCCAGGGGTGGCCAAAAGTGGTGAAATTTGTTTTTTACCCCTCGAAATTGAAAAACAACCTCTTTTGCTGAAATTTTAAATATCCAGGGGGGCTTTCCCCCCTGACCCCCCCTTCCGACGCCCATGGCCACAGAGGTGACCCAAGAGTTATCAACCCGTATCTCTTTTTCTCTTTTATGCATCCCCTTCAACATTCTGAGAAGACTTGCTACCCATGTCGATCCCATCATTAGCCCGTTACTCTCAATGGACCAAGCAGGCTTCCCACAGTGGAGATCAACTGTAGATCAAGTCACCTTGCTCAAGCAAGGCATCGAGAACATCTTTGCGGCAAAAGGAATGTTGAAAATATTTTTCTTGATCTCACCAGGATCTCCCACGATTTGGCACCGCGGCTTCACCTGCAAGCTACTGAGACTGTTGTCAAACCGGCACAAGGTCCATAAGTTTGTGGAACTTGTTAATAACTACAGTTACCAATTGCCGGTAGTGACCTGTAGAGCAGGATACTGCCTTTTAGATATAGCGTCCCACAGGATCAGTCCTGGTATCCCCTCCTTTTCAATATGTCCAGGCATGTCTTGCTAACCACTGTTCCAAGAAATATGCATGCGTTGATGACATGCCTATTATGCACGCTGATGGAAACTGGTAGTCGCTTCTGCCCAAAGACATGGCGACTCAAGCAGCATAACTTCAGCTCTGGAAATTAAAGCTCAGCACAATCAAAACGGTGTTGGCGTGTTCCACTTCCACCACAAAGAAGCCATGCTACACCTCGATGGGAATCCCTGCCATTTTTCTCATAGCCCAAAATCCATGGAGTAAGTTTGGGCAGCACGCTCACATACTGTCGACATCTTAGTCATTTCGCAAAAAATCTACATCGTGCATCGCACTTTTAAGGCGGATTGCTGGTAGTGGATGTGGCGCTGTAGCAGCAACGATGTGCAAAGCCACAATAGCCGCATTCCACTCAATGACAGAGTACAACGGTCCTTCTTCCCACTTGTAAATGGATGCCTCTGTCCTTCACCATCGAACAAAACGCACATTCTGGCAGGAGCTGAGCCGCAGAAGAAGCGACACTGTCTCTTGCATGCCGCAGAGATGAACGAAGTCACGTTTTAAACTCCGGCCCCGCTCTATGATGCGCTTTGAAGCTTAAACATCTGCTCCACTCAGTGTTCACCATTCCACCTAGAAATGCAGTGGCAGCTACAATTGAGAAGTCACCCATTTTTACCTGCAGAAACTGTTTAATCCCATCGATTGTAGCACTGCATACGGGGAAGGTTAAACGTGCAACACAGATTGGGTGGAGAGTAACTCCAGTCTCCGCCATTTCACACCGGATGTTAGTATCCAAGCCTGTAATTGGAAGGTCCCGCACAAGACTAGCATGCGTCAGGCTCAACCGCTATCGTACTGATGTGGGACGATTCAACTTCAACAAGAACGTATGTGTTGGTCTGGCTCCATCCGCGGCTTTCACGTGTGGAGTTGAGCAGCAAACAGCAGATCATGTTGTCCTGGAAGGTCCCAAACACCGACCTGTTAAAGTGGCATGCGTTCCTGCAGTTTTAGATGAGGAAACCATAAAATGATTGCTCAGTGCATGCTCCAAAGTGCAAGTTGGCTGAGTGGTATAAGAACAAAGATCGACTAATACGACGACGTCAAAATCTCATTTGATACTCACTTGTCTTCCCACGAAGATTTCAAAGTTACCTGGATCACTTATAAAGCAGTGCAAGTTTTTCCAAACACTGCTTCAAAATTATATCTTTCACCTGCATCTGTGTATTTCCGAATTCAGCTTTTTGAAATTCTTATTACAATGGGGAATCTCTGGAAGATTCAAATAGTTTTATTTCTGAAACTAAATAAAAAACGCCCTTTTGCTCAACAGACATGTTTTAAGACCTGTTGAGGTCTTACATTATGTTTTGTACATCCCGTCCACGCATGGGCGTCCGTAGGGTGGAAAAACGGGCATTTGCCCCACCTGGAAGTTGGGACTAAGAATCAAAAATTTCTAGAAAACTTGAAGTCAGCAGCTTAACTCTGATCAATCGGTTTGATTCTTGCATTGACAACTTATTTGCTGGTATGAGACTAGCACTGCACAAGAGTTAGGTTCACTAGTCATTTCAGTGATGAGCTTTACGTTCACTCATGTCTGCTCGTTTTCCTACAGAGGCAGGATAAGAAACTTGCGAGCGGATTGTTCTATCGTTGGTCTTTATTGCGTAAAAATAACATGCCAACAAACCTTCAAAGGTTTTATTCAAGTCACGGTAGTAGAAGGCAATTTTCCGCTAGTGTCTATTGAACGCAGACATCTTGGCAGATGCAGCGACACAGTGACTGCTGATAGGGGAAAGGCACGTAGTTTTATACTGTGTGAAAAGAAGCATGGGTGAATCTGCAGCAATGCTTTCACAAGTCTGAAAAACCCATTGTTGGTGTGAACCTGTGTTTATTTTTTCGGTCATAGACCGAATATTTTTAATGACCGAAAAACTTATGTCCATTCGGTCTTAAAGCCTGAAAACAGTGGCGTAAACAGCCCAAAATTTTTGGGGGCCAAATTATTTGACTTTATGTGAGCAACAATATTTTTATTTGGCACGCCGCTTCTCGAAGCACAAAATGACTAGATGTGCTAAAGATGTGGGAGGGGTTCATAGCCCCCTGGGTTCCCTGGCTACACCTATACCTGAAAATGTAGGCTAGTGAATACTGTTAAGGCGAGTTTTATTATTATGGGACAAATGACCGAAATATTTCCGAAAAAAAACAGGCGTGAACAATTTGCCTAAGTGAATAGCTTCACTGCACTATATTTATGTAGTCTTCTTTTCACATAGTGTAAAACGACGTAGCTTGTTAGAATACGTCTAGTCGTCTATACGTCTTAAGTCTTAATCATTAAGTTTATTTTTGACTTCTGAGTGAGTGCTGAATGCAAAGCTACATTTGCTGTGGCGGCTTTTCACAATTCATCTGCTCAACTTTTGTAAGCCTGCATGGTAAACTAACTTTTGTAAGTTGTCCGATAGTCGTGTCAACAAACCGGTCTACTTGTCCGGTTTATGTATGGTGAGCTTTATGTATGAGGAGCGTTCCCCGTGAAAAATCAAAGACAGGCAAGGTTTTTGAAAGGGTGATTGATCGCTTTGGACGAGATCCCTGACGTTTGCAGCACTTGTTTCTAAATGACGCTGACAAGTCTTCCTAGGTAAATAGTTATAATTTGTGGTTTCGTTAAAGACCATGGCAATACTGTTGTGAAAAAAAGTACAGTTTTCAAAATCTGAACAGAGCCTATGATGAAAATGATCGTAATATATCGGGCTAGGACTGCCAACAAAGTGCATTTTCGTGATTGTTGCCGTAACACGGGGCATTTTCTTTGTGGTGGAGAAAGGATAAAGCGTTTTGTGAACGTCCATTTGCATTGCATCGATAGCAACCTGAAAAGGATAAGCAGCGAAATGTCGGTGTTGCTCCACCTGGAAAAATTTCTGCGGACGCCCATGCGGCCAAGAGTTGTTGACTGTAATGCAGTGGTTCTCAAACTTTTTCTGATCGTGTACCATTTGTGTGTCCTGTACTGTTATCACGTACCACCTTGTTCCAGGAAAAGTCAATGTGCCAAATATCATTCGATCAAAAGTCTGGAAAACCAGAATTGACACAAATGCAACGTGAACAAAATGGCTGTGAGAAATTTTAATGGTTATTTTTAGAAAACAGCAAGGGAGGTGGGCAACACAAAAATTCAGAAATTTATTAACAGAACCCCACAAGTAAAAGCGACAGCTGTGAATATATTGTTTGTGAAGAAAAACAGAAAGTAGGCCTCTTCGCGTACCACCTTGAAGGTCTTCGCGTACCACTAATGGTACGCATACCACAGTTTGAGAACCACTGCTGTAATGCAACTAAAAACTTTTTCTGTAAACTGCAGCTAACACGGAAATGCTTTCTACAAATTCTATTGGAATCTTCACTGTTTTAATTGGAAGCTACTGCAACCACCAGGCTCTCTTGCTGAGGAAATGTCCCTTTCAATTTAGCGGATTCTCAAAACTTGAAATGACTTTGTGGGAATGTTTGTAATGACCTATGCATGCTTGAGAGCGTTTAGTGGAACACCGCGGATCAGTTTCGCTAAAAGCAATCCTTTGGCACAGTACAGTGTTTTTGTTGGAACCCTT
>Ga0210059_1017589_pt1 | contig 10166 bp, 5 predicted proteins | sample Ectturendosymbi2_FD_188042 | JGI IMG/M metagenome (GOLD analysis project Ga0210059, IMG submission 188042) | Ecteinascidia turbinata endosymbiont from Florida, USA - Sample 2 (SPAdes) (version 2) | ecosystem: Host-associated > Tunicates > Ascidians > Unclassified | place: Key West, Florida...
GACCACATTGCTTACCTGACTGGCACAAAATTTTGCATTTATGAACTGTCCAGTTGTCTGCAAAAGTTTCTTTGTTTTCTGCCAACAGTCGAACATTTACACCACTTGGTGGCCATCTGCACCGACTTTTTCCTGTCAGAGATACTTTTTGTAGCTCTAAGCTTATGGCCAAAATTTTTATAAAAAGGCAGTGGCTATAGATCTGTCAGTGGATTTACATTTTTTGATACCTATTCATCCACTGTTTTTAAAGTGGTAGTAACATAAGACGAATGTGCAGTAGACTGCACTACACTTGTCGCTAGAAACGTACTGAACCTAAACCCTAAACATTAGCGTTAGCCTAAATTCCTAAATTGGACCTGAACACAAGTTCAAGTTGAAAAACTTTTGAAGAAAGTAAAGAAAAGCAGTTCAATGAAAAGTTAAAGTGCAACCACTACTACTACAACGAAAGGTGCCATGGTGAGAGCCGAAGCAATAATCACTCTCACAGTAGACATACAGAATAATTAGATGTGTTTGCTCGACTACTGCACTACGATGGTGCTGCTAGATTGACACAATTAGCGTTTTATTCAAACTGTGGCACCCCTGGTGGACATTTAGACACTTCCTAGAAAAATTATTTAAATCTGACCCATATGTGTTAAAATTTTGAAACTAACTTTCCGATGCTAGAATTCTCTTGAATTTTTGCTCCAAATATAGGAACAAGAAATGAAATCCATCACCTGCAAGTGCATTAACTTGATGACCAATCACATGCTGGAAACCATTTTAAGTCCACATATATTATGCCTGTATGGAATGGACGAAAGGGTAGGAACCCTTGGGAGCAAACACCGAGTCATATGACAGGTTCAAAAACTCTTGTATGAAATCTACTGACTGCAAAGACTAAAATCATTACTACTGTACCCACTTCAAACAAACAATACCAACCACAAGTTGAAGTACTGTGGGCTACTGTACTATGTACTATACTGTTACTGTAAGAGTGATGAGATACACTACTTCCAACAGTAAAATCTGACCACCATTGCAAATTGCTTCTGCTATTATAATTTTCAGTCACACAACTGAATACAGTAGTCCTCAGATACAAGTGTGCAGTAGCAGCTACCAACTGCACTAGTATGGGCTGACTGAAACACTAGTACTGTACAGACTGCAAGAGCTACACCAAATCACGCACTTAAAATCAAACTCAACCTTTGGGAAACTGCGTCAAACCAAAACGCTAGTAATTAATCACTGAATTCACGCAGCAGGTTGCAACAGCGACATTTTTATTTCTAAGCTAAGCAGTTTCGAAATCCACTTGCTGTACTGCACGGCACAACGGGACTGTCTTTGTAACCTTGCACTGTCGTCTGCGTAGCGTTCCGTTACTCTCTATGACGTGACTCGCGTCACAGCCAAGGAAAGCAAGAAGAGAGCTTTCTCTCCGATAAAGCCTTTCTCTCTTCAGAAAGAGTATGGGGCGCCGTTCGTAAAAATATTATATCTGACAGATTTAGCACAAAAACTGCTATCTCTGCACATATATAGCTATCTCTGCGCCGATGTAGCTATCTCTGCGCAGATTTAGCTATCTCAGCGCAGATTTAGCTATCTCTGCGCAGATTTAATTATCTCTGCGCAGAGATAGCTATCTCTGCTTACCTGAATGGCACAAAATTTTGCATTTCAAACGCCACAAAACAGTTTCCATAGTCACACATCCAAACGCCACAAAACAGTTTCCATAGTCAGTGCAGCTAATTGCATTGCAATGGGTTCATTTCAACCGCTGCGTTGGTCAAAGTATGTTTGTAATGCCGTGCATGGGCGCAATTTGGTGGGAGACAAGGGGGCCGTATCCCCCTCACTTTTTTACACGGGGGGACATAATATGCCATGTCCCCCCACTTTTTTCTCTTAGGGTTTTTATTTGGAGGGTTTCAAAATTAAATGCGACGTTTGTCAGGTTTTGTGTGAAGAGTTTTTCATGTTACATGTTGCACATGGCCACGTTGATGTCGAAATAGAGTTTGGTGTGTTTTTTCTGATTCTGATATTTTTATAAATTTTTACTTCAAAAATGATTTTTTTGCAACCATAGTATGTTTTACCTGCAGTCACGCACGCGTTTCGGCGAGTGCGGAAATAAGATCGGACTGCTGTAACCTTGTGGCTGATTGTCTCGTCACATTGCATTTCATTTGGAGCGGTTTCTAGTGTAATGTGGATAAACAATCACCCAGACATTTTCTTACAGGTTTAAAACCTATCATGTAGAGAGTGGATGATTTTTGCTTGAGCATAAAAATGTTTGCGACAGCAAGTAACTGCTTCAGCGCAGAACTGCCGTTTCGGAGATGGACATTTCTGCGATGAAATGCGAAATGTATTTTCGTTTGGAATGTCACCAAAGTGCAAAAGTTTGCACTGCCGTCGTGAAGCGTGTAGGCGCAAGATTCGGTCTAGCACTTGTCCCAATCGTACAGCAATGAGATGTTTGATATGGTGGTTTGTTGTTGGCGCTTTATAACTACCATGGTCTTGTAGCGCCACGACTGAGTTGTGCAATTTCTGGTTTCATTTTTACTCGGCTTGTTTTTATGTTCTGCGTGAGTTCCCTGCAGCTCTTTCCGTACACCGTGCGACTGGTGAGAAGGCCGCAGTACCAATTTACAAGGTCTTGGTAAGACCCGGCCGAGAGGCGAACTCTCGACCTACCAGCACCGAAGCGGACGCACTTTACAGCAATGAGAGCTGTTTATCCAAACGTACATACCCTTATCAAATCGATGCTGACAGCCAGCGGCACAACTGCGTCCGTGGAGCACGCTGTCTTCCGAGATGGGGATGTTATAAATATACTTGCAAAATCACTGCGAAGAAGAACGATTGAATTGCAATTGCTCTGATTAATTTGCATCGTAATGTAAAAGTGAATTATTCGAAATCAATATAGGACTTCGTGCGCAGCAAACAACATCGTCAACTGCTTACTTCTGAAAAGGCTAGTTTCGAAATAAGGCACTTGACTGATATTTTGTTCAGATAATGCGGCCACAATTTTTGAGGCGAGCTGTCGCGCATTTCAAAATGAGAAGTTGCTTATAAAAATATAGTTTCAGTGGAAACGAACTCACGTTACTTGGCGTTACGTTAAGGAAAGCTTAAACTTAATGAATTTTGTCATAACCTAGTAGGTGTAAACAGCAGATAAAATTAGCCCGAAACTGCAAAACGAAACGATCGTGATTGGAGACTGTTCTCTCGCCATGAAGAGAAATTTACAAAACTGCTCCTGCGTGTGCGTGGCAGTGTATGAGATTCCGACATCATTAGAGTCGGCACTGCCAGAGGAGGGAATTCAGAAACACGTGCGTTCGACGCAATATCACTTTCGAGTGTTCAAAAACGTGGATTGTTTCATGTCACTGCGCAGGCGCTATTAAGACAAGGCAGTAACGTTGTTGTGTCCATGATAGTACTGAGCAACGTTAGAAGGGAAATGTAAGCTGTTGCCTGTTCCAAAACACCCGCATTTGTACCTGCAGTGACAACGTTTGTTGTTTTATCATCGGCTTTAATGCTGAGTACCTGCGGTGCAAAGGGGTCTGTCATGACTGGCAAACAGACCCCTAGATGCGTAACTCCCAAACGCCTCATTCCAGCATAAATAAACGTCACAAGCCATATTTCTTTACACACGTGGTCACATCGCTTTAAGTTTTTCCAAAATCCTGACGGACGGGAAACTACACTGGCTATCAGGATGACAACAAAAACACTTACGAAGCAAACATCCTTTGTAGCCCAACCTTCAAAGTATTCCAAAAACACACATTTATTTCGCATAAAACCTTTGCGACCACCATCGCCGAAACGGCGCTGCCGAACTGTCCTAGACCGTTCAGCCGTGTGTTCGACGCTGCTTTACAGACATTCGCTCTTAGCAGATTTCAAATGACCCGTCAGCGTAAAGCATTTGTAAACGCATGCCAACGCAGAGTCCATAAATAATTACTCAACAACTTTTTTACTGAGTTAGAACATATCATGTAGAGATTTGACGATTTTTGCTTGAGCATAAATATTTTTTCCAGCAGCAAGTAGGCCACCTGCTTCAGCCGCGTTTTCGACGCTGCTTCACAAGCATTCGCTCTTGGCAGATTTCAAATGACCTGTTAGTGTAAAGTATTTGTGAATGCATGCCAGTGTGATGTGGATAAAAATTAGAGCGAGGTGGAACATCATGTAGAGAGTTGACGGAGTCGAAAAGCAGAAATCCTGTCTAGGACCAGGCGATATAAAAACTGTTATGACTTTTCTTCTCTACAATGTTTTGATTTAAAACTTGGCAGAAATGCTTTGTAACCTGCAGGGGGCAAAGCCGCCGTAGATAATTTTTTCTCCCCCTTGAAAAATATGTTGTACCATGTTTAAAAGTATTGGACATAGTTTAAAAAATTTGGACCACTCAAAAACTATTCGACCCCCAGGTGTCCCAAGCTGGTTACGTGCCTGCGTGTTTGTTTCATAGTCTGATAGTCAATGCACAACTAACAGGGGGCAAGGGGGCGAGCCACGCCACTGGCAAGCTAAATGTAAAAACTGGGCCCCCTTTACTTGACATTTTGATATTTGGTATTATTTAGTTTTTTTTTTTTATTTTTCGGGGTGTTTTCATTGCTTTCGCTAGTATGGACATCCATAACGTCCTGAGATTCACTATCATTTCTTAACTTTTTTCAGAGATTTGGCTAGTGGGCACCCAACGCTGACCAGTGGGCCCCCTTCAGCTAAGCTGTGCCCCCCTGGCTCAAACATCTAGTTACGCCACGACTGATAGTAGTGCAACCAAGCTGCACTACAGTACCACGTCCAGCAGAAAATTAAGTTTATTAATTTCTAAATCATTTGTAGGGATAAAGCAAAGCGTGATTAGTGTTGCTTAAAAACACCTCTAAAAACAAGATTGTGAATCTGCATTTATAAAACTTATCATCCACATCGACCCGATGACTATGTTGGTTTTACATCAAGCTGTACCCCACATTTTGCAACAAACTTGCGCCCATGATGCCATGTAACATCTTTTTAGTTTCTTGCATTTACTGCAGCATTGGTAAAAGCACATATTGTAGCGTAGGTTAAAGCATGCAAAAAGCGATTTAAACTGAACTGGATGTACCTTCTTAAAATAGTTCTTTAACATTAAATAAGCAGGCTAGCACAACTGCATATGAACACTGAGAGTTTGCAACAAAGGTAAGGTGCTAATTTCGTTTTGGCAGCAGCTTCTAGATACTACTGATTTTCAGTGTAGTGAATTTGTCTGTGAATGCGCTTAATGAACAAAATCACGTGCTTGCTGCCTATATCTGCCAGAAAGCTTGTACAGTAGAACTCGTCTAAGTCGTCATTGTCTAATTCGTCAATTCGCTTAATGCGGCACGTTTTCGTCGGTCCCGGCAGAATCCATTTTGTGTACATTTCTGTTCGTCTAATTCGTCACCTCTTTCTATTCCTGAGAAGCGTTTTGTTCGTCATTTGCGGTTTCGTTTTAGATGTCTAAGCAGCTAGTACGTGTGGGAATTCAAACAAATTAAGGATGTTTATCTGAGAATTGTTGCACCTCGCAATTTGTTTATCGAATTTATACACGAGGTGCGAAGCGCGACCCGACTCCTCACTGAGAGAACGCGGAAAAGTTTATTAAAGATTTAAAAGGTGCTTGATGGAATGGAGGAGTCCAGATAGAGCAGAGGAATTAATTGTTGTATTCAACCATAACGTCATAAACTTGTATTTTACTGCAAATAAGAGCACTATGTATGTATACGAGTTACTATGATAAAGTATACGAGCTTCTATAATAGAGTTTTCACCTGTTTGCATAATTCGTCACTTTTTTCTAATCCCCTTGAGATGACGAATTAGGCAAATTCTACTGTATACATTTACGCCTTTTGATTGAGGATTTATTTTGTAGGAGCTGCAAAAAGGAACATTCATACAGCAACAGTAACCAAGAAACAAGTTGAAGAACAAATGAGCAAATGGCTGGTTGGTGCTCGTGACCGAGGAGGAAGAAGGATTATCAGAGTGGAGAAAGCAAAAGAAAAAAGAATTCAGGACTTTTGACAGTTCATGCTATTTGCTTGAAATGTTCCATTAAATTCTACCGTACAATTATCTGTGTATGAGTTGAACATTTTAGGAAGATTGTGATGAGGCACTTTCAGAGCTTCTTTTTTCCATGCTTGGACAGTGGGCACAGGGATGCAAAGTGCCAACGGTCAATTTCGTTAGGGGGCTCCATATAAGAAGCCCAAGTGGGTCCAGTGCAGGTAGTACATCAACAGTCTACGTGGGTCCATAATGATGCCCGTGGCCATTTTGTGTATGGGTCCCATATAGAAAGCCCAATTGGGTCCAGTAAAGGCAGCCCAGTAAAACACATGGGCAGCCCACATTGGTCCACCGTGATGCTCGGGGCCACTTTGTGCATAGGTCCCACATTGGCTCGGTACTGCAATTATACTCTAGAAAATTCCTCCAATGTCAAGTACTAAGTATTTTTCGTGTTAATCCTGCAACACGCCAACAAACAACGTTCTAACTTTCAATTCAGAAACACAGACGATTCGACCTGCAATAATGTCAAATCACTGAGCATCTCGCCTTCCAGAATCGCCTTTCCGACTTGGTCGACAAACAATTCTTTATTACCATATGGCTCGAAACAGAAAGGCATTCCTATACACAACTGTGTTTCGACAGAAGTGTCAAGCAACTTCAAAAGCAAATGCACATAATTCAACACAGCTGCCTGCAAACACAGTCAGGTCAAGCTATCTGACTAACAAAAATCAATGCAAACCGACAGAACACAAAACAAAGAAACATTTCCGCCTACTCCCATGTTTCAGTGCTGAGCAACCACGAAGCAATACAGAAATAAAAACAAACTCCTGCAAGGCGAATACACATGACAGTGATCGCGTGGAAACAATGCTTTTTGTGGTAAACAAAATCACAGACATGCATCTGCATCCATTCCACAGGAAAACAAGGCACTTATAAGAACTGTCGGTTCAAGTTACATGGTTGGATCTCAGTGTCGGGGCACTTCGATGATACATATATACTTTTTTGTAATTTCAAGGTGATCAAAATTATCTCTTAAAGTTTTGATTCCCAGTGTGGGAAAGTGGTTTAATTTTTATTTGAAAAACCGCCAAAAATTACGTTTTTCGCATAAGACCTTTACTTGGGAAAAAACAGTAAGTTTGACTTGTTGGGCTGGCTTAATGAGTATTGGGGCGCTGTTTTCGTCATTATATTATGAATGTGGACTTCAAGGCAATCAAAATTGACTGTATTTTTTTTGCCCCAGTATGGGAAAGTGGTTTAATTTTTATTTGAAAGCCGCTAAAATCACGCTTTTCACATAAGACGTTCACACGGGAAAAAAACGGTAAGTTTGACTTGTTGGGCTGGCTTAATGAGTATTGGGGCGCTGTTTTCGTCATTATATTATGAATGTGGACTTCAAGGCAATCAAGATTGAGTATAAATTTTTTTGCCCCCAGTGTGGGAAAGTGGTTTATTTTTAATTAAAAAAACGCTAAAAATTACGTTTTTCGCATAAGACCGTTATTTGCGAAAAACAGTAAGTTTGACTTGTTGGACTGGCTTAATGAGTATCTGGGCGCTGTTTTCGTCATTATATTATGAATGTGGACTTCAAGGCAATCAAAACTGACTGTAATTTTTTTTGCCCCCAGTATGGGAAAGTGGTTAAGTTTTTATTTGAAAAAACGCTAAAAATCACGTTTTTCGCATAAGACGTTCACTCGGGAAAAACCTGTAAGTTTGACTTGTTGGGCTGGATTAATGAGTATCAGGGCGCTGATTTCGTCATTATATTATGAATGTGGTCTTCAAGGTAATCAAGATTGACTATAAATTTTTTGCCCCCAGTGTGGGAAAGTGGTTTCATTGTTCTTTGAAAAACCGCTAAAAATTTCGTTTTTCGCATTAGACCTTTAATTGGGAAAATACGGTAGGTTTGACTTGTAGGACTGGCTTAATGAGTGTTGGGACCCTTTTTGATTGTCATAATCTTGATGTGGACTTCAAGGCAATGAAAATCCCCCTTTACTTGTTTTTGAATATTTTTCGGAAAGTTTTTTTCTCGTTGTTTTCAATCGTGTAGCATTTTGTTGTGAAAACGGAGTGGTTTGATGTCTGCGATTATGCCACAATTTAATTTAATTTATTTGTTTATGAGCAGACACGAAGTCCATGGCAGGGGCGGCTCGTCTAGACGGGCTGCCGGGCTGCAGCCCTCCCTGAAAAATATAAGGCAAAGTATTCCGCCAAACGGCCAAACTCGTCTTAAGTTTGGATTTAGTTACGAAATTTCACAACGCAATCATTTTCGGTACTCCCGACACCATTTTGGCTTTACGTTTCTTAGGAATCCAACAAAACCAATGTTTCGCTGTTTTCCAACGACGCCGCTTATGCGATGACGTTTTCAGCACACTTGCTGATGAGTTTGGCGATTTCGGGGCTGTCTTCGGCACAGCCCTGAAGGAAAGAAACCAAACAGTTGGCTATAAGAAACATGGTGGTATATCCACCTATCGCAAAGCATTTTTGTTATTTAGACGATCGATTTTCAAAAAAAAAACGGAGGATGTATGATCTTGACTGTTTTTCCTACCTGATTTTCTTGGATATTGAATTTTATAATTAAGTTTAACAATGCCCTTACTAGTACTTTGGCGATATTGGCGGCATTGCATTCAAATCTGGTCGCCAATATCGGGCTGCGAAAATTCAGCCCTTCTTCGTTTGTCTCCACCAGTGCAGCTTGCAGCAGTAGGTTACGCTCAGGGATCCCACTTTTGGGGAATTTGTCCCTAGATTGGGAATTTCAGCAACGTTTGGGGAAAAGTTTGGGGAATTGATATCTAGGGATTTTTTAGGGAAATTGCATTTTGTGGGATAGAATTGGGAACAGTCAGTGTGGTCACGCATTTCCATCAAATATGGTAATCAGACCGTGATTTAAATGTCAAATCCACGATCTTGTTTATCTGTTGTATTGTATCTAAATTAGTCTAATCTCTGTGGTCAAATGCAACCGAACCAGGTCTTGGGTATAGTGTTGCTGAAATTGAATGGACTCAGTCGGCAGCGGTTTTTACGTGGGGTTTGCTTGTGATAGGGGTTGCAAGGGAACTAACTAAAAATCATTAGGGTTGCGTCATCAAGGAAACTGTCACTTGGCCAAATCTAGAACGGACTCCGCGAGAACTGGTTGTTAAATTTAAAGGATTGTGAACATGAGAAAAGAAGAGCTGCTCTTGCAATACTCTATGGTAGCGGTGATGGAAAGACTTATAGTGAAGTTGCAGCAGAGATTGTTTTTAATATCCCCAAAGGCAGAACATATCTTAATGTTAAAAGTCAACATCATCTATTTGGTTTTATAGTGTACTGGTATGCATGAATTAAAGAAGGGGTTGGGGGCTTAGCCACATGTATGTTGTAATTTGATATTAGTTTATTTAAGTTGTTAGTTAAGAAATGCCTTTCTCTTAGTTTTGGGTTTGTGAAATCAAATTTCACCACTCCATGGAAAAATCCATTATTTCCCCAACCCCTGGAAAATTCCATCTGACGCGCATGCTGGTATGTGCTGTAATCATTATTACGCCTAAATCGCCTATACCAATGTAATGTAAATAATTGCTGCGAATGAGGCATCAGCTTTAGTTGAACCTTCTCCAGCAAAAATCCAGTTTGTGCAAAAAATTTGCAGTGAATGTTTTTTTTTTGTCACCTTTTGGCGTGACGTTCAACGCATGGTTTATCACGAACGGGTTGTGGGCAAAGAATTGCACCCATATACAGGGTGTCCATAAAGTCCTGCACACATTAAAAATTTTTATATCGCAAAAACCGCATAAGGTAGAAACTTTACATTTTCGACAGTGAATTATACTACCATAAAGTTTGTTTGTTATTTTTTACAGGTTATTTTATTGTTCAGATAAGCAAGAATAAGTCATTTTTAATAAAGGCGTAAGTTTGCAACAAAGTATGAAACATGTTGACCATTCAACAAAAAGCACAATGTGTTCTTTGGT
>Ga0210059_1017590_pt1 | contig 10166 bp, 6 predicted proteins | sample Ectturendosymbi2_FD_188042 | JGI IMG/M metagenome (GOLD analysis project Ga0210059, IMG submission 188042) | Ecteinascidia turbinata endosymbiont from Florida, USA - Sample 2 (SPAdes) (version 2) | ecosystem: Host-associated > Tunicates > Ascidians > Unclassified | place: Key West, Florida...
GACTACGTTCGACACCAGGCGAACTCTCGTCGCCAGGAACGGATGGTTCGGCAGGGTCATGTGTTGTTGGGGACTGTGTTCTCTGCACGTCAGTGTGGACTTCTTCTCTCTGGACTCGATCGGCAGAAGGGGGGAAAGAGTCTGGAGAAATTTCGTTCGCACCAGACAAAGCAGCAGGAGGGGGTGGTGAAACGCGGGGTGACGGATCGCGCGCTGTCGACGAAGGAGTATCTTTTGCAGCAAGGTCCGCTTCGCCCGATGCAAGCGGAGGCGAACTTGTCGCTGCATCTTTTTTGTCTTGGTCCTGATTGGCGGCTTCGTCAAAGTCTTTAGCTCGTTCCAGCTCTTCGATAGTGACCGCTGCAACCGCATTAGCAAAAGTTTAACATCGGAAAAGTATTGCGCGGACCGACACTGCAGGACATTCTGCAATCCTAACGCAGTGAAAAGGTGCTGTCGTCAATTATTGCGATAAAATGCATGACGTTGGGACTGGACATCTCCGTCAGTGACTAACTTGCACCTTTGCGCGAAAAATTTGATGTGGCAAAAATTGTTTGGTGACTTGGCATCGGGCCTCTCAACCAGTAAAAAAATGAGGTCAAAGTTGTGGTATGGTTGAACGTGTGTTTCCTAGAAAGCGGACAGATGCAGGCTAATCACTAACTCAGCGAGAAGTCTTCAGTAAAAAAGCTGAGAAACGTAAAGGTTTTCCAAACAAGACTTCGTTCTGTGCAACCGCAAACAACAACTAGTCATCTATAAAAATTTTCCCGCTGGCAAAAAATGGGAAACAAGTAAGAGATGCACGGTGTACGCCACTACTTCAAAAAAATACATCCCACTTATCCAGGCACGGGCAAACTTCGGCCCGCGGCCTACAAACGGTCCGTTGGGATCTCGATTGAACTTGTCCAAATTATAAAAGCCAATTCACTTGTCTACATTTCATTCGTAATAAATTACACAAACATGCCATCCGTTTGATCCCGAGTCGTCACTATTTAGAAACCAAGGTGTCACTATTTAGAAACCGACGTAGTCTGCGAGCATAATGTTTTCCCTACCTCCACTGAAATATTGAACAAAATGTACGGACTACAATCGGCAATTGAGACTTACGCGCGTCGCGTCATGGTGCGCGAATAACCGTATGGTTAGTCTCAAACGCCACAACGGAAAGCGTCGCTTGATGCGAAACTTAATGCAGATATTATCCAAACTCAGAAGTCGAAAAAAAGAAACTAACTACACGAGTGTTACTCGACATAACACACTTTAGCTCCTAACCGCAGCAACTACGTTGAACCATTTGGGATCTTAATTTGCCCGTCATTTAACTTTGCTCGAAAAAGAAGGCAGTGTTAATGGCTGCTTCAAAACAAACCATCAAAACCGTAGTTACAAAAAATCAAACCGACACGTAAGACCTTGGCTTTTAGCATAACCACTGTCATTCCTGCAAAGAGCTGTACAAATGTGCAACTGCACGCACAACAATCGCTTAAAATGCTTTCAGGCCGCTTGCAGTTCACAAGACGGCTGCGGTCTGTAGAACAGGCAGACAAACCAATCATTTTGGAGGTATCCTGCGTTGCTGAAGTCGGAGTATGGCATTGGAAATTAAAACAGCTGATATCAAACCCTAACATTTCAACAAAAATTAAACACTACAATTAAGAACAGAGGAATGAACGAACTTGTACTGTCTAGTTTCAGAAGATTCGGAAGGATTCTGAGCACTGATAACCTGTACGTTTCTTCATCAACACCTTCGCAGAACGGGTTTCCTGACAACCAAAGCAGTCTGAAAACATCCATTGAGTTGATTTAATTATATATCAACAAAATTACAGAAACGTGCAGTCACAGAACATAAAATGTGTGTACGTTCATAACACATTCATTCAGTCGAAAGATTAAACTTGACATGTTCAATACTGACACAAGAAATATTCTCAACACATTTCCAAACAGTGTAACTAACTTCATCCCAAATGTATTATCAAGAAAACCATGAACTAATCAATAAAAGGTAAAAATAGTGGAACCAAACATTTAGGGAATATGTACTGCGTGTCCAGACAGACCTCAAGTTTGAAAGGTTCCTGAGACAAGTCAGATCATCGATATTTTTTATGCAGTTCTTTCTCAGATAAAGTTCCTTGAGGTTGTGGCAAGAAGTGAATGCCTCCAAGCAGTCAATGCAGTTGGCACTAACAAAAAATCAATTCAAACATGTTAGCAACTATTTGTGGCAATTTGAGGTTGGTGTATGGTTACTTCCTAAACATATTTGCCTTCAAATACCTATTTACTCGATTGTAAGCCATGGCTTATCAAGTCTTTTTTCCATCATTTTGTGTGGCTTACAACCAAGGGCAGTTTACATTTTTTTCTTTAGCATATCAAAATGTCTACATGACGCCCGTTACCCAGTCTTTTCTTGGCTACATTTTGTTGACCAAACCCGCTTTCCACATTTTCTTTCCTCTCTTCAGCATCATGTGCACATCCACCACAGGAGGGATTGTGATGAACAGAAGACAGTTGTAGTGGTGAAGCATCATTACTAGGGTTGCTAATCAAAGACGAAGCATGCTATACACAAAAGTATCTCAGAGGCTTAGGTGACCTATGATGAAGTGCGGCTTACTATAATTTTTGAACACAATTTCGTGTGGCTTACAATCGTGTAAATACGGTAAGCAAACTTTGGTCTTGCGGCAAGCTTTTGAGGAAACTGCCTGCTTTCTGCTTTCATTCTTCTGCGACGATTAAAACTTGCAAGCGTATCTATTTTTCATAGTTAAAGGTCACAACGATGGCGGCAAGTAAATCAGTCACAGTTTATTGACGGGGAAACTAGTTTCGCGTTTTCCAACGCCTCATCAGTCCTGTAAACGTAAGACAAATCTTACAGGCGAAATGTTGGCACTTGAAAACGATTAAAGAAAAACACACGCACTGTGGCTAATTACGACATTACTAAAATATTTTCGAAGCTAAAAGGCTGACCTTCCCAGAGCCTCATAAACCAGTCACTGCTAAAAAAATCTGCGTTTGGCAGCGGTCAAACAAAGACACTTTTCCTCTGGAGATGGCGGCAAGTAAATCAGTCACAGTTTATTGATGGGGAACTGATTTACTTGCCGCCATCTTTGTGGCCTATGAAAAATAGATACGCTTGCAAGTTTTAATCGTCGCAGAAGAATGAAAGCAGAAAGCGGGCAGTTTCCTCAGAAACTTGCCACAAGGCTAAAGTTTGCTTACTGTTTTCCTCTGGAGATAACACACGTGTGCGATGACGAATGCTTCTCTCTGGCATTCGTCATCGCGAACGTGTGTTACCTCCAGAGGAAAAGTGTCTTTGTCAGACAGCTGCCAAATGCAGATTTTCTTGGCAGTGACTGGTTTGCGAGGCTCTGGGAAGGTCAGCCTTTTAGCTTTGAAAATATTTCAGTAATGTCGTTGTAACTAACCACAGTTCGTGTGTTTTTCTTTAATTGTTTTCAAGTGCCAACATTTCGCCTGTAAGATATGTCTTACATTTACAGGACTGATGATGCGTTGGAAAACGCGAAACTAGTTTCCCCGGCAATACACTGTGACTGATTTACTTTCCGCCATCTTTGTGGCCTTTAACTAATCGTGTAAATACGGTAATACTTAAAAGTTGCAACTTAACCAAAAACCAGAGTCTGATTTTGCCATCATGATGTGTTTCAAATTGCAACACAGGTTGCCTCCAGCATGGGAGCTGGTACCACCAACTATTTTACAGAAAACTTGAAAGGAACTTAGCAATGAAAATGCATCTGCATATCACACAACAAAAATTTTATAAACAAACTGTAGCACAGGTTTCAAGTCCATTTGTATTGATGGAAGTATTGGCATGTTAGAGAAGTTGTGAATAATTAAAGCATTATATATTCCTTAAATATCATACAACTGATGAAGAAATGCTAATACTCAGCCAATAAGATTTTAGACGAGTCCTACATACCTAGAATAACACCATTCAAGCATTAAACACAACTGTATCACATCATGCATTAAACTTAAAAACAAATCTTACCTGATAAGTCACAAAATAATAACAAAAACTGGTTTAATGAGTTCACAACAATGCAAAAAGTCTAAAATGGCTTTCAATCTAACGTAAGACTGAATAGAATAAAAAGGTCATAATTACCTAAAGTTGATAACTTCAACATTAGGAATCCTTTTCAGAACAGATACCTAAAATACACAAGAACATTCTATAAACCAGTTATTTTACTACAGTACCAGCAAATAAAGCAATGAACATTTTTGTCAGTAAAACACAACAATGTAGAAAAATTAAAGAATTATGTAGAAAATTAAAATATCAAAGGACAAAAACTCTACCATAAATATGTACTTACATCCTTTATTCCAGCACCCCTGAAAAAGGAAAGGAAACATGTACAGACATACAAAAACAATGCAAAACTTTTTTCGACTAATAATCTAGCACAGTGTAGTCCAACTACAGGCCCGCAGGCCGCATGTGGCCTGCCACAGCGTTTTCAGTGGCCTGCGGACACATTCAGGAAAAATCTTCAAATCTTTAATTTGTTGAGAAGTGTGTAAAGTTACATTTGTCTCACTGAACTGCTTGTGCTGGATAAAGTGGGTTTGTACAAGAACAATGAATGCTACCTTTTCTGTTTTACGATCAAATTAGAAGATACAGCCCGCCGCTAATCCTCCACTGGGGCACCTGAATAGATAACCTCTGTTTTTTGGTGCCATGGCGTTCGTTGCCTTGAAGAGTACATCTGGCGCAAGGAACTCGGCACCAACAAATAAATCTGTGTGTCTATCCACTAAATGTGGCCATCTCAAAGTGGCCCGCGAACCAAATTAATTGCCCATCCCTGAAACAGGTAATTTTAGTTAGAACCAGCATAACATCTTTTAACAAAAATGTACAATAATAAGGGTATTAGAGACTGCAGAGAGCTTCTGGTTAAAGCAGTCAGCAAAATGGGTGAGAGTACATTTTCTGTGATGAAGCAATCAAATCTGAAAACAGAAATCAAATGGGGTGAAGTAAGAGATTCATCCCAAAGCTTTTTGTCTGACACTCCAAGTGACATCTTCAGAATGGAGATACAACCGAACTGGTTTATAAACAGAAAAGCAGGGTTCTCATTGGTTGGAACAGTAGCCAATAAGAAAGGGTTTAGGAGATCGGAAAAAAAAGTTCTCATTGGTTGAAACAATTAGCCAATGGAAAAAGTTTAAGAGGTTTAAGAGATGTTCAAGGAGTAAACAAATTCTTTTCGTTTGCAGAGAAGGGGATTCAGAGATTTGATGAAAGTCGCTTCTGGGGCAGAGAGATGAAATGGAGTGCAAGTTTGAGCGAAAACAGAGAACTTGTCTTGATTGTAATGTAAGGTGAAGCGTAAGGAGGGATGAAGGGAGTTGAGATGCGAGAGAAACGCATTGCAGTCATCTTCATTGTTGAATACGACGAATGTGTTATCGACACACTGGAAGTACGCTAACGGCCTATTGGCTAAGTTAAAAAGTTTCTCTTGTTCGTAGCCCACGAAAATGTTTGCTAATGCCGGGCCCAACAAACATTTTCGTCGGCTACCAAGAAGAGAAACTCTTCAACTTTGCCAATAGGCCGTTAGCATACTTCCAGTGTGTCGATAACACGTTCGCTGTATTCAACAATGAAGATGACTGCAATGCGTTTCTTTCGCATCTCAACTCCCTTCATCCCTCCTTACGCTTCACCCATGAAAAGGAATTCAATCACTCCCTCCCCCTCTTGGACGTGTTGGTAGAAAGACTTGGTTCGGAATTTTCAACATCAGTCTGCAGGATACCTACCTTCACTGGCCAGTATCTACGCTGGAATTCCTTTAGCCCCCACAAATGGAAAATCAACTTAACTGGTACTTTGGTTCACAGACCTTTTATGATCTGTTCAAAAGGCAAACTGGATCCAGAGCTTGACAACATCTGCTCAATCCTATTGAAAAATGGCTACCCGGAACATTCAATCAACTTCACTCTCAAACGAAAACTTCAACAACTTAGCTCGAATGTGGTCCACCAAGTGAAAAATGCCCAGTCCACCCACACGTTCCATGGATCGGAAACATTTCAACGAAGTTTGAAAAGCAAATCACGTCTGCTGTGAAATGCTGCTTCTTTTCCGTTGAACCACGTGTTCTTTTTATGACCCGACAGCTCTTACCAGCAACAAAAAAAGACGTGCTACCTTCCCATCATCAAAGCAATGTAATTTACCAATTTGTGCCACTGCGACAGTCAGTACGTTGGTCACACGTCTCAGCGCTTAGAAGAGCGAATTAAACAACACATTCCAAAGTCGACTGCCAAACCTCCCACTCCACACATCCGCCAAAGCCTTCCCCGCCCTGGTAAGGTCACCAGATCCCCACGATTTCACGAATCCACCATCGGTCAACATCTCCTTGACAACGCCTAATGCGCCTTACATTACAATCAAGACAAGTTCTCTGTTCTCGCTCATGCTCGCACTCCATTTCATCTCTCTGCCCCAGAAGCGACTTTCATCAAATCTCTGAATCCCCTTCTCTGTACACAAAAAAGAATTTGTTTACTCCTTGAAGATCTCCTAAACCTCTTAAACTTTTTCCATTGGCTGATTGTTTCAACCAATGAGAACACTGCTTTTCTGCTTATAAACCAGTTCGGTTTTATCTCCACTCCATTCTGACGATGTCACTTGAAGAGTGTCAGACGAAAAGCTTTGGGATGAATCTCTTACTTCACGCCATCTTCAAGTTCTGTACCACCAAACATCTATTCAAATCAAATGGGAAGCAAATCACTGTATGATAGTGTCAGAGAAGCATCGGCCACAGGCATCACACTGAAGGAGATTTGTAATAAATTGCTATTTGCTATAATTTCAATGACCCACTCACTTTCAATGACGCACTCACTTGTCTTCTCTTTTTTAGTTTTGATTTTTGTTTCACAGGCTACATCAATTTATTGGAGGTGGCCTGCGAGTTGTCGTGTTTTTGTAAAATGGCCCCTAGGTCAGTAGTTGGACCATGCTGATCTAGGACATAATACAATTGAACTGATGCACACTTACAAACCTGAAGTTGAACTTTACACATTGTGTCCAAAAAAAAGAGATAGCTTTGGAGATAAAGTCATAATAAGCAGCTAGTTTTACAAGAGGCAAACAAAGACTACAAAACTATGTGGAGCAACTTCTCATGCCATCACCTGCAATTCATCTATGGGCATTGGTATTACACATCTTCTGTGTTCAAAATGGTATCAAAGGAATTTCTGCATAGGCTTTGAAAGTTTGTACGGTTTTGAAAAGAGATTGACTTTGTTTGTTTGAACTATGCTGGATGTACTTCAACAGTATTAGTTCTGTACACGAGTATTGCACTACTATCAGCAAAATGTAAGAATAATGATGATAAGTCAACTAATTCTACACTAATAGAGGAAAACATGGTTTTACCACTTTCTGTTTGATGTACTTTAACACTTTCAGTACCAGGTTTTCTGAAGTTGCAGGTACCAGGCTGTTCTGCGATTTTGACCTATCATTTGTTGTCACTTAAACTTGCTACCCAAAGTAGTCCAAACTGGAATCTGATACATTAATTATTTCATTAAGCACTTATACAGTCTGCTTATAAACAACCTTATTCTTGCTTTCCAATTTGTATGCAACACTCAAATATTGCAACAAGCTCCTCACCCTAGTGCAGCTATTTGAATTCATTACCTAACTTGCTAGGTTAATTTGAAACATGGGTGGCCAAACTTTTTTACCTGAGGGCTGAATTTGAAACTGCCTGGCCACTGGAGGGTCAGATACAGTGCGATTTGCGTGATAGGCAGCAGCCAATGCTGTTGCACGGCTGTCTACAGACAGAAACGTGGCACTAGAAAAAAATGTGAAAAGTTTTTGGCAGGCCAGATTAAACTGATTTATGGGCCGAATGCAGCCCGTGGGCTGTAGTTTGGTCACCCCTGCTTTAAAACATTTGAGGCAATGCAGAACAGCGTTAGATGCAATAATTTTTACACCGTAAACATGCAAGCAATCAGTTATAAAGAACGTCATGAACAAACTTCTCTGCCTTACCAACACCCTTCAACATTCCAAAACGTTTCTGCAACAATCACCTGCCACAAGCTCTTTACCCCAGCCGAAGTGGAAATGAACTGCCTTCTAGCACTCTACCATCACCACAGCAAAACAGCAATGCTTGCAAATATCTACTTTTTTTCTTTAACCAATCTACATTACGTATGTAAACATACTTACAAAAGAAACAGATTAGAACAGGTAGCACTGAGGATGTGTAGTGTTGCATGATAACAATTCGTAATTTTTTAAAATTGCTGAATAATTTTAACTTTGTCCCCTTTTGTGGAGGCTAGTCATTTATTTGGGTACCAAAAAGAGAACTTTTCCTCAAGATACATTCCTGTACATAGCATGGTGCCTATGGCCATCTTCACCATGCACATAGCATGATGCCTGTGGCCATCTTCACCTTGTACATATTATGACAAACCATGGTAGTGACAGTGTTAACATCACAAGATAGATGTTTTATTTGATCACATGAAGCCATAAATAAATGAGTCATTAGGTTATGCCTTCCATTTTATTGACATTTTTTGGAGTTTGTGTTTGACACCCAATTTGAAACATGAACTACAAGTAAAAATAGCAAATACAGTACACTTACCAACAATTCAGAGTTTTCACCCCATTTAGATCATTGGCTCTTGATCTTGCCAAAACAACTTTTTCACTTAATGTTGTTGTCTTCACCATAACAATACTTCAACCATGTAATCTTTGTGCAAACTTCACAGATCACTTCTCTGTGCATCAGTTTCACTATGCATGCCCTAAGGACTTTTCTGAAACAAACTAAACTAGATTATTCTTCTGCTCTATTAACACATCAAGCGCCAGTTGTCTGAAAACTTGCCCAACCGCAGAGTGCCGGCCCATGATATATTCGTGGACCAGTGCACGATATACTCGTACTTCACTTCAAATGCCAACCGTTGAGCGCCGGGTCGCACGTTTTCCTCTACAAAGTACGAACATTTCGTACAAGTCTCTAGCAACCAGAAACATATATTTATAATATAATGTTATTTAACGTACGGTGTGGTCAGGAGAGCATTTCAAAGCAACCATGGTATATTTTGCCTGCAGTCATGGTGGTTTTGCCTGCAGTCACGCACGCTTTCGCAGAGTGTGGAAATAAGATCGGCCTGCTGTAACCATGTGGCTGATTGTCTTGTCACATTGTATTTCATTGGGAGCGGTTTCTAATGTAACGTGGATAAACAATCACTCAGAAATTATCTTACTGAGTTAAAATCTATCATGTAGAGATTTCAAGATTTTTGCTTGAGCATAAATATTTTTTTCAACAGCAAGTAAGCAGTGGTGTGTTTAAGGGGAGGCGTGCGAGGCACTTGCCTCGGGCCCTCCCTTTTTGGGGTCCCCCCTTGAGGTATTACGCGCATAAATTTTCCTTATTTTTGGTGAAAGACGTATTATTCACTCACGTAATGTGCTACAAAGCAAATCATAAGCAAGTATTTTGCTTTCAAAGGGCCCCCTACAGAAATTGTAATGTGCAGGTACTTTGCTTTCAAAGGGGCCCAAACAGCAACTGAAATATGTATGTACTCTGCTGTTAAACTTCATCGAAGGGGCCCCTAAAAGAAACTGTAGTGTGTAAGCACTCTACTTTCAAAGGGGCCCCCAACAGCAACTGTAATGTGTAAGTACTGTGCTTTCACAGGGGCTCCCAATAGCAATTGTAATGTGTAAATACCTTGATTTCAAAACGACCCCCAACAGTAACTATGATGTAAAAATCCTTACTTTCAAAGAGGCCCCCAACAGCAATTTTAATGTGTAAGTACTATGCTTTCAAAGGGGCCTCCAACAGAAATTTTAATGTGCAAGTACTATGCTTTCAAAGGGGCTCCAAACAGCAATTGTAATGTGTAAGTAGGCCTACTATGCTTTCAAAGGGGCCCCAAACAGCAATTGTAATGTGTAAGTACTATGCTTTCAAAGGGGCCCCCAGCAGTAACTGTGACGTAAAATTCCC
>Ga0210059_1017591_pt1 | contig 10166 bp, 7 predicted proteins | sample Ectturendosymbi2_FD_188042 | JGI IMG/M metagenome (GOLD analysis project Ga0210059, IMG submission 188042) | Ecteinascidia turbinata endosymbiont from Florida, USA - Sample 2 (SPAdes) (version 2) | ecosystem: Host-associated > Tunicates > Ascidians > Unclassified | place: Key West, Florida...
ATGAGAAATTTTGCCCACTCCCGCCCGCACCGCACACTTCTAACCCGCACCCGCCCCGTAGACCATCCCAACCCGCGCCCGCCCGGCACTTTTTCGGTCTCAAACCCACACCTGTCCGAAAACTAGTCAAAACGCATGACTAGGGCAAGTTTTTGTTGCAATAAAATCGTGAGAAATATGCATTTGTTTTTTAGAAAAGTTGCAGTAAAAAGTTGCATTTACACACAAGCATTTCAAACGACAGTGATTTAATCATGCGATTTATTGACATATGATGCCAAATATTTCCAAACATTATCTGGGGAGAAATAGCGATCTTTTGCCAAAAGTTTGCGTAGCATACTAAAACTTCGCTCCACACTGAGTGAAGTTGCTTGGCAATTTAACAATTTGGCCGACAGTTATGGACTGATGTTCGTTTGGCCGGGTCAGTTCTACAATTGCTTTCATGGCATTATTCAGTTCGAATCGGTTATCAAAGAGAACAGAACTATACTGAAATAGTTCTCAAGCATGTTTTTTAATTCACACTTTTACATTTTGCGCAATAGGCCGTTGGGTGAAAAAAGTTTCAACACTCCTAAAACAAGCTTGAAGGTGATAAAAACTAACGGCAAAGCAAAGAAGTACAAAACAGAAATGTCACACATAACGTACAAAAACATACTCTTGAGTTGAATTTGCTGCATGATTATTGGTTGACCTTAAAAAAAACATTTACATGATTTAAAACACTGAAAATATTGTTTAAGCATTACTTTTAGCCTTCTTTACATGTAATGTGACAAGGTCAAAGTGAAAAGTTTGTGCCAGTGGCGATTAATACTTACCTTTGATTGTTGCAAAGACCATGACGACATCAGCACATAGTGGCAACACTCCCGACAGAACTCCATCACCCGCTTCTGGGGACGTCTCAAACATCTCGGCATCAGTTTTCACTTTTGTTTGGGAAACGTCATCACGATTTGCTACACCGGGGTTGATTTGTTCTCCTCTACAAACCTTGCAAAATTTAAGTTCAAACAGCGCTAATCATTCTGCCAACCGACACGTATTACTCTGTCAACCAACAATATTTTTTTTATTACGATTGTAAACGAATTTTTAGTTAAATGCTGTAAATACGTAGTGCAATACAGGTGCACAAATGTTTTGCAGATCACATTGAGTTTGAGTTTATTGGCACAAACATTAGACAATTGATCGCAATAACGTTAAAGCGCTGGGACTCCGAAAAAACTTTTAACTAGGTTGTCTCGTTCGATAGTTTCATAATTTTGTCATCATGGTTTAAAGTTTATGGCCGAATTATTGGGAATTTAATAGGGTTACATTTTTGAAAGAGTTTGCAAAACCCTTTGGGTAAACTGCTCTTTCAACACAAATGGAAATTTTACTTACATTCTATTGCGATGTTTTAGATTTATTAGGACGTCAACAGCTACATGTGTACAAACGCCAGTTGCATAGCAGCTCAGCCGACAATAACTGCATGTGTTCGCTTGCATGCAAATATGCGAAGTTTATGTGCTGACGTTTCAGTGAGTTGTTCAAGTGACTCTCAGAAAGGTAATGTTCGTTCAGATACATCCAAGCTCATCACTAACGTGAGGGGGTGGTTTCAGGCTTTCTTTTACTGCAATGTGTTATCAAGCTATGACCCTTGCTTGCAAACGCCGAAAAAGTAAACGGACCAGCAAGTAGTGTGGCTTATGCGTCTTGTAGGCCACTCCTTTTGCGACGTCTTGTATATTAATGTATTTGTAATGTTTTTGCTTTTATAAACATTTTAATGCAGCCGTTTTTAAGACAAAAATCTAGTGATCTCATTTGATGTCAACATTAATATCACTTTGCGTACGACGTTCGAACTTCTCATTATTTTTCTTGGCGTTACGTAGTTGCCTGCAAGTTACAAGATCGTTGTTGTCAACCGTGTCTCTGACATTCGTAACCTGACTTCTTTCCAAATTTATATCTTGTCCTGTTTGTACGAAACGAACCATCTAGTTCTTACTTCATCTCGCAATTCAGTCGGATCCCAATTTTCAAACATCAGGGGTTGTTCCTGTTCTTAAGTTTTATTAAATGGCAAACAACGCGCTTGTTACAGCATTAAGTATGATTTCGTTGTTTCGCAAGCTGCGATGAAAAGTTGTGTTATTTTTACGCGATGCTTTAATTGGGGCCGCCCATCGAAAAAACATATTGCACCTCTGGCGTGTGCTGGTACAAGCTTCATGCAACCGAGCAAGTCTATATCAATAAAAAAGGCGAAAGTTTGGTTTGCATGAGTAACAGATTTTATACGTTGGTGTAATCACTTTTGTTTTTATCCCCGCAATGTTGAAAATATGTCTACTTTTGTTATACACTAAGAGTGCGGAGGAGAGTAAGCTAGATGTTCAGCTTATATACGCGGAAACGCAAAAGTTGCATAAAATTAATCTATATTTTCAAATTGAAGCCTTGACAATAGCCAAGAATTATTCTCAATTCTGGTTGTGCTGTGTGTCGAAAAGGTGATGTGTTTATCTTAGTCCTTTCTCTTCCTACGAATAGGCCAGGGGAGAGTTTAACCCAACCTGGAAATAAAAATGTCACAATCTTCAAATCTTTGCACCGAAGACGGGACCAACATATTCCTTTACATTTTTTTCGTTACGGGTCACTTCCCTATCCCAAAATGTAGTGTCTCTGCACACAAGGAGGAATGCTTAAGAAGAAGAAAGCAAAAGTTTCCGATACAGGAGTTTCGTTTTGGAAAAGATAAGTCTGTAATCTAAGAATGGTTTTCTTAAGAAACAAAGACGTTGGAAGGAACGCAAAAACGCATGCTGCAGAAATTTTGTGACCCTTTTAAACGAATTCAGTGCTCCCCAAATTTGCCAACCTGGCTACGCGCCCGCATACTAGGATCTGTTTTGGCATATCTTGCTGCAAAGTTGAACAATCTGCGCGCAGGGCCGGATTTAGCTGATACGAGCCTCTAGGCTAATCCGCTTTCGAGGCCCCTCTCTCCCATTTTTATGATTTGGGGAAAATTTAAGTTTCAATCAATTTTCACGAAGCCAAAATCACGGTATTGACGCTTTGAAACTACGCTTCATAAAAAAACTCTAAATCCTTACTAGACTGCCCCACGATCAGTGCGTTTGTTGCTGCCTGCGATGCAAAAGCGTTCAATGATAAGGAATTGTGGAAATAGTGTTTGGCTGGTGGGAACAGGACTTTTAATACCCATAGGCCAGTGGTTTTCAACCTGGGTATCGCGGCCTCCGTGAGGGTCGTTTGCCTTTTTTCAAGGGCCGCGAGAGCTTCTGATAAAAATATTTAGAATTTCTTCTGTATTTCATATTTCGCATTTGGAACCACTTTTTGTTGTAGCCAAAATAATAGGATCACCTGGCAAAAATTATAGCCTACTTTTTCATTCAAAATTGTTTTAAGTGTGATTATGATCATTACAGTACTGTTGCGTTTGGCAACGCACATATAACTTTGTGAGATAAGAATGTGCTGTGTTTGTAATTTAGATATCTGATGGCGGTAGCTAACTTGGGAGTTATTTTAGTTTTCAATGAGCTGTGCTGTAGAGTGATTTGCATACGGCAGAGGTCTCTCTCACTGATGCTGCCATGTGTATAAATTTAATACTGTGAATGAGCCTTTGTTCAATATAGTGATATTGTAAGTTATTTTATAGTCATTGAGATTCTCTGTTGTGCAAACACAACTGCATTACATATGCCCGACTGGAATTTTCGGAAGGGGGTCGTTGCAAACAGATGAATAAGCTCTTCTGGCGATTATATTTTATTATCAGCCGACGTTTCGCCGACCTATTCAAGTGAGATTCTTCAGGGCAATGTTTTTAACCACAAAACATGTAGCTTACCAATAGCAAGAAACAATGAGTAGTATGACGTACAAAGACAAAAACGCAAAACAAAATGAAAAAACGTTGGAAAATGATGAAGCGTAATAACACAACAAAACAGGGCAAAACCTGCATTGGATGTGTAAACGTCGGCTGATAATAAAATATAATCGCCAGAAGAGCTTATTCATCTGTTTGATTTGAAACCTGGTGGCAAATGCTACGAAACAACATGAGTAGCAAAAAGAACAGCATTTTTCGAAGAATGAAAGATCTGCACGGGGGTCGTTACGTTACACTGGGTTGCAAATTGGGTCGCTGCATGAAAAAGTTTGAAAACCACTGCTATACGAGAACGAAACGAAAACGTAACATTTAAGCACTTAAAAGAAAAACATAGCTTACGTATTTCATACGTTTCACATCTATTTTTTCTTATCTGTCCCTCTTGATAATAATGCCTATCGGCGCTTCGCGATTTAATAAATTTTGCAGTACTGTACTTTGAAAAAAATCAAAATCGAAACAAATCACAACTAAACGAGTTCTACGTCATAAAAATGCTAACAAAACAACTGTACTTCTCTGGCTCAGAAAAAACACTGCACTGGTATTAGTTGCTACACGTTGAATTTCAGCGACACATTACTCTGGATCAAACCTACTAAAATAAACCAGTCTCCGCAGAATTTATTTTATTTTTAATGTCGATAATTTTCACTTAGTTCAGTAAAGTTAATTAGTCGCTGCCACTATTATTAGGAAGGTAGGCGTATATAATGTTTGATTTTGGTATGTTTTTATAGTAGGATGCTGCTAGTCTAAGCACACCGCATATATGCACTATAACCTTTAAATGCCACGTTTGTGGCTTGTGTGGGTATTAAAGTGTTACCCTCTTGATGTTGCGATATGAAGTTAGGAACATTGGATTCTTGAGTATGTCGTCATAACATAACGTGTATAATTGCATTGTATGGTTTCGTAACATGACGATTCCAGGACCAAACAAGAAATATTCGAAAGATGCGAAGCGATTGAGAGACGGCCATTTATTAGCAATGGCTTGGCGAAAGACTTGGTTTAACTGCATCAATAGTGTGTTTCTGCCATGCATTGAATTTACCAATATTGGCAAAGGAAATAAAACCCTAACACTTGAACGAAAGGCAATACACAAGACAGACAAAAAACAAAAACAGACTGACAACCAAACACACAAGACAGACAAAAAACTAACATGCAGACAAATGCAGGAAACGAAAATATTGCGATCAGCGTCATTCTGACCGCAAAAACCGATATATCGTCTCCGACTATTTCAGCCATAACTCGCCAGTCGATAGGGCTAGAGATGTGTTCGAACCATCTACGGATTAGGCAAGACGTCTAGTCTCAAATGAAAAAAAGTCAGTTTTGGGTTTGGGTTCTCTGGGGAGGACGTCACAAGTGGGGGTGCTGTTGCGTGTTTTTTTGTGACGCACTAAAATCAGACTTCCTGATCCACTAGGCTAGTTTGATAGTAGACGTAATAAAACCGTCAGATACAGTGGAGGCGGAGTCAAAGGCTAACATCACTTTCACAAGCGGACTTGAAGGTTCTACACAGAGACATCGGGCGATTTTCGCACTGAGATATAGTTCGGATGCGCCAGAATCCAGAAGTGCAGTAACTTTCAGACGTTTAATTGCAGCAGGTACTAAAGCAAGTTCGAGATTTTTAATCGCAGCCACAGCAAGCGTGGTTAACGACAAAAGACACGGTGTATCAATACCAGCTACAGTATCTGGAATGTCAGAACTAGTGTCTGTAGAAGTCTTTAGTAAACTAGTACTGACGACTGCAGCTCGATCGGTTAGAGCAGAGAAGGGTTTCTTCAGTGCTCGCGCTTTGTGTGCACTTAAACAAACCTTCTGAAACTGCCCTCGTTTGCCACAGTTTAAGCAGCAGACATCGTGAGCGGGAATTAATTTTCCCACTCAGAAATAGCAAGCCTTGCATGAGTGGCTTGCAGCAATAGACGATCGAGCAACAGAAAAGTTGAAAGAAGAAGCTCTTTTACGAGCTTGCTCTAGGACAAGCGCCTTAGTTACAGCAGACTGAAATGATAATGCATTACTGCTAATAACCTGTGACAGATAGTAGAAGAATCTAGACCAGACATAAAAGCGTCACGAGCCAATTCAGCACGAAATTAATCAGCCACAGGAGAGTTTCAGACGCAATCTTTCGAAAGTTCTTTGATAGCATGACTAAATTGAGCGACGTCTCCTTTTTTCGTGTAAGCAGGTGGTGACGTGAATAAACGTTATTTAGATCCTTCTTTAAATAAACTTGGTCTAATTTCCTTCTAGCATCTTCTTAGGAGTTGCAATCCTCGACGTAAGAATACACGTCAGGAGAAATGTGATTAAACAATAAAGCTAGTTTATCCAGCATCGGGTCGTCGCCTTCATCGTCATCTTCATGGACCGACTGCAGAAGTGCAGATTGAGCGGCCGAGAGAAACGCTTCAAAAGTTCTAAACAACGCAAACAACACCCCCATTTGTGACGTCCTCCCAACTTTACCTGGCCCTGGGCGCCAATCCAAGGAGCCAATTTTTTGGCTCAAGTTTTTTGGGAAACTAGACTATCATTCGAGTCTTTAGAGCCCTTGATTGGCTTTCTAGTACATCTGGAGCTAAAACTATGGCTTCACAAACCAGGAATTGGTGAAAATTTCTACCCCAACAAACGCTAACCTGGGGTATAATACACCCATATCATATATGGCCATAACTCGCCAGCAACTAGAGTTATAGAGCTGTTCAAGCCCTCTAATGACTCGTGAAGTCTTGTCGTTTAGACTGAAAAAAAATTAGCTTTGGATATCGATTTTTTGTTGATGTTTAAATGAAGAGAGGATGTTATGCATATTTGTTTACATTTGGATGATGTCATCATCCCCTGGGAATCGACCAATTGAGCCGATTTCGTGGCTCAAAATTGTTTTCGTTTCTAGGCTACATTCCAAGTCTTTAGAGGATTTGATGGACTTTCTAGCGTTTCTGGTTCCAAAGTTATGGCAAAATAACCGAAAATTAATTAGGGAAATCCCCACTAATCCTTTACAAAATTGGGGTCTTGTGGCCATATCTTCGGCACCAGACACGCAAGGAAGTCGATCAAGGGTCCTAAAGACTCGTACTACAGCCTGGAATCCACACAAACTTTGAGTCACAAAATCGGCTCATTCTTTGGCGATGAGGTCATAAAAGTAAAACCGAAAAAAGGGCAAAACATACCCCAACCCTGACGATATCCACCAAAAATCCCAAACCCAAATCTTAAAAGTTGTTTTTTCATTCCAAAATACAAGGTTTCATGAGTCTTCAGAGGGTTTGAATAGCTCTCTAGCATAATCTTCTGCCGAGGTATGGCTGGCCAGTTAGTCGTTAGTGGGCAACTCACACTTTTCCTGCAATTTTTTGATTTGTTTGAAAAATGAGGTTTTTGAGCCATAATTCTGGCTCCAGATATGCTAGAGAGCCGATCAACGACTCTACAGACTCGGATGATCGCCTCGTTTCCAACACATTTTTGCGCCAAAAAATGGCTTTTTGGATTGCCGCCCAAGGCCAGGTAAAGTTGGCCAAAGATGCAAAGATAGGCACTCATTGTGACGTCGCCAACAGAAATCCCCAAACCCAATTCAAAAAATTTTTTAAATCGAAGCTACAAGGCTTGCCGAATCCGTGGATGGTTTGAACACTTTTCTAGCTCTGTTGACTGGCCAGTTGCGACTGAAAAAGTAGAAGACGATATACCGGCTTCTGCTGTCCTTAAAGGATTTTAACTGGACAATGTGAAAGCGGTCGTACTAGAAAGAGTTAGTTCATCCCAGGGACGGAGAACCTATTTACTGTTACGTTGCGGGCCGCACAAATTGCGGATTATCGCTGGCGGGCCGCAAATAACTATCGATTTTATCCTAAAATTCTACCTTTATCTTGCTACGAGGGATAGATGCTTAATATAACATTTATCAAGAGATAGAGGCTTCTGGCTTACTGTTTAAGTACTTGATTATCATGGAACTTCGTTTTCACGCGATCTTGTGTCTGAGTTGGGTAACGAAAATTCTGATGCGGACCATATGAAATGTTCACGCGGGTCGCGCTTGGCGCGCGGGCCGCAGGTTCCCCACCCCTGGTTTATCCGGATAACGGTTAACAAGTAGGCCTAACCGGTTAATCGAGAGTATTTTTGCTACCCGATATCCGGATATTTTTCTGTCGGTTAACCGGATAATAAAGTAATGATACTAATGCGTTTCAAGCTTTTTTCAAGGGCCTGCCAATCTTCAAACTCTCTATGAAGCTCTGCTTACTATCCAGCCCAGTTCTGTAGAAGCAGAATGGCATTGAATGCATGTGGACTAACTCTGATCTCGTTTACACAATTCCACAATTGATGCATGGTGCTCAGTGGCGTAGCAAGGCTAAGTGCTGCCCGAGGCCGACCGTAAAGGTGTCGCATTTCCACCCCTCCAATTTTCTTACAATAATTTGAAATGAAACAAGATCATGATTTGTACTTAGTAAAGACGTAAGGAATATTAAAATATCACCAGCATCACAATTAAGCACGAAGAAACTGAAGGCGTCTTGGTGTTCATTCTCGATTATGGGTCTTGCTTTTTCTGACCGTCCGCCACCTTTCTCATCATTTGCTCTTCCCATTTTTCTGCTTTCTTTACATATGTATCTATGGATCCGGCATATTTCGTTAAATTGTCTTCCCTGTTGTTTTTCAGCCTGCGGTAAGCCGCAATGCGTAGCTCTAATCGTAAATTCCACACTAAAGATGAACATTTATGTATGTTGATATTTAGTGTAGTATCCCATCTTTAAAGAAAAGAATGTATGTATACTGCATATCAGGGACCAATTTTTAGAGGGGAGCATGTCCCCCCAACTTTTGGACAAGGGGGACACAATAGCTTTTGTTGTACCGCCCGATATTTTGTGAAATAATGTAGTTGTACAAATTTCGTTGTTACATCACTGTTGAAAAACGGCATTATATTGGTGTACTTTTGGATCATTGTAGGGCGCAACCATGCCAGTTAATGGAATCTCAGGGATACATGTTTACAGGACCGTAACCAGAGGGCGCAGCGGGGGCGAATCCCCTGCAAAATTTTTCGCCCCGCCTGGAAAAATGTTGGGCATGGTTGAAAACTATTGGACATAGTTTAAAAAATATGGGCGCCTCTCAGAAAACTCTTTGCCACCCAGAAATTTCAAAATCATATTTACTTGTTAGATACAACAAGTTACAGCCATTTCACTCCCGAAATCAGTACAACAACAAGCTACTGTACAATCTGTTTGCCTACCCCCCGAATATATCAGCTGTACAGCATTTGTTGCAACACTAACCTTGATAAGCAAACCTGAAATTTTGTTATTGTTACATGCCGTAATCAGGCATTTTAATGCAATTTTTGGCCAGTTGACAACCTACCTGGAAGAGAAAAACTCTGGGTTTTCCTCGGAGAGAAGGTATATCGTCCATCATCAATTTTTTATAAATTTCGTCAAGTTCTAGCTTGTGATCGGCTGTGAGAATGTGATTTTCATCACCATGAGACATAAAAATCCAAACAACCATTTTGAAATCTTCAAAAGTTACATTCTTCTCTTCGATCTTTTTCAATTCCTGAAATTGTACATCTTGTTAAAAATATATGTAAGGATTTTTGTTTTTCAAGTAATTACAATTCTGATTAATCAGGTCAATTTAAATTGGCTAAAAAATATTTTGGTTACAATTTTGACTGCAAAAGTGATTTTTTCAAATCGTTCTTAACTCACGAACTATTTCGTCTGTAAAGAAACCTAGTAAAAGCAAGTTGTTTCTGTTGCAGCCGGCGGCCCAAAGATATGGACAAGTGTGTGCGGACTGGAACCAGTGCTTTGTAATAGATTGCTCACTGAGCCATCCGGCTGGGCACAAACCGTTCACATGTTCACACAGCGTTTTACGTAACACGTGACTCAATATTCACGCCGTTCGTTAAATGCGTTTTTCTTCTCGCCTTTCTGTGCATGTATTTACGATCTCGCAGAACCTTACTTGGCCTCTTTTCGTCGGTAGTGCCGTGAGCGAGTTATCGTCTGCCTGATCCATTAACTGTTTTCTGCGATATGTTTGCTGCTTTCTCATCGTAAAAGACAAGTGGCCGTCTGTGTTAATGGTCGATAAATGCTGCCGTTTTGCATCATTAAAACCAGAG
>Ga0210059_1017592_pt1 | contig 10165 bp, 5 predicted proteins | sample Ectturendosymbi2_FD_188042 | JGI IMG/M metagenome (GOLD analysis project Ga0210059, IMG submission 188042) | Ecteinascidia turbinata endosymbiont from Florida, USA - Sample 2 (SPAdes) (version 2) | ecosystem: Host-associated > Tunicates > Ascidians > Unclassified | place: Key West, Florida...
TGGGGGCCCCAAAATTTTGAAAGTAAGGACAATTTCCAGCATTTCTGTAAGCACTTATATTTGTATTTTTGTCTTGGTTCAACGCACATTTTTTTACCATGCCGCTACCAAAAGATCTCTAGAAGAATGAGCGCGAAGGACTGAAGTGAATGACGATGAGCATTCTCTTTTTATGGCGTTGAGAATTGGTTATTGTTACGTATCATGTGTGGAACAAAACGCCTGAATCCATTTTTCAGATTATGCAAGGCCAGTGAGGTACTCCATAAATATGTAATGTGAGTGTGGTCAGATAACTTCACCGCTGCCTTTTTCGTTCGTTTCAATGTGACTGTTTTTGTTGCTGATATCAAGGGAATTCAGAGTGAAGTAATATGTCTATGAATCGGAACAACAACTTGTTCAGTGAATGTAACCAGCACGTGTAGTCAGTGGCGCAACGAGAGGCTTGAGCCAGGGGGGCAAAGATTACTTGTAGGGGGCCCACTGGTCACCGTAGAGGATCCCACTAGCCAAAACTCAGAAAAAAGTTAAGAAATGGCAGTGGATCTCTGGATGTCCATACTAGATTAAAAAAACGAAAACATCCTGAAAAATGCAAAAAACAACAAATTAAAGAATACTAAATATGAAAATGTCAACTGAAAGGGGCCCAGTTTTTATACTTACAGTACCTTGCCAGTGGGGGCGGCTCGCCCACTTGCCCCCCGTCAGTTACGCCACTGCATGTAGTGCTAAATGTGTATGACATCGTCGCAAACCTTCCAGAAGGGCCCCCAATTTTAAAAAGCCTAGGGCCCCGAAAATCAAAATTCGCCTCTGCACATGGGTAATACAATATGCGCAGGCCTATGCTATGTTCTGCTGAAATATTGTTGCCGCATGGTGGCAATGGACTATTTGTTCACTGGAGGTACTTCTCACAGCTTCGCATCTTTTTCAAAAGGTCGCTGTTCGTTTTGGCATATTTGTAGAAATCTCCACAGGACATTTCATAGTTCATGTATTAAATTGAAAACTAAACAATAATTATTATGACGACACAACTGTTCTTGAATAGTTCATATTTTGCTACACAGCTGCTTAAGAAGTTAAGATGGAACAAATCTACAGCGTTATTCTGTTCAATTATAATATTTAATCTTGATACTTGAATGTTCAATGTAATCGATTCAATAATGAACAATTTCACAACTGTTCAAGAACTTTCAACGATGCCGGAAAATACTCAAGGATAGGCATGCCATAGGCAGTAGCGCAGCCAATAATTTTGTTCGGGAGGGGTCAGTCAATGACGTCGTCAGTCACCGACGTCGTCTCGAGTCTGACTGTTCCTTCCGTTTATTTTCTAACAGTTGACAATTTATATAAAGCACCAGCAAAATTCTTAGGAAGTTTGTTTCGGGATGGGCCATGGACTCTTCGGCCTCATCCTGGCTTCGCCATTAACCATAGGTCCTGGTTTAGACATTCGGTCAAAATTACATATGCTTGAACATTATTTTGTTGCTTAGCAAATTGCATTATTTTACTTTAAACTAGTTACATGCTCCAAGTATGATATAAATAAACCATTTTTATCTGTTGAGGCTCGTTGTTCTGAAAGGTCCCGGTTTTCAATCACCAAAATATGGCATGCCTACTCAAGGACAACAAAATGTTTTTCAAGGATCAAGGACATAACCAGTTTTGAGAGCAAATTTAAGGGAAGTTCTTGGCTCAAGGATGTTTGGCATTGGCAACCTTACCTGTAGAACAGTTGAAATTTGTGTCTTGCATTCTTTGTGGATATCTTGGTCCAGTGAGTTCAAGATTTCGTTGGTGGTTGTGACGTGACAAGAAGCAGTCTGTTCTTCCAATATCAGCACTGATTTGCTGGTTCATACGACGCATTTTACTCCTGCGGTTTTGAAACCACACCTGCGAGAGAATGGCAGACTTATTTGAACAATTTTTTAACGTACGACAAGGTGAACAACAAAAGTTGTGGAGGGATGATTTTCCAGTGCTATTAGTGCAAACGGGCGGCAGGAGATAGGCTGGCATATGACAAATCGTACAGATTTCGCTTTTCCTTACCCTTTGAGATTGACACAAGTCATCAAAAGCATTTCTACCAGCAAAACTGGTTTTTCGTTTTTACGTACGAGTACCCAGTACTTGTTTTGGGATAGTGTTGCTACGAAAGAACAATTTTGATCATGAAAATTTGAGTGCCAAATATAGTACATTAAATCGGTTCAACACTCGCGCAGAATTCTCAACACTATACTCCCCAAAGATACTCGGAAAAGAGTATCTATCCACAGGAAGTAAAAACAAGTCCATACATCCTTGACGGTGCCAAGGGTATATTATATAATGTTTTCGATAAATCCTTTTTTCGTGGTTGATATTACGTACACGTAAGAGTCACAGTTGTTTGAACAGGCTACATTTTAATTGCCCATTGTTTAAGAATTTATGCTGCATTTTGATACTCACTTCCAACACAAGATTTATTTTAGAAATGTTATTAGCAGATGCGAATATCAAATTCTCCTTTTTTGTCTTTATTTCTCGTGGAAAAGATATTCCAAAGAAGTTCTGTGATCACAGGTGTTGTTAAGGTGAAAGACAATTTTATCCATGTCCATAGCTTGTTCTCATGTCAGGATCCTGATGAGTTATGAAACGTTTTCCTTCGGACTCTTCTTTGAATAGGTTTATACTTTTCATGGGATTAGATCAGGAATTCACAACTGGGATAATGTACAAGCGTTTTGAACACCGCGACGTTTCCCTAAAACTGCAAGACGTACCTGAATAACCCTCATATCTAAACCAGTTTGACTGGATAAATCCTCCCTAGTTTGCCGAGAAGGTTTTTGAGACACGGCGAAAGATGCGTTGAGTTTTTCTAGTTGGTCCGGCTTGATTGTAGTTCTTGGGCCACGCCGTTTGGTTTGAGGTAGAGCAACGGGTGTTGTGGATTCAGCGCCGGACAAACTTTCATCGGTGCAGTCGATTTTCGCAAGTTCTCTTTTAACGTCGCCTTTTCGCAGCGAAAGCTTTGCACATGAGTCTTTTACTTTATCAACTCCGACGTCTGTTTCATCGGCGTGATCGGTAGTTGCATCACTCGAGACGGGTTCGCTCTCTTTAGGAGAATGATCGCAATCTGGAGAAGAGATGATATTTGTTTGTTCCAAAGCAGGTTTTACTTGTAACAAATAAAATCTTACATCATTCAATTTTAAATAAGAACAAATGCAAATAAAGTTTTGCAGAACAATTAAGATGTTGAAATTGTTCTGTAACAACACAGTCATTAAGTAATTAAGTGTAGTTATATAGTTTTGTAAAACGGTTGGTTGCATGCTATACAGCAGCAGTGGCGTAGCCAGCCCAAATTTTGGGAGGGGGCAAAATGTTTGATTTTAGGTGAATGACACCATTTTGTTTGAAAAAACGCCACTGAAAGGGCAAAATGACTATATTTTCTAAAAATTTGGGGGGGCATGGCCCGTATGGCCCTCCCCTGGCTACGCCTATGTACAGCAGTTAGGTATTCCAGCATAAAGATGATTCTTTTTAAAAGCTTCATACTCTGAAAAATTTATTAGGCACGTTTTTGAAATATTAGCAAAGATACTTTTTACTCTTCTGTCGAATAAAAAGATGATATACCAGTTGGTTGTGCTAACTACGCTTTAGAAAACAAAAATTTTATTTTGGGTTATCTTCAACGATTTTAAACATTCAAGCTTGAGGCCACTGCTTTTCAAACAGCTTCTTTTCGTCGGGAAGCAAAACTGGTAATTAAATTTTTAAATATTATGCGTAGCAAAAACATTTCTGGGAAAACGGAAACCAATAAATTCTGAGGCTGATAGAGGATGAAGAAAATCTGTAGCAACTTTTCGAGATGCATCCACACAAGTGTCCTTATGTTGTGAATTGAATCAGAGGCAACACTGCGCAGCGCCCAACTGCAGCAAAACTTGTTTTTTTTCGCGCCACTTGCATGCAACTGTATACCTGTCAACGTTGGAACAGGTGCACACAGTCTTTCTTTCAAAACTGCGTACTGCCTTATAAAGCGCTTACCGACTTTTGCATCACATTTCCAAGAATGCACTAACCGTCAGCATCAGGTCAGTAGCGTAGCCAGCCCAAAAATTTTGGGGGACAAAAGGTTTGTTTTTAGGCGAATAACACTATTTTGTTTGGGATACCGCCTCTCAAAGCACAAAATGGCTATATCTTCTAAAAATTTAGGTGGGCCATGGCCCGCTAGGCCCCCTGGCTACACCTATACATCAGGTTGCTCATTTCGTCTGTGATGCGTGATCACAACTTTTGAGCGTTGATCAACTTTTCAACGTTGATCCACCTTATCTAGCTTTTTATCAGGTCCAACTAACCCTCAAATGCATCATATATGTTTTCACTTTTTACACCTTGCTTGTCGCTTCGATGTGATGATGAAAATTGCAGGAGTTGCTTACGCATTATTTGAGAGCATGTTCTTTTTCAGTAAGGCTTGAGCGTATGTGGCAAAGCATTGTCTATGATGCGAAGTTTAAACATAAATGTTGTTTGCTTAGGTTTTCGATTATAGCAGTGGTCCTTAAAGTTTTAACTCCTCAACACCCCTAAGTTAAATTTTATTCAATGTGGATACCCCTTTCCAACAAAGTTTACTAACAAAGTCAACGGGTATCAAGTCAAGGTCAATCCGGATAGCAAAAAGTTGAAGTGCTTAGAGAATGAGGACTTGAGTCCGGATTTGGACTTCACTTCCCAACATTGTTAAATACCCCAACATTTAATCTCAATAACCCCCTGGGGTATTGAGGCACCACTTCAAGAACTCTTGGTTTATTGGTTTAATGTAAAAGTATGACTAAAGTGCCTCCGATAAAATAGCACAAAAGAAGCGTCCATATTGAAGTATTAAAAGAGAAACGTTTTTCAAAAACGAATGGAAACTTTGTTCAAAGATTTCTTTCAACAACCACTTGAGGCTGACTGACCTTGCATTGTGGAGATTTCAAGACAACGGTTGAAGCAAAGCAGACGCAAATCATCCGAGTAGAGAAACTTGGATCCAGTGGGTAAAGCGGATCCGCACACTGAGCAGACGAAGCATCGCGTGTGGAATTTGAGAAGTTGTCCGTTGCACTTTACCTTGTGCACGAAGTCGTTTGGCAGCAGTGGCTCGCCACAGCGGTGGCACTTGCTGCCGAAGAGTCTGCGCAGAATCAATGAATATGAAAATAGTTGGAAAACATTCTGAAACAACACAAAGGTGGAACAAATTTAAATTATATCATTTTGTGCAAAAATTTTCCTGAAGTTGATTGTAGGTGCTCGTTATCATCACAGCTTGATAAACCCTGAAGTATTCACGGTGGTTGGGAAAAGCGTGAAAGCTCTAACAATAAATCTTAAGTTCAAGTTCTAGCAATTCATAGTAATAATGTAATTTATTTATTAATAAATGTATATCTAGTAATTTATTTCTAGTAATAAGAAATAGTACAGAGATCTATTTTTAATTTACCAACTGGCACATCGGAGCTACCTGCAAAAGTCACTGATGCAAAAGATGGAACCGTTTCGGTAAAAGCACTTCTTGTCCAGCAGGCAATGGCATTCAGAGCAACGGACGCACTGTTCGTGGCACATATTACCGTCAACCTGTAGCAGAAATTTCGCTAGTAGAGACTTCCACAAGTTTTTTACAAGTCAAAGTATCATATTTTGATGATATTTTCTATGCGTTAGAAAATAGGAAAAATGGGTAAAATTGAGCTTATTTCGATGGTTTTGAAAGTCTTGTTTTTTGCTATATTTGTCCATGGTTTGTTTATGAACGAACACTAAAACAGTTATACCAAATAATTGACGAAGTCAAGTCTTGCAAATTTCTTTCCGACGAAGAACAGCATAATGTTGCAGTTATAGCAAGAAATATGTAATTCGTGTAGGCCTACTCATGCTGAGTGGCTATAAAACGCTGAAAATGTCATCTAAAGCTCTCAGCAAAGACAGCCGCAACTTTTATAATAAATTACGAAGTATTCCATCTGCCTTTACCTACTTTGCAAATAGCACCATCTACAGTCAATAAAAAATCAAAGCGCATTCTACAAATTATGCCTTTACCTCGCGACAAGGCAAGTGTCAAACAAATTGCGATAGTATTAACTCATGCCCTTGCAAATAAAATCTGAAAATGCATCCTATCGCTTGTCACTCGGTGATAAAACGCAGTGTCGCGACATTTACGTTGTTGAATCTACGTTTGGTGTTCTGTTTTAGCCAGGATATAAGAAACGTCGTTTTGTCAAAAGCCTAATCTGACAGAATGACTGTACTGAAGTGGAAAACACGGAAATAAACATATAACGTTGGTCCTTCAAACGATTCTTCCATCTGTAACAAAACAGATCGGTTTTACCACTTCAAATCACTCTTTGATTCAAGTTTCTTGGTTACAGCAATTGTTGTCCACTACTGCTGCAACAGAAAATCAAACCCGACCTCGGAATGTCGGTTAAAACAAGTCTTAATGCCATCGCTTACTTTAAATTTCTCTCATTGCCGTATTCACTTCTTTTCGACAACTCTGAACATTTGCTTTAAAAGGCTATAGACAGTTTTTCAGTGTTATCTCAAAGCATCGTCAGCATATTAATGAGCTTGCAAACAAATGATTTCAACAGGTGTCAAACTGCAAGGCACTTTTATGGAAATCCAGCAATCGCTCCAATCACGAGCTATTTAGGTTTAAAGACTTTCGTACAGCGCTGAGTAGTCGATCAACAGAAAAACGTTTTCACGATGACAAAAAGTTGTCACCCTGATCATTGGACACTCACCTCACAAGCGAATTTTTCCATAATGGCTGTCCCGCAATAAAAGCAACGATATGTCTTCGACATTTTCTGATATGCTTTACAGGCCCTAAGTAAAAAAAAACACCAGGAAACGGATAAAGAAAATTAATAAATACAAAAAGAAACAAATCCTGCTACGCATCTGGTAATACATTTTTGCAACAACCTTAAAAAAATGTTGTTCTTTTGCAAAGTTGTTCTATTTTAAAGAATACACTTGTTTTACGAATGTCTTCGCAAAATCACAGCTTGTATTTAATGAACTCGATAAAACGTCATTCATTCTTGCTTTTAGCCAGAGTCAGAACCGCCGGCAGAAAGTCTCCATTAGGGGGCTTCACGTTTGTGCAGGGGGGGCATGACGTTCCGAAACGTGACAAAAACTACTTATTCATAGCATTTTGTATTTAATTTGGGAAGGCTTGAAGCTTTGTTTGGGGGGATAAGCCTACCAAACCCCCAGTAGCGACGGGACTGGCCAGAGTTAGGAGCTAACCGCTTGTTTGGAGATGACTCTTACAGCTAAGAAGTTTCAACCGTCCTTGTCAAATTTCAAGAGATCATTTTGACACGGATGTATGCTCCACAATACAGAGTTTTTTAAACAAGTAACAATGAACCAAACCACGAATACTGCAGAAAGTCCAGGCACGGAAAAGTTCCTATAGCACAATTTTTTGCATCATTTTGTTCTTTTCGCCTTTTGCATAAAATCAGGTTGTTGACTTTGAATATGAAGCAAACCGTAATATGGGACAGAACTTGGAGTCGCCCAAAGTAAAAACCAAGAAACAGATGTCTGCTGCATTTACTGCATGGCCTTGCAAATGAGTGAAAGTCCTTGATAGTGCTTAAAGCAAGTGGAGGCACTACGCGAATAAACTCGAAGTTTTCCTCAAACTTTGCAGAAAACAAGTACACGCATTTCTGATGTTGGCGTAGCAAGAATTTAATGACGTCTTTGATCCAGCTGATTAAAGTAAGACCATTCACAGCAGCATATTTAGTGCTCAGAACTACTGCGAATGTATTTTACGGACATCTATACGTCAGTCAGTTGTTGAACAACACAAAATGCAGAACGAGATGGAACTACTTGATAATACGTGATTGTTAACCAAGGAAAACTTTTTCGTTTCTGCTCTTGCTCATTCTTATATTATGTGCGATACTTCAATGCAGAACCTTACGCATTTCATTTTTTAAACGCTAATTTATCTCGTTACTATAAAGTGGGAGCCACCATGAATTATTTTTTTATATTTTCTTTAGCACCCTCCTTGTTCTAATCTAATTCCCTTAATATACAAAGACTATCACAAAAGCTTGACTTGTGTTAAAGTGGCATTTTGTGTATTTGCAAAGATCGACGAAGTGCGTATATTCTGGCATATTTTCAAATTGTTCCATTGCGAAATCCGATTAAACTGGCTTTAGTGATTTTTGTGCCATGTGTCGATTTGCGAATTGAAAGAGTCAGTAGCTTTCGCGAAGTAGCAATAACTTTTAGTTCATTTCTGGTTTCTATCAAATCTACAGGTTCGACAGTTTTACGACTGGAACGTAGGTCAGCCACAATTTTTTTACGATTCTTCCTTTGCGTTACCGAGGCCCATATTTCTTTTGCATGGTGCACTTCAGGAAACTCCTTTCTTACTTGAATGGGATTTGTAAATGGGCAAGGAATAAACACGAATTATTTCTTCGCTTTTATGTCCCTATTTTTGCCAAACGTTCAGTTTGTGTTGTGAGTACAGTCTTTCAATATTTCTGTTCAGTAACATTTGAAACAACCGCACTTACAAATGTCGTTTTTCACAATCAAATTCCGGAAAAGTTGATATTGGTTTTCTGGAGCGATTTGCTATTTGCGCACGTTCCTAACTAGCATTTGCAAGTAACGCAAACTCTCGTAAGTTTCGTATAGAGCATCAAATCATAGTTGGAAGAATTGTTTAGGGTACATGAATTGTATTATCAAGAACGAAACAAATGCAGTGTTTCAAGATTGCAAAAACAATAGCAAAACGTAAGAAAATTCAACACTGATTAACGTTTTGCAGTTCGTTTATCGTAGGCTCTTACAAAAACTAATAAACTGACTGTAAATTTACTATAAAAACGGGTGAAAATGCAGCTTACTATTTTATTCATTTATTTTACTATTTTCAGTTTATTTCAAAAATTTGTTTGATGGTGAGATATATACAGTATATGAAAAAATAATTTGTCTTGGTCTTTCAGGATTTCTGTTTTGCGTCTGACCAGGCGTTTAATAAAAATGTTTTTCCAAAAAACCTATTTGTAAATTTAGACATTCTGTAAAAAACTTCCTCAACAAAATGTTGTATTACTAAGTCTTTCCACTCTTCCACGCAACTCATTTTTTGCATTTCTTTAAGGTATGATGAATCTGATGTTCAAGTGGAAAAAACCCTGCGACACTTCATCAATTCTTATTAGTTCGCTGTACAAACTTTTTCGCCTAGAGTGCATTCATTTAACGGTAAAAGAATGGCGAAAATTAGTTTATTATTGCATCAAGCTGATTTCGAAAAAAAATATTGCTGTAAGTGGTCCAACATTTCAACATCTTATCTCGCTAGCCTTTTGCTGAAAATAGTCTTTAAGCAATCTGTCTGGTAAGTTTCACTTCTTGCGCTTTGCGTTTGTACTGACCCATTCTCACAGCTGTCATAAAACTCGGAAGCCCAATCTACCAACGCGCATCTCAACGTGCCTTTCTTTAGTCGCTTCTTGAACAGCGTTATAGAAGCGTTCTTTAGCGCTTTCACGCGGCAAAGTATGCTCAACCTGCTTTTGAATTCATAGCATATGCAGTGGCCACAACACTCGATTCCGATGTGAGATTAGCAAAATTACAAAGAAGCAAATACCTCCGTATTTCTTACTTTAGTGCTGTCCCAATTTTTATACGGTAGGCTACGCTCGAGTGTGTACCTGATCATTTACTAGGGTATACCACTGCGATTAGCCGTAGTGAAACCAGAATAACTTAAAGCATAGTTTCCCAGCTTTTTCTGAAGCTGGCACCCTTTTCATAAAATAAAGTGACGTTCGCACCCCCTCGTAGAAATCACAGAAACAGGACGATTTTGCAGTATCTTCATTTTCAAATTACCACTCGTAACCATTACTGACAACACAACCGAAAACACTCAGTCATACTGCTTAACTTTCATATCTTACTGCTCATTAGAAACAAACAAACCTAGTGACTTTTTGTTGCTGCTTCTCTGAAATTATCCTCTCATACC
>Ga0210059_1017593_pt1 | contig 10165 bp, 6 predicted proteins | sample Ectturendosymbi2_FD_188042 | JGI IMG/M metagenome (GOLD analysis project Ga0210059, IMG submission 188042) | Ecteinascidia turbinata endosymbiont from Florida, USA - Sample 2 (SPAdes) (version 2) | ecosystem: Host-associated > Tunicates > Ascidians > Unclassified | place: Key West, Florida...
GATGGATTTTACAGTGTGCAGCATGATCCATAATTCACGGGACCAACATGAGAGGCATGAACAGCAATTGCCAAATTCGTGAAATCTGTAATCAGTGTACATGCTTTCCAACTCCATACAACCCTTTTTCACTAGCCTGCACAGTAGATGTTTACTGACGTGTCTGCCACACATGAATGATTTTCAGACATGTAAACCGAACGATACAATGATGTCCGAACGGGCTGTCTCATTTTTGCGAACCGTCACTTGACATGCAAATGTCAAGAGCATGTTTTCACCTTTGTGGCCGAGTTTAACTGGCCCTGGGCACCAATCCAACAGACCATTTTTTTGGAATCTAGGCTATCATCCAAGTCTTTAGAGCCCTTGATTGGCTTGCTAGCATATCTAGAGCCAATATTATGGCTCAAAAACCAAAAATTAGTAAAAATTCTACCCCCACAAATGGTAATCTGGGGTGTATTCCATCCCAGGCCATAACTCCCTAGCCTATCAAGCTAAGAGAGTTGTTCAAACCCTCCAAAGATGTGGAAAGTCTTGTACTATTTTAGATCTGGTTGTCGTTATTTTTAATGTTTACATGATGTGAGTATGTTTATGCATGTTTTGTTTACATTGGGATGACGTCATCGGGCCCTGGACACCAACGCCAAGAATCATTTTTTTGACTAGAGTTTTAATTGGAAAGTAGGTTATAATATGAGTCTTTAGAGGGTTTGACGGACTTTCTAGCATTTCTGGTTTTAAAATTATGGCCAAAATACAGCAAATTAATTAAAGAAATCCCTGCCTACGAAAAACCTCCAACCAAAAAACTGTCTTTATTGCAGACTAGAAGACTTGCCGAATCTTTTGAGGGTTTGATCAGCTCTCTATCGCAATGGCGGAGGAGCTATGACATTGGTAAGGCAACCGAAAACTGATGGTTTTAGGCCAATTTCCAGGTACGAATATATTGTACACTGGCTCTGAAGGTGTTAATTGTGCAGACTAAGCCATAGCACCAGCTTTCTAGATGCAATGTGTCATTACTATTATTAACCTTGGCTTTCAATGCACAGTTGTAAATATGATGAAACAAAAATTTAACATCCTGGTTTGTGTCAGCATTGGATAATAAAAGTGCGACAAGAAAAGACTTTCTTATTAAGTCAGTTCCTTTAACGGGGTTGCCAGATTTTCTCCACCAGCTCATAGCCAACACCTTAACTCCATGGCGTCTGCTAGGATTCAGCGATTTTCGCAAAAAAATACAGCAGTTTTCGGTTGCCTTACCAACGCCCTAGCTCCTCCACCAACTGCGCTAGAGAGATGTTCAACGGCTCAAACAGATCGGCCAGTCTAGTAGATTGCACTTGAAAAAAATTTTTTGCTTGGGGGTTGCAGGTTTTTTGTGAGTGACGTCATAAGTAGAGGACTTTTAGGCTACCTTGGCCCACTTTGTCTGGCTCTGGGCGCCAACCGTCAGGTCAGTGGTTCTTAACCTTTCTATGCACTCGTATCCCCTGAGCCTTCATAAAATTTTCTTGTACATAAGAATGCTTCTTGGCACATAAGCATGCAACTTTGTTAAAGTGCCAGCAATTATTGCTTCCCCATCGGTACAACAAATCCCTGCTTTAGTAAGGTTCCACCACTATGAATCGTGCCCTTTTTGTTTTTGAAGGTATTGAAATTATTCCCAGACTGCCAGGACCGGCCCTATTAGATGCGGGGCCCAATGCAAGACCTGGGCGCGGGACCCAATGCAAAACCTAGGCGCAGGGTCCCTCTGAGCAGTAATTTTATGATGTCATCATGCCCAGCCAACAGTGTTACGTTCGTGGCAGAGCGCAGATATCCAGTACAGCACTAACACGAGAATTGAGCATGGTTGCTAATGTTCGAGAGGAAATTTGCTAATTCTGAAGAGAGCGCTCTTTGTTGACAATGAAATTTATATGGTGTTTCTATTGAATTCTCAAGCGCATCGTGTATCTGGCAAAAATGAATAATCTATCCAAACACCATGGCGCGGGGCCCCCAGAGGCGTGGGGCCCAATGCAGCTGCATCGGTTGCATCGGCTTAAGGCCGGCCCTGCAGACTACACACCCCCGTGCTGTTTATTAAAATTTTCATGAAGTTTTGAGGGTTTCAGATTTGCATTAATAAATTTACTCTGTTGCAGTGTATGCACTGCGGTCTTTACATTCCATTTTTTCTGTCACTGCAAGTGAAACCATATCTAACATATTCCTCATTCCATTCCGTTTCTAAAACATGTTTCTTAAAGATGAAATGTACTGATAGTCATATAAACACACTTCACTCCCAAACTCATGCTTGAGCACCCTTAAAATAAATGATCAAGTTACATTTAGCAACGAATTCTTCATACGACAAATGGCAACGAAGTAAGAAAGGCGACAGCACTTTGATTGTGCAAGTAAGCTAAATATAATATTCAAAGCGCACAACGAACCAGTCTCAGCCTAGCCCTAGTCACAGTAATGGATAATGGTATGTCACACTACAGAGAATTTCCATGAATGTTCAAGAAAATCTGGTTCAAATTTTCAGGGCGTGTATCCCTGAAAATTTTGGTGCTGCGTACCCCCTGTTTTGGCCCTTCGTACCCCCAATGGGTACATGTACCCCCGGTTAAGAACCACTGCGTTAGGTTAGGTGGTAGTATTTCGCTGAAGTTTGTACTGGAAACTAGGTTACAATCCAAGTCTTTTGATACTTTGGTTGACCTGTTGGGGTTTCGGGTTCAAAAGTTATGATGTAAGTTAGTAAAAATATTTGACTAATTAGCTAATTAGTTAATTAATAAATTTGTTTATTTTAGATTGTAACTTTTGAACCAGAAACGCTAGAAAGCTGATCAAAGGCTCAAAAACTCAGACTCGAGCCTAGTTTCTAATGAAAACTTCAGCGAAACACTTTGGCCTAGCGGTTGGGCCCTAGGCCAGGCAACATGAACCAAAATGACCGCAAAACTACTTCACTTGTGACGTCAGTCACAAAAAATCCGCATCCCCAACCCAAAATTTTTTTTCGTGTGCAATCTACTAGACTGGCCGATCCGTTTGAGCCCTTGAACAGCTCTCTAGCGCAATTGGCGGAGGAGCTAGGGCGCTGGTAGGGCAACTGAAAACTGCTGTTTTTTAGGCCGAAATCGAAGTACGAATATATCGTAGACCAGTTCTCAAAGTGTTAAGGTTGAAAGCATGTTGAAAAATGTGAAAAAATTAGAAAAAAGGGTTTTTTTTGAATATTGCTAATTTTTTTGATTTTTGAAATTTAAACAAATATAACATAAATTTGCATATATTATTTTCATGGTCAGAAAAATTACCATTGTGAATTCTAACATGTAATCTGATTTACAATATACTTAGTAGTAACTAGTTTTTTTTTCTCATTGGTAACTACTGATTATAATCTTTTTTTCTGGTGTTTTTTTTATAATTCCATTCAATTTAAAAGCCAGAGTTGCATGATTCAGAGATCTTACTTGATTTGATACAAACATAAATCTTATTTCCATATGCACTGACAGTTGTTTTTGCTTCAAATTCACCCATACATTATTGTCTGACACATACTTCAGATGGCATTATTTTTGTTTTGTCACAGAATCAGTTATGTAGCCAAGACAACCTTTGATACCAAGACTTTGTTAAAACTTCAAGACCGAAACTCGAGATTTTGGAATTTGTGCATTTTCCTGAAATTTTTCAAATAATTATCATCACCACTTTAAAGTCGAATTTTTCAAATTTCTGGCATTTTTCCAATCTGTTTTGGTTGTTTCTTACTAATACAACAGAGATAAAACTTGTTGAATTACAGAAATTTTGCAAAGCCATATCCTTGCAATATTGACAGTTTCAAAACAACAGGCTTGCGACCAAGACCTGTAACCTTTGAGAGCAAGATGAGACCTGAAACCTTAAAGACTGAGACTGAGACTCACAAAAATGGTCTCGAGACCAAGTCTCAAGACTTCATCACTGCAAATAACCCAACAAAGTTGTCGAATCAAAATAGTTAAATTTATTGACTTACAAAGTTACTATCTTTTTACGGTCCGACAATTTTTCATGGTTGCCTTAATGCTCGACATGCATGGTACAAGCAATTCAACAGCAATGAAATTCTTCCCAACATCAACCTCATGTAGTATACAAGGTAAATGAGCAGTAAACTATATATTTTGTGTCCATAGACAATAACAGCATTAATAGAGCTAATTTCCTCAATTCTGTTCGATTTCTTTGTTATTGATCTTGAAGAGACATGGTAGTAGCCACGGACTGATTTTGGCCACGGTTTTCAATAGTGCAATTAAGGTAGCTCCATTAGTCCAACAAAACTCATCTTTTTGTGGCCACAAAAATGAAGAAATTCCACTTGGATGCATAAATTGCATTGAAGCCTACTTGTTCCTTGTTAACATAAAATGAAGCTGCATTGCCTCTTGCAAGAGTTGCAAATAGTTTCACTTGAAAAACTAACATAATACTTTGAAATTTGATGTCACAGATTAATCACACAAGTACCCTTGTTTAATCTTTCCCTGGTTAATCTCTGAATTTTTGAGGGCATGATCTTGTTTGTTACCATTTCGCAGTTATGATGTTGTATAACATTTTGTTTTTTGCTTTTTGGGGAGAATCTGATAGATAGGACACCACCTTCGAAAAAATAAAAAAACTAATTAAACAAAGCTCATAAAATAAAATTTTTGTCCATTATACATGGAATTACTATGATCAAACTTCTGAAAACTGTTTTATCTTCATCATACTATCAGAAGCATGTATCATGTCAAAGAAATGAATATAAGTTGAGAATAGAAATGATTGTTGCAGCTTGCTCTAGTGCAGTGGTTCCCAAACTGGGGGTAAATTACCTCCAGGGGTAATATGTGATTCATCGAGGGGTAATGCAGAACCAAAACCACAATTTTGTTCTATATTATGAGCAATAACTGCGAAATATTGTGGGTAATAAGACCTAATCGCTACATTGATTTGGGTAAAGGCTCGAAAAAGTTTGGGAACCACTGCTCTAGTGCATATATTAATTATGACTAAAAATCCCTTCAGTAACTTCAAATTACAAAAAGCATATCAAATAGGTAAATAAGCAAAGGTTTCCTGAAACCAAAAAAATCTTTTACTCTATAGCAGGGCTACTCAAATGGTGGACCGCGGTCAGAATCCGGACCTTTGGATGGTGACGGCCGGACCCTGTCAGCCTCTCAAAGTTGCATTCTATACCCAGACATTTTATCCCAAAATCTTGCGCTTTTGGCCTTACTTCTAGAGCATTAACTCCTCGCTAACTGTATAAGTGATTGTCGATCAAGCTATTGTTCAGCTACATTTCAGCGCACACCTGAGGTGGGCTTGTTATGTTCATTTCGTTCAAGGTAATTGTTTCGTCATAATTGTTCAACAATAGCTCGTCACTAATGTCTATCCTGCTGCAGGGTTGCCAGTTTGACTTTTTTGAGGCCAAATTTGTAATTTTTGGCCTTTTTTCAACACCTTTGGCTTTTTTTATTTTTGGAAAAAGCCGAATACAATTTGTTTTTTTGGCTAATTAGATTTTTTATGTCGATTTGGCAGATTCAATGATGATTTTGGCAGATTTCTAGACACTGTTTCTGCACACAGAATGATAAATTTTCGTTGGAAACTCTGCAAGATAATTTGTAATTTTTTGCTTTGCTGTTTCATGCTTATAGATTTGAAGTTTCAGGTTACTCTTCAGCAAAACCAAACATTTCGGGAGGTTCATTAATGGAGTGAGCTTTATTCTTTTTATGTGTAAAATATGTACATATTGCCTTTCAAAAGCGCATTTGGGTGTTGGTGTCGTTGTGTGTTTATCACGTATTTGGCTTTTTTCAGTGCTATTTGGCTTTTTTTGAGGCTTGATCTGGCCTTTTTTGCTTATGACTAGTGACTTCCTGGCAACCCTGTCCTGCTGGTGAAAATAGTGGATTCAAGGCAAGAAAATAGCGATGGAACCTTTTCTTTCCGAAAACAATGCCCTTATACAAATTTATTTGTGCACAATTATGAAAGATGCTTGAGTAAAGGAAGAGTTTTGCAGAGATTTAGTCTTTTGGAAATAATTTTTGTTGTTTTGCGTGAAGTCAACAAAATGTGAAGATAAGCTAAGGCATTTTCAGCTTTTTTAGAAAATGATAAGGAAAGGGAAACTACCAACATTGCCGAACAGTTTGGCGACTTTACTTTTCGAAAACAGTTGCTGCTCTTTCCTCAAAACCCTTTTTAGTGACAGACATTACCCAAATTTCAAATGAAGCAAATGACACATACACATGATTGGATCAAAGATTTAGTGGAAATTTTATAGGTGCCGGAGCTCTGTTGGGCATCTTCACTTATATTTGTAGGCAACGACCAACCATTCACTGATGAAGGTGGTGGAGCAGAGCTCCAGAAGCTTGACACCACTGGTGTGGACGCAGCCAAAATTCAACTGGAAGTAATTGAATTCCAATAGAATGTAGCAGTGAAAAAAATATTTTTGATGGCACACCAGAAAACTTCTTGTCTAAGGAACTTATCTGCAAAATTTTTTCCACTGCTTGTGTAAGCACCGGCGCACTTACACATGCCCGTTGGTGAAAAGCCATTGTAAGCTTCATTTGGCCGATTACTTTCACGCAAAGCAACTCAACACTTGCAAACTGCCATTGGAAACTTTCACTGTGTTTGGGTCTATCTGCTACTGCCGGAGAGGCGAATTGTCCCCACTACAAGCTACAGTAAAGGTAAAACGCTGGCCCTCAAATTTTGGTTTTAGTATTCTTTTGGTTTTCAGTAGTTTTTCTGTGTATTTCGGAGTATTTTTCTGTGATTTAGGGTTTTAGTATAGCCATCCACATCCAGATTCACCCTCATTTCTCAGTTTTTTTCTGAGTGTTGCTAGTGACCCCCGACAGTGGCCAGTGGACCCCTTTCAGCTACATTTTCCCTCCTGGCTCAAACATCTAGTTACGCCATTGACTGCTGGCAGTCCTCACTTTTAAAAAAACTACATGAAGAACAAGTTTTGCAGCTGTATGATAAATGAAATCTTCACCACTACCTTTTACTCGCTGTCACTACCTTGGAACAAAAAATTTAGGTAACTGCCAAGAAGCACAAAATCTCATTACTCCCACCAGAACAATAAACACTGCTGACAACTTTTGTTAATATCTGTATCCATTCACCAGATTTTGTATATCTATATATAATCATATTAAATTCTCATGTTATACTTTTTTGTTGGAAAAATCCACGACATGTCACATTTGCATGAATTTATGGGAGCGACCAGACCTCGAAAAATTTTGACATTTGTAACTAGAGTAGCCCTGCTCTATAGCTTTCAAATAAAACAAGAATTAACTTCATACCAGTTGACCTTTTCGAGTTACAAGCAATTGAAATATAGTCATGCATGAGCGCACACAAAAACTGTGTCTAACTTGACCTTGATTTATGTAAGCTCAAAGGTCATAACAAAAGTGCCAATGATTGATTTTTAGCCCTTCAACTTCTTCAACGACCACGTGAGCCAAAAAATTGGCTCGCCTTTATTTGGCCATAAAACGCCAGCGGCTAAAGCTAGAGAGCTGTTCAAACCCTCTACGGATTCAGCAAGTCTTCTAGTTGACATCGAAAACAAAATTCTTTTGTTTTTGGTTTGGCGTTTGCTGGGGGGAACGTCACAAGTGCATTTTTTTGGCCACCTTTACCTGGCCCTGGGCCCCAACCAATTGACCCATTCTTTTGGCTCAAGTTTTTTTCGGAAACTAGGCAAAAATCTGCGTCTTTGGAGCCCTTGAATGGCTTTCTAGCATATCTGTAGCCAAAATTATGGATAAAAAAAAAAGTTGGTGAAAATGTTAGCACCCACAAACCGCAATTTGGGTTGGAACACACCCCTTCTCTATATGGACAACACTTGCCAGCGGATAGAGCTAGAGAGCTGTTCAAATCCGCTCTGAATCGGGAAAGACTTGTAGTTTAGACTGAAAAAACAATTTTCACCATGCGATTTCGGCCTTTCTGTCCATGTTTACAAAACCACAGCATGTTTTGACAGGTCTGTCAAAACCATCTATGACGTCAACGTCCCGTGGGAGTTCAAAAATCAAGCCGAATCACTGGCGCGAAACCGCAGGAGATTTAAATGCATTCTAGGCTATATTACGAGCTTTCAGAGGGTTTGATGGACATTCTAGCATTTCTAGTTGATAAGTTATGGCAAAAATAGTAGAATATTAATTGGGGAAATCCCCACTAATCCTCTGGGAGTTTCCTGTCATATTTGGAATATTTTTGGCATAACTTTTGAACCACAAACGCTAGAAACTCAATCAAGGGCTCTAAAAACGCATATTCTCGCTTAGAAACGAAAAATATTGTGAGCCAAAATATTGGCACGTTGGATAGGATGATGACGTCATAAAATTAACCAAAAAACATACCCCTGTCATGATCCCAATGGCCCAAAACCCCCCACCCAAATTTTTAAAAAAATTTTTGTATTTCAAACTACACAACGCCACTAGTCATTACAGGGTTTGAACAGCTCTCTAGCTCAATCTGCTGCCGAGTTTTAGCTGGCTAAAGTTTTCCCTGAAAGGAAAAATATGCCTTTTTTGAAACCTTTTGAATTTTGCTAAAAACTCGGTTTTTAACCCATAATTTTGGCTACAGATATGCTAGCAGGTCAATCAAGGGCTCTATAAACGTGGATTTTGACCTAGTTTTCAAGAAAACTTTGATTCAAAAGAATTGGTCAATGGGTTGGGGCCCAGGGCCAGGTAAAGGTGACCAAAAATTTGAAAACATGCCCTCATTGTGACGTCACCTCCAGGAAATGCCTAACCGAAAACAAAAAACGTTTTTTTCGATCTCAACTAGCAGACTTGCTGAATCCGTAAAGGGTTTGAACAGCTCTCTAGCTTTTCTTTAGGGTTAGGTTAGCTTAGGGTTAGGTTAACGTCAAGTTAGGGTTACGTTAGCTTGGGGTTACCTTAGCTTAGGTTTAGGTTAGGTTAGCATTTGGTTCGGATTAGGGTTTATCTTTTACATTTACTTCGTTTCTACCAAGCCTACTGCACTCTCATCATGCGTTACTGTCATGTTACAGAAGGCGGTCAAATAAGGCTTCAAATTTAAAGATTCGCAGGCAGTTCTATAGCCACTGCCTTTCTCAAAAGCTGAAAATGACACCACTTGCAAATATTTAGAGCAATCAACCTAACAGGTAATTAATTATATCCACTGCAGTGTGTCTGCTAAAATTTAAAATTTACAAAAGGGCTGAAAAGTTGAGAAGTTAGAAAAAAGACAACCGATTTTCTTCTAGTACAAACTTTGAAAAATATCACTAGATTGCAGTGAAATATCACTAGATCACTAGATGAGCTTGTAAATCACTAGATCTAGTGAAAAATTACTTGACTAGGCGTCAGTGTTGCCACTGTGTTATGAACAAAAACCCAGAATTTAGCGTGAAAAAAAACAGAAATTAATAAAAAAATCCAGACATACAAAATGTTGAAAAAAAGTCAAAACCAAACTTGAAATGAATGCTACCAGTAATTCTTGCACACAAAAATGCAGGTCATAATCATACGCATTTTGCATCAACTTAAATTTTTAAAATGTTCAAGTCTATTTTTAAGCATGATATGGACAATTTACAAGTAGGCTAGCAGCAAATCAAATCTATGAAGTAACATAAAAAGTTGTTGGATCTTTTCTAAAAAACATTTAATGTTTCTGTTACTTTCACTTATCACTAAAATGCACAAATTGAAACATTTACATTAGCAGGGGTCACCAACTTTTTGAAACTGCGAGCTACTTCTTGTGCACCGATCAGTGCGAAGGGCTACTAGTTTGATACACATTTCCGAAATAAAAATTGTGCACAACTTACCTTCAATTATTTTAGTATTGATATTTGTTTATGTGAACACATTGATCATGCTAATGTTATTTTTAGAACAGGCCCGCGGGCGACGCACAGCGTCGCACATGGTCCTTGCGGGCGACCTGCAGTGGTGGGATTCAGCCGGTTCGCACCGGTTCTATAGAACCGTCTCACGGAATTTTATGAGATCAGCGAACC
>Ga0210059_1017595_pt1 | contig 10164 bp, 7 predicted proteins | sample Ectturendosymbi2_FD_188042 | JGI IMG/M metagenome (GOLD analysis project Ga0210059, IMG submission 188042) | Ecteinascidia turbinata endosymbiont from Florida, USA - Sample 2 (SPAdes) (version 2) | ecosystem: Host-associated > Tunicates > Ascidians > Unclassified | place: Key West, Florida...
GGTCATGCGCGGACACACGAAATCCCTTGACGCGAATGACAAGTTGATACAAACCAGATCTCACGTACGGAATGCAATAGCGAGTAGGGAACGGCAAGTCGTAATGCGAAAAGTTAAATCCACTATACAGCCAAACCAGCTAAAAACGAAAGGAACCCGCCCTGTGTTTTCATATTGTGAACAACCTGACGTTCACTCATTTTTATTGTGATGCCTTTTCCATTCTCATAAGCTTTTGTCATGCTGTTCACTTGTGAATTGGTCAAAGCAAGAACATCACTTCCACACAAATCGTCGTAGCCAAAACGAATGCTCACAGGACTCTTTGTATCAATGGCGTGCTGCAGTTTTTTCTGTTGATTTTCAGAAATGTTTACTGATGCGTTTGTGTAAGACATGTTTATTATATATAATTATATTTCTCTCAAGTGGTATCTGATTGTTAGGTTTTCTCCACGAATATTCAGCTGCTTTCCGTTTTGGTCTGTGACAACTGTTTCCATTTTATTGATTTTATCTAAAATCACTGGAAGATACACAAGGTTTCTCGGGTTCTCAACGATTTTATATCCAGGCGAAACGTTTGGAAAGAAACTGTAAATTGTGTTTTGTGTTCTCCCATTCACATAAAACCCACAAATCACGTCCACATTCACGAGAATTGAATTTATTGATAAGATGTTGACAACATTTTGCGATTCGTGAATGCCCTCTTCGTAAACCTGATTTCGAAATCCAAGAACGCTTGAAATTGAATTTCGTGCTCTGAAATCAACCTGAAAGTTGCCTTGAATTTCCAAGACGCTTTTCAAAGTGTTGGTGTTTGCCGTTATTTTAATAGATTCGTTGTTATCTCCATTTCGTTTCATCGCAATTTTTATTGTTTCTGCAATGTCAATGAGATTGTAACTGCCTTCTGAAATTTGAACTTCGACCCATTGTCTTTGTCGTGTTGAGTCGTCCTCGTCACCTCTCCCCACCTCAATGAAACCTGGAGAGTATCGAAAAACGTTGTTTTCATCAGACAAATTCGAAAAACTATAATATGTCTCTAAATTCACCAAAGCCATCTCATACTTTCGTGTGCGGTCCAGCTCGATGGGTGGGTTACAAGTCGTCTTTATTTTTGTCGAATTCTCTGAAACCACAATCTGAGTTGAAGTTTTCGGAGAAGTATTTCTCTCAATTTTTTCGAAAATTTCAGTGTTCATTTATTAAATAATACAAAAGTCGTCAAACCCCGACCTGTATTTCCCACAGTTCTTTGGCGGGGTCAAATCAATCACCACAAAGTTATGAGCAGGGCTAGTTTTTGTTGCAGTAACAAAGCGAGAAAGTTGCATTTATTTTCAGCGGAAGTTGCATTTATGCGCTGTAAGTTGCATTTATGCGCACATTTGACTGTGAAAGACTTGAAACAACCTATTTTGCATGCAAAAATCGAAAAAGTTGCAAAAAGTTGCAATATAAAATTCTTGGAAACAGCTCAAAACATTGAATTATATATATCTTGAGTATTTAGGAAGCTGTTGGAAGCTGTAAAAAAAAAGTTGCAAAAGTTGCAAAAACTTGCCCTAGTTATGAGGCTTCGACCATGCAGTCTTACACAGCTTTTTGAACTGTTCTTTCGTCATGTCCTGAGACACGTGGTCGTTAAAAATGTGATAAATATTTTTCTGGTCATGTGGAAACAGACAAAAGAAATTTGCATTTTCTCGAATTGTCTGGCGGGGAAGCTTGAAGTAATTTTGATTTAAATACAAGCAATCACAATTTGAATGCCTTCCACGAACGTAATAGGCTTCACACTTGTTTTGTTTCTGAAGCAAGAGGTCATCAAATATCATCAGATTTTTATGCTCAGGGGAGATTTCTTTTGGGTCTGGAACATCGTCTGTCGATTCATAAAAATTGCATTCAATTGGTTCTTTGGAAAGATTCTTTCGATTTTTTGCCAACTCATGAATCAGCTCGTTTGGTGAAATTTGTTCTTTCAGTATTTCATCACGGCTTTCAAAGATATTCATGATCATCTCCTTTGGAAGTTGTTCTTCAAAACCTTTTCTCAACATTTTATACTCTGGTTGAAACAAACTCTTACCAAAAACTGACAATTTTGAATAGTCCAACCAACCTGGCTGACGAAGAAGATTCAGCAACAAAGTAGTCTTACCACAGCCTGATTTGCCCACAATCAAACCCCGCAGACTCTTCGGTAAAAGAGGATGATTGTTTTTATTTGCTATGTGTTCATTCCATAAAATATTCTTTACTTCCAATTATTTGATTAAAGCATTTAATAAATGACTCAAATATATTGTGTCAAATGTCGTAAATTTACGGAAACGAGAGACGTGAAACAGAAAACAACAAAAAACAACCGTCAAATGCTTCAAGGCATCTGTGTTGTTTGCAGAACAAAAAAGTCAGAATTTATAAGCGCAAGTGGAAAAGGGTTTATCAATGACACAATTAATTCTTTGCCATTTGAAATGCACATGCCGGGTCACAACTTCACAGGGCCAGGCACGAAATTGAGCAAACGACTAAATGAGGATATGACTCCAAAGGCATGGTCAAAACCTATCAACAGAGTCGACAAGGCAGCTCATCAACATGAAATTTGTTATGTTAAAAACAAAGACACAAAAACTTGCAATGAAGTTTGATAAAATATGTTGACAGCGCTTAATGCTATTTATAACCCCACACTTCGAGAAAGGATGGAGAGAGGTGTTATTTCTACAATAATCGGGACGAAAAAGCGCTTCGGATGGGGGTTAAAAAAATGAGCGCAGCGAGAGAGTCAATTGGAGTTCGCAATTAGCTGATGAACTTCACAAACCCATCATCAAAATTTTTCCAAAACGAAAAGTGTGTGTGAATGGAATTGATAAAATTTGGGCTGCAAATCTCGTCGAAAATCAAGCATTTTCGAAGTTCAACCGTGGGGTCAGGTATCTTCTCACAGTGATTGATGTGTTTTCAAAATATGGATGGATGCTTCCACTCAAAGACAAAAGTGGAAAATCTGTCGCAAACGTGTTCAAGGAGATTTTCAAAAAGTCAAAGTGAAAACCACTGTGTTTCTAAACGACACTCACTGTGTTTCTGAACGACAAGCTCACACCAGAGCAATGTAAAGAATTGCAACAAACTATGAACCTTGATCCAAAGCTGCATAGAAAAGTATTCATTTATCGAGACTAATTTGAACCCAGTCCAAATGCAATTTGAACCCAGTCCAAATGCAATTTGAACCCAGTCCAAATGCAATTTGGACCCTACTCAAAATATTTCAACAGGGTGTTGAGTTATAAACTACCTGAGTTTTAAAGTGAAAACAAAAAAAACGCCTACAATAAACAATGGAAAACTTAAAAATTACTGAAAAACCTGAAATTGATGAATCAATCGAAGAATACGAATATCACAGTTACGAACCAATCACCAGCAATGACCTTAACAGACCAGGGGAAATTAGGATGAATATTGAAACGCAAGACTTGTTCACACATCCGAGTGAAAGTTATCTGGTTTTCGATGGTAAGTTGGTGAAAAACGCTGAACACGCTGTTTATGCTGATGCTGACGTCGTCACGCTAACAAACAATGCTATGATGCATCTTTTCAACAACATAAAATACCAACTTTCAGGACAAGAGATTGAAAGTCTGTTTCACCCTGGGCAGGTAACAACAATGCTTGGGCTATTGAAATTTCCAGATGATTTTCAAAAAAGCACAGGCCTGAACCAATTGTGAATGAAAGATTCACACACATGAGCACATCTTCAAAATAACATCAGATTTGCAGCTCGTCAGGGTTATATCATTCAAAAGCCAGACCCGAAGAGAGTTCCACTGAAACACATCTTTGGGTTCTGTGATGACTGTGAGAAAGTCGTTTGCGATTTTAAACATCAACTAACTCTTGTGAGAAAGGGTGATAATGACGCGATTTTCAGAGCCGCTGCGGCTGATGCTGGAAAGGTTGTTTTGACAAAACTGTCTTGGTATATGCCACATGTGACTCCAAATTTGCAAGAAAAACTTACACTCTACAAAACAATTGAATCAAAATCAAGTCTCACAGTCGGTTACCGAGTGGTTCAATGCGAGTCGATCTCAGTCCCACAAACAAGAAATTTCACCTGGCGATTGTCGGTGAAATCAGGCCAAGAGAAGCCTCGTTGGATTATTGTAGCTTTTCAGACAGACAAATCTGGAGACCATCAACACAACCCATCAATTTTCGATCACTGTAATCTCACAAATATGTTTGTTATGTTGAACTCTAGGAGATACCCTGAGATTGACTATGATGATATAAACTTTACTCAGCAAAATTTTTCAAGGGTTTATGGAGATGCCGCAGCGTTCCGAACAAAGTTTTACAATGTTGAAGAGTTGATTTCTTCTCCAAATATAACCCCAGCAGTTTACAAGGAATTGTTCCCGATTTTTGTCTTTGATGTGACAAAACAGAACGAGAAACTGAAAAACTCAGTGACTGACATTCAAACAAAGACTCAGTTCTCAGCAAACATAGCAGCAAACACAGAAGCTTTTGCCATTGTCATCAGTGATAAAAGTCTCATTTTCCAGAGTGATGGGCAGAAAATGCATGTTGAATATTAAGTTTAAAAAATAATATACTCTTTTTTCAAAAACTGTCACTTCTTTTGTGAAAATGATTGAAATCAGATTATGTTTATAGTTTTCATGGCTATAAACATATTTTGATGAAAGTGCTTTGTCACAAATGAGTATCACACCTAGAAAGTTTGCTTTTTTCACAAACGATCATAGCATGAACTCCCCAACTTTGGACAAAGCTCAGGCAGATTGAAGCAGCCTCAAACAAATCTAACCATTTGGTGGCAATAAAGGGTTAACACAAAGCACCTTTTTGAACAAAGCTCAGGCGGTCCGGGCAGGACCACTTTTCACACTGATTGAAACAGCCTCAAACAAATCTAACCATTTGGTGGTGAAAAGGGTTTACACAGAGCACATTGCTTAGTAAATTCAAAAACATTGATTATGTAATAGCAAACCAACCAAAATTCAAGGCAAACCATTACAAACAAAAAGAAAAGCAATTATGTTTACCTTAAAATAAAAACAGTCTTAAACCTATTGCCTGGCAATTTCTGAAACATTGAACTAGAGAAGCTCTGTGCGATCTTTTTGCGTTCAGATTTGAAAAAACAGTTTAACTACAACTAATGGATACTCAATCTCTAAGCAATGAATAACTCTGAATGCACAATACAAGAAAATAAATTAAATTCAACACCTTTTTACAGATGCAAACAGCTCGAACCAATCTAACTATTTGTTGGTGAAAAGGGTTAACACAGAGCACATTGCTTAGTAAATTCAAAAACATTGATTATGTAATAGCATATCCATCAAAATCCAAGCAAAACAATAACAAACAAACCATTACAAACAAAAGGAAAAGCGATTGTGCTTACCTTAAAATAGAAACACAGTCTTAAACCTATTGCCTGGCAATTTCTAAAACATTGAACTAGAGAAGCTCTGTGCGATCTTTTTGCGTTCAGATTTGAAAAAGCACAAAGATGGAAGAGATTAATTACAACTACTGAATACTCAGTATCTGTTACTAAACATTGAATAACTCTGAATGCATAATACAGATAATATATATTAGTCATACACTTTTTAATATTAAGACACAAGCAACCTATGCCGAAACTGAGCACAATCTTTCAAACGATAAGTTAGAAACATGCAAACCTAATCACACAAACTTAAAAGCCTGTTCCTGGCAACTTTTACAGACTGATACCAACTGCACGAAACTCGGAGGCCGTTGCGCGCCCAACCGTCACGCCTTTTGACAATGATAAACCGCGCATCGTGGCAAACCTTGGGTTTGCACGCAAAGCTAAGAAAGTGCAGTCAAACGTAACATAATGGCTGTGAATCACCAGAAAAAATTATATTCAATGATCACAAGCCAGCCAAAAGCTGGAATGCAGGTGTGCGTCGCGTCTTATCAAACAAGTGCTGTCAAACGTGAAGCAAGTAACTTGGCGAACCACCTGAATAGGTGAATAAATACCTTAGGTGGCAGACATTGGCGGGTTTCAACTTTCGGACAAAACCTCGACACAGACTGACAATGCAACAGGGGGTCTGGCAAAGGGAGGGGAACTGGGGGACAGACAGAGGTGCTGGGAAACACAGAGGGACCCTGGGGAAGACAAGGTGCCCTGGGGGTGGGGAATTCCTATGCTATTTTTAGAATTTTTTGGTGTCTTTTTGGGCATCATTAAGAAGTTGATATAATAAACAAGCAAAGAAAAGAGCAGGCCCCTTCAATCCCCAGTTCCCTACTACTCAGACGTACAAAGGTAGTTCTATTAAGAGATGGTGTGGGCTGTTAACTGTAGGTTTCTGTGGACTCTAACAGTTTAAACATATTTATTTTCAACTTATTTAAAATAGTTGTAGCATATACTGTTGTGTTATAGTCAACGCATATAAAAAACACAATGCAACATTACGTTGGTTTTAATTCACATTTTTGACCGGAAGTATTAATGCAAAATTGAAGTTTAATGTACAGTTTACCACAACGTAGGCAAACTCTGATTACAATCTAGTTCTTACCTCTAGGGATGTAGTGCTAACAATAAAGGTGTGGGAACGCATCCAAAAAATAGCCATTTTGGAAAAGCTTCCAACTCATTTTAAAGCAAAACGTGAAAAAGGTGTGGGAACGTCATTCCCACGCGTTCCCACCTGCTTACCTCCCATAATAGCGAGTAATCAACAACTTATCCGATAGCATGTAACAACACACACGCATATGGGGTGAAATTTTATGATTCTGTGGCACATTCTCAACATAGAAAAAATTTTCTGATGGATTCAAACCTTCCACGTTTGTGGAGAGTATGTTACTTGAATTTGGATATGTGGAAGTTTGAACCATCGCAAAAAGGTGATAGCAGAGTCCATGTTGGTTGATTCCTCCAAAGATTACAGCAACAACCCTAGAATTTTCAATAGAATTTTTTCGGATTGTTGTTTTGATCTATTTACTTAGGCTAGCAAAGTTCCATCAAATTCCCTTACAGTGGCTATTAATATACGTCATCATTTGCATGACATTTAACGAAAATTGTAGCAGTCTTCCTTAGTGAGCCATTGACATAGTTTAATGAAATAAAACGTCCTAGGTTTCGCGGGTTTGGCCAGATCGGGTTCATATTATTTAAGGTAATTGTGGGTACCAGTTCGGGCACGACTTTGCTGTAGCCAGGGCCGGATTAACCATTGGGCAAACTGGGCAAATGCCCAGGGCATCGCGCTTTTGGGGGTCTCACGCTTGAATATCAAAACATTCCATTACTGGTTTTTCATGGTTTTAGGCTGTTCACGATCCACCAAAATTGTAGAGCTTTTTCATTACTGTGTTTAGTATATAGGTTAAAGAAACTGACAACTTTGGCATTTATAGTTATTGAGTGACATAAAAGAATTGAACCAAACAGTACCACGCTTTATGACCGAAGAATTAGATCGAAATCATTGCATTCATGGGCGTCCGCAGAAAATTTGCCAGGACAGGGACAACGTTGAAATTTTGCTTATCCTTTTCAGGTTGCTGACGATGCAATGCAAATGGACGTTCACAAACCGCTTTACCCAGAGCCGTATCAGCTGCACTCCATACTCCTTTGGGGGGCATTGGGGGCCCACGCTGGGGGGCACTCTGGCCCCTGGGGGGGCCCACGCTGTCACAGGGGCCCAAAATTCAGTCCTATAAGAAAGCTTCGATCACCCAAAATGAAATATGAAGCACTAAATCAGTGAAATTTGGGGGCCCTTTGAAAAAAAGGCTTATGCATTTCAGTTACTTTGGGCCCCTTTGAAACCAAGGTATTTACACATTACAACTGCTGTTGGGGGTCCCTTTCAAAGCAAAGTATTTTACACATTACAGTTGCTTTTGGGGACCTCTTTGAAAGCGTAGTGAGCCTACTTACATATTACATTTGCTATTTTGGTCCTTTGAAAGCAGAGTGCTTACGCAATGCCGTTGCTGTTGGGCGCCCTTGTAAGGCAGAGTACCTACACATTACATTTGTTATTGGGGGCCCCTTTGAAAGCAGAGTACTGAATTATGAGTATGATGCGGTTCGAAAAATATTATACGAGCGGATAATAAATTTTCATCAAAAATGAGGAATATTTACGCGCGGAAAACATTGAGGGTGGCCACTAAAAAGTGGGCCCGAGGCAAGTGCCTCGCTTGCCTTCCCTTAAACACACCACTGTATACTGTATAATCCAGACAATGATCTTGTATGAGAATATGAAACCGATTGAACACGTTCTGCTTCATCCGATATGCATACTTTCTCACCTGATGTGCGCATGTAAACACTGTAATGTAAGGTTATCTTTATATTATTGAACACATTGAAGTTGCTGATGAATTTGTCACTTCAAAAAACACATATTTAACGCGATTTTTCATAATTGAACCTAGACACACAGATCGACTAAGAAAAACAGATCTGGGTGGAAAAAACCCTCAGTGGGAGCCCTGGTCAGTGGTCACATGCGGAAAAACGCCTACTGCAATAACTTAAAGTGAACATTTGAAGATTTACTGCCATGTTATTGTTACACACTAAAGACCAAGTGTACAGAAATCCGCTAGCAAGTTTCACAAACTGCCTGTGCAGGTAAAGGATCGGACATGAGCAAACTGCACAGTTACGCTAAGCGTTTTGGAGGTCTCGCAGTCACCACTTTGCCCTGATGGGCCTCACGTTCATTTATCCGGCCCTGCCTAGGTGCCTAGTTGTGTACATCTCGAAGTCAGACTTCCACTTGATTAACGTGTTTTGTGTAGTGACTGTTATAAAAAATGTACTCTACGACTGTTTTTTTTTAAGGAAAATGTTAGGAACCCGGAATGGATCTGTAGGGACCCGATTTCTCTGATTCCAGGGGCCCGATTTTATCTGATTTTAGGGACCCGATGATAATTTTCTCTGATTCTAGGGACCCGATTTGAAATTTTAAGGACCCGAATCGGGTCCCTGAAACGCCTTAAAAAAAACTTGCGCTACTATGTCTAGCCCACTTAGACCTTTGATGCTTACGACCAAAGTTACACATTTGCGCAGCCTGCTATTCAGAGAGGCAGATGGAATTAATTGTGTAGTAAGAAGAGTTTATTTTGGGGGTTGTCCAAAACAGAGTAGTGCAGACTGCAGTTAGTGGATTATGGATGTTAAACAGTTGCGTCCACGTAGGCCTTAGTCTATATTTGTTAACATTTACAGGCGATTTGAGATACAAAATGTTATTAATCTAAATATGAGCCATGCACCAGCAGATTAACAATCCAGACATCAGCAAAGTTTATGGATGTGTATTTCGGCAGTAAAAAAGCCCGATGCGCACGCTTTATAAGCATATTTCACGTAAGCTCACGTTGAAGTTTATCAATTTGCGCTAATGAAAGAAAACGTTCATCGAGGCGCATATGCTTTGACCGGCCTCATGTTTGCTCCTTCAGTATTAATGTTTTGATAACTGAACAATGGGATTGATTCTGAATTCCTGCAAATTTTGTTTACATTTGCATTTCATTACGACATCTCTAACTAATCGCCGTCAATTAAATGGCAATGATTTACAACCCAATTCCTTTTGTTAAGCTCGTTCAAAAGATTTTTGTTGGAAACTACGAGCCCATTATGGGCATTTGCGGGAAAATATTTATAATTAATTTGCACAATCTACAAATGTTGTTCAGCTTAACTCAAAAATGTCTAGGCTAGAGTCAATTCCAAACTAAATTTCAAATATGGCAAGCACTCTCAAAACAGTATCCATAGAGGTGGAACAGCTGCATAAGGAAATGAAAGGCCTTAGAGAAGAAAACAACTCTCTTAGAGAAAAAAATCAGCTACTGGAGAATAAAATATCTTCCCTTGAATTTGATATTAATGATTTGGAACAGTACGGCAGGAGACATAACTTGGAAATACAAGGAATACCCATGAGTGACAATGAAAACAATGCTGAGACAGAAAACAAAGTGCTAACAGTGCTGAAAAAAATTGATGAAAATATATCACATGATGATATTGACATTGCTCAC
>Ga0210059_1017596_pt1 | contig 10164 bp, 4 predicted proteins | sample Ectturendosymbi2_FD_188042 | JGI IMG/M metagenome (GOLD analysis project Ga0210059, IMG submission 188042) | Ecteinascidia turbinata endosymbiont from Florida, USA - Sample 2 (SPAdes) (version 2) | ecosystem: Host-associated > Tunicates > Ascidians > Unclassified | place: Key West, Florida...
GAGCCCAAACGTGAAATGGGGGGTACCGATTTCAAATGGGGGGGGCCGGGTACCACTGGCCCCCCCGCTGGCGACGGCCCTGGCCTTGCGGCTTGCACTGGTTGGGACATTGCCTTAAGAACTTTTCTAATTTGTTTGTGATTTGAGGTTTTTTAACCTGGTCAATTTTTCTAGTCTGTTGGTAAGTGTCACGTAACACTTTGCTAAACTTGAAAGCAGGCAGCACTTTTGGCTATCTTCTCTTACATGCCATACATTCACTTTCAGTGTACGATGCAAAAACTGCTAAATCGAAGCCAAAAAGGAGTCCAACAAAATATCTTGTGCAGATTTATCGCATCAGCACGATTTTGGTACTCAAACACACAGTCTTTTCAACAAACCCTCTGCCGGTTTAAGAGTTAAGAAGTGCTTGTTTTTGATTTTCTCATGGAAATATGAGGCAGTGTGAAAGAATGTAACATAAAAACGAATTAACAAAACTGAAGAGTTAATAACGCACTTGATTTGAAATAAACGATCTGCCGTAGCTTGGAGTTATTTGGCTTCTTTTCACATCATGTGTACCCCAGATGACTTTCATCAAATGTTTTTATCACTTTTGCTTTGCAGTTTCTAAGTTATTTTGTAATGACAGAATTCTACGACATATCTGACCATTATTTTTATAGAATATAAAACAATCTGTCGACATTATTTCATAAGTTGCAATAAGCAACGAAATGAAGCAAGTGAAATTTTCTTGTTTTTGCTCAGTACCTCTCGGTAGACCCCAATTTGTTTGGTAGGATAGGCAGGTGCGGGGCCCAATGCAAGACTTAGGCGCGGGGTCCCTCTGAGCAGTGCTTTATGACGTCATCGTGCTCAGTCAACCGTGCTACGACCTTTTTGAGAAAATGGCCTATATGATACAACGACATATTGCAAACGTTTCGATAATTCCTGTTATCATTGCAAATTTGGCCTATATGAATATAAAAAACACAGCGAATTCTTGGAATTGATCTGTATGTAGATGATATGTCGACACAAAGTACTCTTCATTTGGAGGGGTGTTGGCATAGCTAATGTATCCCCTAACTACGTCCATGTTTATGACCAATATGTTGCTGTGGTGGACACAGGCCCGTAGCTATGGGGGGCGAAGCCCCCTTTAGAAAGTTTTTCGCCCCCCCCTGGAAAAATGTGTTGGACATAGTTTAAAACTATTGGACATAGGTCAAACAATTTGGGCCCCTCTCGGAAAACTCTTCGCCCCTCCTGGTGTCCCAAGCTGGTTCGGGCCTGGGTGGACATTAGACAATGTCCCGCTACGACTCGTAATTAAGCCGAAAATTCTAAAGGAAGCTCTGCAATGGAGATTTGAGCGGCGAGCGCAAGTGGAAAGTTACGTAGTTACCTCAATCAAACCGAACAAGCGAAGTGAACCTACAATGCAATATACTTCACTCTTGTAATAGTGAACGCCACTTTCGTTCGAAGGACCAGGCCACTAGCCACGGGGCGAGGCATTCGCAGGCAGGACCCCCCAAGTTTTTTGTGTCCCTCCCTAATTTTGTTGTGTCCAGAAAAATTTGTCTTTAACATATCATAAAAACAAAAATGTCTCCTAAAAATGTATTTCCCCCAAACCTTAAAACCTGACTACGTGCCTGCGAAGAATGACCGACTTGGAGAAAGTTGCTAACATAACTGATTAACCTTTCTCACTTTCGGCGACCACAAGCGCAGACGCATTCTTGTATAAAGATAAAGCCTGGGCGCACGACCAACTGTACTCTGTATGACGCAATACCCGAAAAAACACGCTTCGCTAGTGAGCAAACCATACATCCACCCAAAATTCCCCAAAAGCCCAATTGTATAGTCATTTTTAATGCATGGACTTGGATACCAATGCAAACTGTTCTTCATGAATTAGAAATATTTCACAACTATCACGTCACAGAATGTAGAAAAAACGTACCAAGCTCTATATATAATGCGCATGGTTGATTGATCAAATAGAAGCGTATAGCCGCCCAATATGATGAGCAGGAACGAGTGTGCTGGATGACATTCACAATTTTTGCCTTGCCTATAGTTAAGACGCACTGAAACTTTCATTCAGAGGTGCAGGATGCGGGGGTGTCTTTAACGTTGATGTACCTGGACTTTGAAGTAGTGTTTCTTTTACCTATTTACACTCGCAAACAGCCAAACACAATGAAAGTTTGGAGCGGCAAATGATAAATGTGATGGCTTGAATCCAACGAGCAACCCTTCGTTAGTCTTTGCTCGGCTTCAAACCATTGAACACTTGCCTGAAAGTGACAATTTAATTTTTGATGCTCAGCTATGCGCACACTTGCACTGGACCAAAAATGTTGTTTTTTCGGAGAAAAAAAGTCAGATAACTCAATAGTGAACAAACGGGTCGAAATCTCCGTACCCTAATTTTCAGGAATTTCACCCAAATTTTCGACAAATCAAAATTTTTGGGGGTGAACTTTCCCCCTCAGCTCTACACCACTGAATGGACAGCGCGACATAAACCTTGAAAAAAGTTTACACAACAGCAAAATATCAAATTTTTCCAGCTGAGTGCACCAGCCATTTCAGTTGCATCACCTCTCCATTGGATAATTTACGTTGTAAACAACAACTTGAAAAAGTCCTGCCTGCTACATCTTAGGGAAATTCATAATTCAAATCTAGCTTATCTGGGCTTTCAGCGATTGGAAAATCTCGCTTAGCTGTTGAAAGTGTTTTGGGTCATGACGCAGGATCCCACAGTTTTCGATAAAGCTAACATTAGGCCCATCACAAATGAAAAAGTTTGGGGACACAGCGAAAATAAAGTTTGGCACACTAGACATTTTTCCCAACGCGAAGGCCCAAGCGTGCAATTTTTTCAGAACAACGACCAACAAGCTTTATGGCATAACTAGCGTTTCATGCTACTCAACATCTTTTGGTCGACTGCCCATACAGGCTGACACGGTTCAGTGTCCAGTACAGGCCAAGCAAAAAATGCAAAATATAAAACTTTTTGCTGCTATGGTTGAACGGCCAACTGTTGGAGTCTTCGGAGTCGAATAGAAGGTCTGCGTCTACGGGCTTAACCTTTCATCTTTTGTGTCAATGTTCGTTCTAACGAGAGCATTGTTTGCTAACAATGAAATTTTATAAGCCGTTTTTACTGCATTTGAGCGCAAGGAGTATTTGGCAAAAATGAACTACTATCCAAACACACGGCGCGGGGCCCCCGGAGACGCGGGGCCACCAGAGGCGCGGGGCCCCCATAGTTGCGGGACCCAATGCAACTGCATCGGTTGCATCGGCTTAAGGCCGGCCCTGCCGGTAAACTAAATCTAGAAAAAAAACATGAACCACAACCGCCAACCGCCCCTTTGACTTTCGTCCTTCTGTCCGCAGGGCACCGGGAAAAATATGTAATAGTTGCCAATGTTTTTTAATATGCCCTCTTTGCAAAATTACCGATGACCTTCATATGCTCTTCTCCTGAAATGGATGCCCTTTTGGATATTTTTGTGAAGCATCTCGACTTGTGACAAAATTATGTTCAGCCGACTTTTATATGATCAAAATACACGCAAGTGAGTTCTCCAGATCTCCGAAAAAGGCAATGCTTCTAGAAACGAAGTATTGCTTTTCAAACGTGGTTGTGTGGGATCTGATAGGCTAGCATTGAAAAACTCTGCAGCAACGTTAATAATTTTTTACGTTTTTCATGAAAAAGTCTTGCTAGCAACAAGAAGGCTAAAATCGGACAGAAGCCTGTGTACTGAAGGTTCAAAGCAGAGAATTGTCGACTTACAAATGACCAGTTTTTGATAGCCTTGGTATTGCTATGGAACTTTACGTTACTATATTACTGTAAAAAAGTGCCAACACTGTTGGCTGAAATATAACCGATGACGCACTGTTTTATAGAGTTTTTGAAAGGTATTGATGCAAATGCATAACATCTGTTAGAAAGGTCGTCGAGTCAGTTCAAGGACAGCCTTTCACGGCCACGGCCTCGCCTTCCTCAAGGAGGAAAAATGAATAAAATGAAATCACATTGCGGCTAACAAACTGAAACTTATGATTGAAAACAGTGTCGGCAGAAACTCAAATGAGTACCTGCGATGCTTTAAATTCAAACAATAAAAATGCCATTAACCTTGTTTAACTTAGATGATAAAACCTGTATGTTAACCTCCGCCAGCAAAGAGCGATACTTTTTGTTTGATCACTTGTTTCGGCGGCGATCAAGTGACGTAAGGCATTCAAGAGCGCTCAAAGCAGTGGTCCAGAATGCGTGGATATGCAATGTGTTAGTGATCTGGCTTTAAACTTTAGCTGATCCAAATATGTGAAAACTTTAAATGATTGACAATATAGAGGTGAAAAGGCAACACTTCAACCCAAATTCTGAGAAGTATTTGCCATTGAATTGGTATCAAAAGGAACCTGCATTTCACCATTTCACTCACTCTCGAAGACCAATATCAAACAATTCATTTTTGACAATTACAAGATTTCATTGCAGCCGATCCTGAAATTTTCACTTAGCTACCTACAGTATGTACGATGCGAATGCCATTAAACAAAACGACAGATCTATACACGATCGTAACCAAAATTTTAATGTGAAGAAACTTTAATTGGATGAACCGAAAAAATCATCAAATTTTATTCAGAAAGCTCCATCCGTCTTTGCATTGACGTGATTTAACAAATAAAAACCACTGGAATGTCTTGAAACTCAATTCAGACTTCAGACTGTACTTCTGAGGTGGAAATGTCTTGATTTAGTCAGGTAGTTCCATTTTTATCATAATTAAGACACTGAGTGAAGACCGATGTACACTGAAGCTTAAAAACATGCTGCACTAAGCGTGAACATTTGCTTGTTACATTATGATGTAAAGTGGTTGCTGTGGGCTAGCTTGGGAGCCGTTTCATAGGTATAAGTGTCGAAAGTTCACCAAAATGCAAAAATGCAAAAAACAAGAGGCAATGGTTTGCTCACCCTTCTGAGCTGACCTCCTTCTCAATATAAAACAGCACTGAAACCGCAGAATAAACGTACACTCAAACGATGCATTCACAATCTTTGCAGTATGCCGCAATGCTCACAAAGAAAGAAAATGTTTAAACGTCCATTGAAACTTTTCGACTAAACGTGTTAAAATGATGGCATGGAACAACGAATATCGCTGTGCGAGAATTTCGGAGAAGAGGCGTGTGTTGCTTTGTGTTTAAAAACGATGTGTTTTTAAAAATGTGTCTAAACCAATGAAGAATACGCATTTAAACATTGGTATAATAAATCAGAAATCAATACGTTGAGGCTTTAGGCAGGAATTGTTATTTCTGTTGGGGCTCCACCTTCATTTTTCAGCTGTTCTTTTTGTTTTAATTTCCTGCTTCGCACACATATTGTTGGCTTTCGTCATACGTTTGCTTATGCAAACATTCCTGATGCTAACAGCAATGCCAATATATGACGTCTGAAAAGCAAGCAAGTAACAGCAAAACACTTTTTCGTGAGCAGCTTTAGTAATAAGCTCCACAAAATTTCTCATTCTAAGAACTGCTTGGTGCACTCCAAACAACTGTACATTTTTCCTGAAAACGCTCTTCCATCTTTCTTAGTCACAGCACAAACGGTTCATTAAGTTGACCTAATTTCCAATTTAATATTTTTGCTCTTGAGTAACATTTTTATTGCAACGTCTTCAATGCTCAGTAACATTTCATAAATGCGTTTATTTTTAGTTTCATGAAAGCGGATATCTTAAGTGTTTGCTGTGACTTCTACATGTTTTTCTTTTTCGCAGCAGTTTATAGACATTGCAGACACTGCACGCTATTTTCTTCTAATAGTTTGCACTAGCTGACAAACTGCAATCCTAGGATACGTGCTATGCCGTGCTGGCCTTTCAGAAAGAAAAAGACTGCTTATGCTCTTAAGGATGATGCGCGTTTGCCAGATGATGGACACGACGGTCCAGGAAAGGATGCGCCAAATGAAGAAGCCGAACCAAGAAATTCCAAAGAAAACTCTGAAGCAGCCGTAAGAGTAAGCGGTCTATGTTTTCCCAGTTTCAGTACATTCATCACATTTTCAAACACATGTCTAAGTAATATCAAATCAACCCTGTTCTCGAAAATCTTAAAACTGTACCATAAAATAATTCAACGTTTTCAATGGTGTTATGAGGCAATGATTTGAGATTTTTTGACAACAAATGAAAAACAAGTGTTTAAGTTGAATATTCCTTTATTTTCGAACAAATCTATCTCTATGTGTATTGTAAATCTGCCTTGTAAATGCCATCAGCGTGTTATATAAGGCACTCCTCAACAGTGACGAATCATTTTATCAATTTTCATGGCCAAATGATAAGAACACATAAACAAAAACTTTGTAAAATAAGATTTTTATTGCAAATTTTCATCAAAAGCCGAAACGGTTTTTGTAATAAATTTTCGTAAGTAAAAAAGTTAAGCATAGCTAAAGATCAAAAATGCAACTTTCACCAAAATTCGAAAAAAACTGCAACACCAAAATTTTACTTTGCAACAGCTGCCAGTGGTCCCCACCATTAGCTCACTTTCTTTCCACCTGTATGGCCTGCACTTAGACAAGTTGCACGTTAATCGTTCTCCAGATTAGCACTCCGTTTATTTAGTCTTGGTGCAGTCCTATAAACCGCAGAACAAACCTCTGCTTTATTGATTTTTATGTAGAAGATTATAATCTTCTGCATACAATCTTCGATAATTATCAACCAATTAGGAGGTTACAACATGCTCAAGCTCTGTAACAGCCTTATCTTTGTCTTTCTGTTTTTTTGATAAATCTTGCGTTAGATGAAACTTCATTCACTGGTAAGGAGTTATCGTAAGATGCAAGCAAGAGATTCCTTGTTTATTAATTTTTTTCTTGTTTGTTTTTAAAATAATATCGTACTTTTTATGGAAATTTTTGTATTGGTGTATTTGGTGGCAGCAGAAACTTTTTGTGATATTTTGTATTTGGTGTTAAAAACGAAACAGGAAACTGCGCTATCCATCTACCGTATTGCTAACAGACACTTGTATAGCCACTATGAAAATACGGGAATTTGTATGCTTACATGTATGCAAACCAAAGCATTCGTCCCACAAATTAACAAATACCCATTTTATGCGTGACTATAAATTATGAAGAAGCATTTAATTCTCATAAAGTTTTGTTTGCGTAAAAGTTGATTCAAGCATTAATATATCTAACATGATCCTGCAGAATGCAGTGTACACGTTTCTCAAGATAATTTTTCAATGGCTCAACCACATGATAGTAGTTTTAAAATGCCTCCATTCAAAATCTTTAATAGACTTTGTTTTTGATAGGAAAATTTCGTTTTTTTATTCCGAAAAGATAGGTGAAGAGTTACCAATAAGTTTGAACCTTTTTCAAAACACGCTGTGGTTCTTAAAATATACATCTTTTGTTGACTATGGAAAAGTAACTTTTTACAGATGGAAAAATTCTGAAATGCCTTGATCAATTCTTGTCGTTTCAAACACCTAACAAAAATTACCTAAAATGAAAGTGAACTTTTAAAGTCTTCAGTTTGTCTTTGAGAAGATGCTGAAAAGTAACTACAAAAAGGATGAATATGCACAAGATAAAAAAATTGTTCTGTGCTATTATGTGAAACTCAGAACTAAATTCATTGCCTTTGAAATTGCTTAACCATCACGTTATTTACAAATATAGGTAAAATGCTAAATACAGCGGGTTGATTACCTTGTAAAAAAAAGTAAAATTCTTTTGACTGAAAATTTCTGCTATAAATTTGGTATTTTTAACTTTGTACAATTTGGACTTAGATTGTGTTAATTACACAAGGTTATACTTAATTCAAAAACCAGGATGAGTTTTCAGTATGATAGCTGTACTTTCCCTACTGTTTTAAAAAACTACAGAACACTGTCAATGATGGTCATTTCTTCCTTTGGCCACTTTTTTTTCAATTCCAAGGCGGGACTTCTTATTCCTCTTTGCACTGATGTTTACTTTCAGTGAACCTAAGATTTTTCTACTTGACTTTTTTTCAGAAAGCTGAAGAAGAATGTGGAAAACTTAAAGCGCAGCTGGAGTCGAGTCACAAGGATCTTGAGGTGAAAAGATTTGTCTAAATTTTTAAAAAATCGCTTGGTTTTTTTAAACTGTCACTTGCTGGAGATATGCGATTTGTGTTATAACAGGCCAGTGTCGAAACGCTTGAATTGCTTACGATCGAAACACGTTTATTAAACAGTGTGGGGTTACTTCAGCAGTTGTTTGAATGAAAGGTTCTTGGTTTCATTTCTCGATCTTTTGCTCTCGAGTAAAGAATTTACTCGACGTGACTCTGCGGCCATGTACGTCAAATGATAACAGGCAATGTAAAGAAAGGCGTATTGAATGTCGTTTTTTCACAAGCTTATGAAAAAGTTCTCCAAGTTGTGTAGTATATTACGAAAACTACTGTGAGCTGTGGTAACAGACTTTAAGTTACACCGCTATATATTTCAAATTATGTTCTGCTTGACCTCCAACGTTTTCGAAACTGGATAACGAAACTGGTTGGACAATAGCTTCTTTCCAGGGACGCCGGAACAGCGGTAGGGCAGGGGTGGCAGCACAAGAGTTGAGGGCAATGCAAACTTATAAAACACATAAAAATTACCACTTATGCTTGTTTCTGTTTCGCAACAATGTTTACCTCAAAAATAATACCAGACATTATACAAAACCATTCTGAAGCTTCTGGGTGCGCGAATAGCTGCAATAAATTTGTTTCAATTCTATATTGATAAACCATGAAATTACCCATAATACTTTTGTAAAAAGGGCACCTCCGCCACCACTCCTCCCCTTAGGAAAGATCAGGGGGAGCAATGCCCCCGTCATGCATCCTCTCTCCGGCGCCTCTGCTTCTTTCATTATCTAAAGAATCACAAAAAGGAACTGTAACAAATTATCTGAAAAACAACGGGCTTTGTAAAACGAAGACATGTTACATCAGCTCTTTAGGTTTGACAAACCCATGGCAATGGAGATCTGGAACCACGTTAATGTTAAAAATCGATTTTGATGTCATTAGTACGACAAACCGCTTTAATTTACGTCAACGTGTTTTGCACCTTTTTTTGCTACTGCTGTGCCAGGGACTGGAACTGGACCAAATACCTTAACTTGATCTCCAACTAAATTCTGGACCGCGCTCTTCGCTGACCACTATTTAACTTCATCAAACGTCATGCGGTTATTCTCCAAATACAAAAACTGAACAAAACTTGGTTAACCTGCTTGTGGGCCAAACGTCGAACCATTAAAAGGCACAGCGAGAGAGAAAAATCTGACAATGTATTGCAAAAAATTGTATTTACGAGCAGGCCCATAACCAGCTTGGGAAACCAGGAGGGGCGAAGAGTTTGCCGAGATGGGCCCAAATATTTCGAACTATGTCCAATATTTTAAAAATATGTCCAACACATTTTTCCATGGGGGGGAAATTTTTTCTAGGGGGCTTTGCCCCCTGCGCCCCCACTGGTTACGGGCCTGTTTACGAGCGTTTAGTTACGCGCGGGCAATCGATCATTTACGCATTTGACAGTTTACTCATTTCAACCATGCTGCGTATAACCTCGTTGTTCTGTTTGCGGTGCAGCAAAAGCATCCCTGTCACGGAGATTTCCTAACAGTAGCATTCTCGTTGAAATCAGAAACGCATGAAGGGCGACTAAAACAACAACATTTTCTCACTGTAGTAGTGGCCACTGTGAAAATGCTGTACCTGTTTTCATCACGACAGTGCGTCAGAGATAACATCGAGCTTGACCGGGACGATTGATGCCAAACTTTTTACAGTACCTTAGGAGTCATCGAATACACTGTAGCGATTGTGCTCCAAAATAGCATAGGTACTGTATCAGTGAAGCAGTGGCTCACATGGGCGTCGGGAAAGTTTTTTTCCCGGGGGGATGACATTAGTTGATTTTTCCAGGTGGTAGCTAAAAGCACATTTTTCCAGGGGGAAAACAGTGGTGCGGAAAAATATTTTTTGTTAATTTCGAGTTAGCAGAAAAAAAACAAAAACAAGTCACCAGGAAAATATCAGATTTCAAAATGAAAAG
>Ga0210059_1017597_pt1 | contig 10164 bp, 5 predicted proteins | sample Ectturendosymbi2_FD_188042 | JGI IMG/M metagenome (GOLD analysis project Ga0210059, IMG submission 188042) | Ecteinascidia turbinata endosymbiont from Florida, USA - Sample 2 (SPAdes) (version 2) | ecosystem: Host-associated > Tunicates > Ascidians > Unclassified | place: Key West, Florida...
GGCGGTGTAGACCCTAGAGCCAAGGTCCAGACGATATACAGTACCTACACTCATGGACACTTCAACCAAAGTAAACCAGACACGTGGCCCGGTTTAACGAACTTCAGCTTCTATTACATTATCTCGGCTTTTGTTTAACCAGACGGGAGGTCCTGCAGGAAGGGAAAAGGCTTTCTTCTGCAAGTAACCATGACAACGTGGCTTGGTTTGTTATCGAGCGCACGATCCACGGCACTGACACAATTTTAACGGACCGCAAATCTGGCAAGGAGTTTTTACTGTATAAAAAGAAACTTGCGCTAGAAGTACCGAAACCACGCACTGCAGCCGGTTGCGACTGACTTGCGTTACAAATAGGCTAAGGTTTGCGCTTCAACCGTTCTACAAGCTCGTGGTATCGCTACGAGTAGTGCTAACCGTCCAGTGTATAAAGTTAGAGCGCGGTGGATATCCACCTTTTCACACGTTCAAGCTTTGCAATAACCAACGGGAGTTTGCACTGAATGTCGAATCGACATTCTCAGCAAAAGCGGTATCGGGGGGTGGTCGTTTCTATTTTCAATGTTACAAAGAACGTCGCACCAAACGATGAAAAATCAAATTTTCGCTGATGATGATAGTGACCAAGAATAACTACTGAGTTTCGCTGACAGCAATGCAGGCCGATAAACTTCCTACTGCTCGCCATGTTAAATCTTACCCAGTGTCCACAGCACTGGATTCAATAATCGTGAAAAGCGGACATCAACAACAGCGATTACGACAATCGCACGCATTTTGAGGGGTCAGGTTCATTTCTTGATAATTTTTACCTGCGCTGCAGATGGAAGCACTTGGATGGCGACCATGCACACAGGTCAAGCACCTATTAGGTAGAAGCAACAACCGGCAGCATGCCGAAGACTGAGCAGTGGTTCTTGTTGTCTCAGTGCAAGCGAAAAGTCGTACCACAGGTCCGCTGATTAGCAGCCGAAAATAAACAAATGAAACGTGAACCGGCTGGTGAACTCTTACATGCGCAAAGTTGGGTAAATCTTGGGTCGCAACGAATGGCTGTTTAAAACGAAAAAAAACGCTTTATAAGACAAACGCATTAAAAAAAAAACTGCAAGCCCCGCTTTTTTGTTCGATAAATGTGGTATGTTTTGCGATCCCGTGCTTTTGCTTATACGCGATGCCACGCGTCACACAAACAAAACGCTATGTTTAGGTGCGTGTATGTTGAGATTGACAGCTTCCGCAACTGATGCTGATGCGAGTTTAAAATAATGCACATGGTTGATGCAGGTCACGTTTATCCACGATGCCACAGACGGAATAGGTGTGAATGGCAGGAGGCAACCGAGTAGAGCGCGTGGTGCGGAAACGAGATAACGGTAGCGCATGCCAGTGGAATGGCCGATTCATTTCCTGTACATTAGTTTTTTACCGGAACTGAACGCCCACCAATGAACGCTAGCAACGATAATCATACAACCGGGAAACAAAATCAGCCACAAGCAGATTAGGTCGGTATTGTACATCGACGTTACCGACTGAGAAGACTCAAAGTCCGAGGAGTGGAATTCTAATATCCTTTGGCTTTACGTCAGTGTTTTGAGAAATCAGGCAAATGCATTTCGGACTTTGAGTGCCTCAAACATATTTGTGTTTTAACTCGTTCCTGCTCTGATTGCTTAGTTTGTTTCTGTTCCAGATATAGTTTTGTTGCTAGAAACGCTTTTAAACTACTTACATTTCCAAATCCATGTCAAGAATGGGCGTCCAAATCCAGGGCTTAACCTGTTTGGGTTATCCAACAAATGGACGTGACCCGTCGGAAATACATTCAAACGCTTATATTTAAATAAGACTAGGGGAGGGGTGGCCAACTTGTCTTCGACTGGGATCGACTAGTAAATTTCTTGATAATTCGCGATCGGCCACTCGGTAATATAAAGGCACAAGTACAAAGTGTTATAAAATGCAACGTTTTTCCTGTAAATGAATTTGTATGTACCACAGATTTACCATCGAGAGCCCGTAGTTTAATTTATTACTTCACAACGTTACACGAAAAGAACGTTCAACAATTTTCTTTTGAAAAATGTTACTTTCGGGTACCTTGTCTATTCAATGCAAAATCAGGCGCGATCGACCAACAGACTCGGGGATCGCCCTGTTAGCCACCCCTGGAGTAGGGGTTACGCATGTGTTCTGGGTACAGCTTCACTTTGATATTTCAAAATACCATTAGGGTCTAAAATTACTCGGAGTTGTTCAACCGCTGAAAACAAAACGATATCACACTTCGAAGTCAGACTTTTTGCCGTTGACGAAAATATGTTATTTCTTTACAGTTACACTGAAACAAAGTTTTGGTTTGAAAACTTGCGATCTGGCGAGCAAAAAGCAAAAGGTAATCGTTTCTAGCACGCGCAATGTACTGACCACCATGTTTGTCGAATGTTTCGATACACAGCACTCCTTGCCAACTTTAGGGTCACGAACCTTTTTTAAAGGGTTGCAAGCAGAGAAGTTTCCTTGTTTTATATTGCGTGTGCACTACCGCATTACATTCGTTTGAATTGACGTTTGGTTTTGTGATCATTAGAGTATAGTAGGCTTCCGGGCTGTTAGAAATGGGTTCCGGTCCAAAAAACGTTGAAAACTACTGTACGAGCTGCGTTCGATGGTTGAATTACACGCATATGCACAAGTAAAACATCAGTGTCGGTAAAATTGATTACCAGTTTAGGAAATGGCAGCAAAAAGTAACAAATTCTACATTAATTTGCATTCATGAAAACATGGTTTACCTATAAATATTTTGCATGGATTGATTTCACAGTTACCCATGGCACCTTCGCTTTCTTTCTTATAATGGTGCACTGAAAACTAAAAGTTGAGACAGCGACGAAAATGTTTGTGTCATAGCTAGTGTGCCGATTTTATTGCGATTAACGGGTTTATTTACCGTAAACAAGTGCATACAACCGCGGCATCTAGCTGTTTTGAAAGGCACTGCAGCACAGATAAGAAAGGTTCCCAAAAACTCCGGTAACCACGCTGTTGATGGTAAGATTTCGCTAAAAATAGCCATATCGCCAGCACAAAACGACGACGGAGAGTAGCGTGTTTGGTGTGCTTTGTCCACAGAAAAATGCTAAAAATCTCTTACAGATCGGTGTAAGGTCAGCAAAAAATAAACAAACTCTGCTCCTGCAATTAAAGAAATAGAATTCAAGCCGACAGAAATTTCACACTGCAAGGGCTGCAGTACAACAGCACAAGTGAAATAGGATGCTCGTGTCCCAGGAGGTACACGCCCTCGGCGATAATCTGATCGGCTGGATCGTATACGTTGTTGAACAGCAATGCGCTCGCAAGTCGTGTCTTCGCGCCATGACCACTGACAATTTCTGCAACTCATTTTGTTTAGAGCAGGGGTTCCCAACCTGGTGTACATGCACCCCCAGGGGTACATTTGCCTATCCGAAGGGGTACATTTAAGGTTATCAATAGAAGATAAAATATATTTGCATATTATTTATTTCCAACTATTTATAGATATATCAGTTAATATTGCTTTCAAAAGTCAATACATGCTTATTCTTAAATACATCCACGAATTATCATAAAATATTTTGTCATGAGAAATTTTAGGGGCACATGTTCATCGTTCGAAATTCTGAAGGGGTACACGCTTACCTGTTGAAATGCTGTGGGGGTGCGTGGTAAGAGAAAGGTTGGGAACCCCTGGTTTAGAGTATGGGCCGAAGAGTTACACCAAGTGTTAGAAATCATATTTATACTCTTGCATAAGATATTTTTTACACAATTTGGGCAGTAAACAAAACGTTTTTTTCACTGCATACATGACCAAATTCAGCTAAATATGTTTAATACTAAATAACGCAATATATTCATACCAGCCTTACGCTCCATTGGGCAGCAGGGTTAATTTAAACTAAAAACTAACAATTCAATGCATACGAATCCTTTCAAAACGATATTTTTTCATGTTGCCATGAAAACTTCGTGTTTTGAGACGACAACGGATTGACTTTTTTTAATTAACGGTTTAAAATTCGATTCGAAAAAGGTTTTGCTGCCTGAGGTTGGAAATGGAGTGAATGTTACCCTCTCTATACAACCTCTAATACATCGCTGCTAATAACTGGCAATGCAACGAAACCGAACCTACAAACTTCGAGATCCACAAGCATCTTTTTTTCCAAAATAAACGCCAAAGTGCGAAAAGTTTGGACGCTATACTACCTTCAAGAAGAAGCCAGAATCATTAGAACGTTTTTGGATAAGGGGGGCAATGGCCCGTATTACTTGCTCAACACAGCAAAACTTAGTGCCATGGATATTTCACACGAGGCGACGATACTTGCGTTTTCAGCAGTGGCGTAGTAACAGACAGTGTTGACAGTGGACTCGAGCGATAGAAACCTGCACTGTCAGCGCTTCGCAACTTCGGACTTTGATGCGTTGCCTATCGCAAGCAGTAAACACTTATCACTTCAATTTTTGTTCTGGCAATTAATCAAATTAGCAGAAGCGGCGGCAATCGTGTTTTGCCATACGTTTTTCGGGAAGCTCCATGCGTGCCAGGAATCCTCCTGTTTCTGTCAGTGCTATGCAAAACTCTCTTACTTAGATCAGCAGTTTTCAACCTTTTTGTGCAGCGCCCCATAAACAAGCCACTATAACACAACGACTGCCATCCGAAACTCAATCGAAGCAAATGTAATACAGTTGTATACATAAAATATCTTCTTGAGGCCCCTCCATAAATGTTTCACCATTCCCAGGTTGAAAGCCACTGACTTAAAGTAAGAGGATCGGCATTGACTGAATACTTCCCAATGCTGAAACAAACTGCCAGCGGTCTTGATCAACTCTATGAAATGTTTGCTAGTTTTATTGCAGTCTACCGGTCGTTTAGTTACTTGTGGTGGAATCACGTAATAAGTTAGACAGATAACTCTTGTTTACTTTACATGGCCAACGAAAGGACCCGGAGGTCATCAGGTCAGCTGACCATGGGTCAGTCATTATGCTTGCTCGGCTATAACAACAGCGATACACAAAACACAGACGCAACATTCGAAAATCAGCAACAGCAAAAGAGAAAAATATTAATAATGATAAACTGATATCTAGAAATTATATCAACCATCTCAAATTAACACAACACCATTTACTATTTTAGTGTCGAGAGAACCAGTAAGTCTGTGAATATCATAATGCTGTATTAATTTCAACTAACTTGGATGCCCATGAGTTCCCAAATACAACTGTTTCTCACTAGCAACTTGCGCAGTATCGTGTTGTAAAGAACACTATGATTAAGAACGATTTAAAATAACCGTGAAACGATTTCTAAACAACAGCCCGTGTGTTGAGTATGAACAACTTTCCACATGCGGTGAAAGCAACAACAGTGCTTCTTCATCCACTTCATTCGGCTTGAAATATTGAAAATTACAAGCAACTATATCCTCGATTTCACTGTGCGTGGTATTTCGCCTGTGTACCACCGTTAGGAAACTGCTTTTATTGCGTGATATACCATTTACTCACCACATTATTCCATCTATTCACCATATTACACCAACTACTCACCACAGCCACGGCGTTTGATAAGCCGAACTCCAGTGGTGAAAGAACAGTGAAGTAGGCAATGTTGGCAGTGACGTAAATGATGGAAACCAGTGGCAAGGAAATCATAATGGCACGAGGAAGATTTCTGATAATAAAAATATATTTAAGGTAAATTATACCGTACCGAAGGTATTTGCTTTCCAGGTAATGTTGGCTTGTTGGGAAATTTGTTTGAAAAATCGAGTTACGCCAATTCCAAAAAATTCTCAGTTTGGTAATGTGGATTGTGTGTTGAGCAGAAAGCTACTGAAGTTCTAGGATTGCCGCTTGCAGTTAATTTTTAGCAAGCCAGATTTCTGTATCATCGAACATAATATGTCATGAGTAATGGCTCAAAGCTGTGTCTATTTTTCAGAAATCGCCCGATAACTCACGGCATAATACCGTGACAACGTGTTGGCGTCAAGTTAAAGACAAACAAATGGTGTGGCTGCAAGCAGCACTGAGGTGCGGATTACCGTTCATACCACCACACAAGGTTGGTTCGACGTGAAAAAGCTGCAGCTAGCCAAGGTCTCGACGTGAAAAACGTTTTGATGTATGTTGAAACGATAAAAATACGGCCAGTTTATGGTTCACCGCTCTTGCTCCTACAGCTACTGGCGGTACATCACATTGTCAAATGCGGAAAAGGCATGAAAATTTAAGTGGTTGCGGCGAGCTATGTCTCCTGTTCGTAATTACTTAACCAATGTGCTTCCGTACGCAAAGGCAGGTCATGAAGCAGCGAGTTGAGACAGAAAAGCGTAGGAGAAGAAATGTAACCTACAAAATAACAGCAATTCCAACTTTTCCCAAGCAAATGTAACCAACGCCAACCCAAAAAATGCTTCAAATTTAATCGTATTGAAGATTTCTGAACTGCCATTCCTTGTCAGTTGGAAATTACTAAATAAATACATCGAACAACCTACCACTACGAAGCACTATCTGTGTATTGGAAAAGCGCACCGTACTTTGTCGACACTGAACAATCCATGCTGCTCATAAACGCGAGTGAGCGTGGCTGCAGAGACTGGCTTCGGTGGAGCAGAACAAAAACCAGTGAAGACAATTCCCGGATAATGAGGGCTAGCACGCAACGTTTGATTCAAGCCAAAGACCCGATTTAGAAAACGCATCAGATTTCAATTCACCGAAAAGTGGAAATCTGTTAAACGCGGACCTAGACTGGCTTGAAATCGCACAGGCCCAGTTTGAAGATGACGGCACTGTGGCAGAGGCTTTTGCCATTTTATTGCGTTGTAGCACCGGCGCATGTCTTCCAAGTCGAAAACAACAAGAACAGAATGATGTGCGGATTTATCGAATGCAAGATCGTATGCACTCAAGTTTTTTTTGAAGACGACAATTCAATTTCCTGCATATTTAATTTCGAGCACTCATTGACCTGTGTGCCAGTGTGTTCAATTCATTTTTCAAATATTGTTACCCGAAGTCATTAATTTTAATTTGGGAGCGGTGAGTTGCAACGTTGAAGGACAGAAAATTCTAATGCGAGGGGTCGTGATTTGGTTGGAAAGACGAAATTGGTGAATACGGTTGTCACAGCATTGAGTGTGAGTTTCTTCACAGTGAAAATCAGAATGGCACAGATCACTCACGCAGTTATGCGGAGAGACCAGGATCTTAAAAAGGGGATCTTCGAAAAATCATGATGCACTCTTCGATATGCTGGCTCTGAAATAAACCTTTTTATGTGGGATCAGCCTTAAACTACTTATTTTCTCGTTTCAGTGAACACAACAAACGCGTGCGTTGCTCATCTCAAGCAGCATAAACAACATCAATCGCATCAAACCCGTCGGCACCGCAGGCAACAAAAAATGCATGACGTATTAGTATACGTCATAGCTGCGTGTGGCACATTCCACAGTTCAAAGGAACTTTTGGCCGCTGCGAGAAAGCTTGTCGCACTACATAGCCACAAAAGCATTTCTTGGCCGATGGTATTTCGTAGAAACATTTTTGTCGTCGTTGAAATCTATTGCTGTGAAATAACAAAGCTGCGAGATCCGTTCTGGCGATGAAGTGAAGGGGTGCTCGTCCGGGGGTTGCGCAAAATGCCATTGATGATTGGCCAAAATAGTCTGCGCGTGCCTCATGTTTCGGATCAACGCTCAGACGAAGTTGCAGGCTTCAGAAACCGTTACTGAGAGATAATACAGGCACAGAAGTTGAAGTTTTTCCTCTGAACACAGGGTAATGAGAATTTGGTTTGCGCAAGCACTCGCTCACAACGAGCGTGATTCTCTACACCAGCTTCGTTTCAATTTGTACTTTTATAGCAATAGCAGGGTGTTGTTCCACGCACAATCATTTCTTCATATTTCTCTTACGCAATGTGAAGTGTTTTTATTAGATAAGGCGTGCCACAACCGCCTTGGAAAAGTGATAGCAAACTGAATTCTCATTGACGCTGGCCTTAGCAGTGGTTTTCCCACTTGTTGTTTCACAACGTGAGTGCCTCGCTAGAGCTTCGTATCACAAAGACCCAGGCGAGCTGTATCAGAAAAATCATGAAGCGCTGGAGGTTTTAGTATCAGGATCACTCATCAACTTTTCCGCACGATAATTTTAACTGAAATTTGTGCTCCACCATATAACCACGCACAGAAATAAAAACCTCCATTGACAGCCATCTACCAACCCCACCCTTCAACCGAGCAATTGACGGATACGTTTATCGTACCAATAAAAAGGGTTTGGTAATTATTTAAGTGAATCGATCTCTCTTAATAACTGGTTTCAAGGTAAGCACGCCGTACAATTTAACGAAGCAAAACATTAGTTCAAACCTGCGGAACAACAAACCAGCGTATGGTGTTATAGCAATATCACAATATGTTGAAACTATCTTTTGTCAAAAATATCACCAAGCCGCGTTATGTTTGTCGCAAAAACCGCAGAGTCATCAAATCGACCAAGTTATGAGCGCAACGTTAATAACTCGAGGAATTTTTGGCGTGGCAAGCAGAAAAAAGTTGCACGCCATTAGATGCACGTCCCCTTTCTCAAGTGCTTTAAACGTGATAAGACGGAGTTTCTCAAGTATTTGCAAGTGCCAGGATCCCGGATTTCCCTCCAGTGCATAACGTGCCCCCGTGGAAGCGACATTAACACTTTCGAGTTACGTGAGCAAAACCACGCCCTGGACGTGTCCTTTAGCAGCCGGAAGTTATTTTATAGATCAGTGGAGTTTGGTTTGACCCGAGTGTTTCAGTTACGAAACAAGCCTTTTGGTTCACTTTTTTTTGTTCTGATGCACGACAACTTTTTTTTTTGCCTTTTTGTTCACTGTTTTCAGTTACGAAACAAGCCTTTTTGTTCACTTTTTCGGAAGAACGGCAGCTGGAAAAACCTTGAGCCTACCATTCCTAATGCCACATCGAGCACAGCTGATTCGACAATCCACTGCAATCAGTGCAATTCAGGACTTCTTAGTAAAACGAGACTGCGAAAAACGTTTACTTTAACGCAATTGGGGTCATAAATAAAAGATGGCCCCGAATAGGAAAAAAGGTGAGTGAAGGTTACTGCAAAACGGGAGAAGGATTATTACCACACCCACGCAATTGACCAAAAGCGCGCGCGTATGTTGCCCTGGCAAGTAGCTGCACGCTGCTGTGGCAACGACTGTAATATCATGATAAGGCATATCGCGATCAACTAGCACAGGTGCGCATCCTGCGACGTCACGGCCGAGGATAATTGATAACTTACGCGGTCGTACACACGTAGGTTAAATATATATGTTATGGCGGAAGTACATTGATGAAAGCTCCTTGGCTACTGTGTGGGGGTGTTTCGCTTCTAAAACTGGTCTAGATTAGGACTGAACGCGGGGTTTCCATATTACAGGCCAAGCAGGCGTGTGCCATCAGCTGCTGGTCTTGACGTAGTCATGCGAACAAAAAGGCAATAACAATAATTTGAACTCAATGCGGCCGGCAATAGCGGACAGGTCGTGCACCCCTGACCTAGATCATTTGCTCTTTGCTCACTGACGAAACTGCGTGGAGCAGGAATCGGGACAATTACGCAAAACTTAACTGAATAACGTTTGAGACACAGTAAATTTTGCACTTTCGTATTGAAAACAACACAGCTTCGAAAAGAAAACACATTGTTAGACGTTACAAAAATAACTGTTTTCATTTTCATCGTCACTAAGGCTTGATGAATTAAGTGCAAGACCTTTAAGGAAAACGGAGCCACCACGACACAGGAACGAACGGGGTCAATTGAGTACACAACACTGAAGGAGCAAGCAGCTTCCTTCCGCGGCAATCGCTGATGCCAACCTACTACAGGGTGTTTCACAATTGCTGAAACAAAGCGATTGGGCACAAATCCAGGATTTTAAATGATACCACAACGATGATTACATTTATTGAAAGGTGAAAAGATAACATTTTATAATCTGCAACTGTTTGTCCTCAAATCAGAAATAATATGTCAAGAAGAGTCCTAGAGTACATGCTCCAGATGTCCACCGTTCTGTCGTCG
>Ga0210059_1017598_pt1 | contig 10163 bp, 7 predicted proteins | sample Ectturendosymbi2_FD_188042 | JGI IMG/M metagenome (GOLD analysis project Ga0210059, IMG submission 188042) | Ecteinascidia turbinata endosymbiont from Florida, USA - Sample 2 (SPAdes) (version 2) | ecosystem: Host-associated > Tunicates > Ascidians > Unclassified | place: Key West, Florida...
TTTCATCAATTTAACACGTTAATGTGTGTTTGGTTATCGTTTCAAACTAAAGAAGCTCTCTTCGCTGTGTTGAGACTAACATTTTGCGTAAATTATAAATGACTTCTCCATTTAATGACGATAATTCGCTCTGTTTCGGATTCAACGTGGGTTATTGTGCTTTGTTGGGTATTGGTAATTCAGGGGTTACCAACCTGTGGTACGCGTACCACTGGTGGTACGCGAAGGTCTTCCAGGTGGTACGCGAGTAATTTCCATTTTTTCACAAAAACTTGGATGTGAACAGCTTTCGAGTTTACATGTCGGGCTTTGTTTCTAAAGGATACATATTCCTGTAGCCTGCTATTCCTATTGTATCATAACATTATGACTTTCGATGCGCTGTTAGCAAATTTACGCCACGCATCGACCCATTGGCGGAAGGTAAACAAAAACAAAAATCTCATTAATTTAGTTGCGGTCTTTTCTTGTTATTTTAATGTATATTACTCTTCTGAATAAACTAAGATTCGATCAAATTAGTTGCTCTGGAAGAAGTTGCACGCGTTGACAATACACAGTGACCGAGTGGAACGAGATCGCAAAAAGTTTGGGAACCCCTGTGGTATTTGAAGCATTTAGCTTATATGAAACTGTAGCGTAAAAATTTGATGTTATGTGATGTTGAAAAAGGCAACAATCTGATGTTAACGAGACTGACCCCAGTGGCAACATCGATTGATACTAAACAGCAGTCAGCAGCCATTACCTTTAGCACGCAAATAGCAACGTTTTTGTGACATTTGTGCGATAGGCGTGATGCACGAATAGAGAGTCATACCCATGCCAAAAGAACGATTATTAGGAAAAAGTTACCAGGAAAATAAAATATATTTGCATTGAACAAAACCGAAAATATTTATAGGCTATTCAGTAGCGATTACTAGAACTGGCAGACAGTCAAACTTGTAGAGAAATCAGTTTCTGTTGGGGGCCCCTGATACCTAACGTACATAGGAGTATAATATAGAGTTGTATCCTTGTATCGCTTCTGAACCACAAAGATTTTTCAAACACGAGTATTTTATTTGAAACAAATAAATTTCATCACGGTGGCCCCTTTGAAGCGGGGGGCCCGGGGCAATTGCCCCCGTTGCCCCCCCCCTTAATCCGGCCCTGCCTTTAAACAATAGGAAAAGATGTGGGCGTGTTTGCAATGAAGGAAGACAAAGAATCATAATTTATTTGTATGTATTTCAGAGATCGCTCTTTTTTTTCCGACGATTTAAACTGCAAATTGTTGCCCTTACAATCTTGCTTGACATAAGATTGTTCTTGCTTTTCCCTCATGCGTTGAAAGACGGATAGCAAGATTTTAAAGCTTAGTATTTCAATAGAAATGTTTGAAATATCCATCATAGTTGAAACAATGAATGGTCATTTCATCACAACCTCAAATTGAAGCATAGCTAGATGATATAAAAACCAAAGAACAATAATGTGCGGGAATGCTCATAACTCAGTACGCTCACATCTGGTAATTCTTGGTACAGTATTTGTAAGAAGTTGACAAATGACATAGTAGATACGTTTATACCAAAGTTCGGCAACTGTTTTCGAAATGGTGCCAAATTTACTGATGCGGGTTAAATTACAAGGCAAAATAAAAAGTATATTTTAAGCACCAAAAGTCAGAAAAGGTTTTGAGCTCGTAGCCGATGCGAGTTATCGGAATTCCACTAAAGATCAAACTTTTGCACAGCATGACCCTTGGTCTACACAGCTATACGCCAGACTTGGACAACTAAATAATTCTAGTTTTCTGATTCGGTGCATTAGAAGCGAAATGACGGTAATTCTAATTCGAATCTAATTTACTAAAAGCTTCAGTGCTCTAATTTTAGTTCTAATCTAATTTCTGATTTTGCCAAAAATGCTAATTTGTCCAACGGTATTTTTAAAGATGAAATGAGAATGCACTCTCGTGCAAGGAAAGTGCAACAAAATGGTCACAAGTGCCATACCGCTATCCCATCACTTGAACGGCGAAAATAGTTAAAAAACTCGATGAATTTATTCTCTCATTCAGTTACTGCTACTACGTCACATTGCCTATCTATTCACACGCAGAAGTCATAACAGTCACCAGGTACTTGCAACAGTCAGTCAGCTGTAATGCTTTAGGGCAGAGGTATCCAAACTACGGCCCGCGGGTCAAATCTGGCCCGCGAAGCCGTTTTGTCGATAATGAAAATTTTTTACGAAAAACTTGTTGATTTGGTAGAATGTAACAATTGTAACATATCCCGAAACAATAAAATTACGTAAGATGTCCGGCCCTTGATGTTGCGCAAAATTACAAAAGATGACTCTGTCGGAACAAGTCTTATAGCCATGCAGGGGAATTGTACAGCGAGAAACGCGCCAATCTTGGCTTACGAATCTTTGCTTTCTCATGCTTATGAGAATGAATTCATATTTGGACATGAATTGAACTTGAATTAAAGTTGTTTTGATTTGAGTAAATGTATTTCTAGTTCTAATTTTTGTTTTAATTTCTATTCTTCGAAATTCAACTAATTTTAATTCTATTCTAATTTCTGATAACTGAGTTAGCTCTCATTTTAATTCTAATCTAATTTAGAAAAGCTAAAACAATTTTAGTTGTCCAAGTCTGCTATACGCAGTACATTGCGATGTTGCATGTTCATCTTCGAATCTGATCAACGAAATCTAAATACCTTATATCTCTGTTAGGGGAGAAACTGATGTATATCGATTTCGCGTTTGGTGAAATCCTGAGTCAAATTCAACTTCTTTCCCCTGGATCTTTGGACAAAACTCCTTCCGTGAAGAATTTTTCTGAACGATTTGAAGCCCTCGAAAATGTTTCTGCCTACAGAAAATCTGACAGGTTTCGGAAGTTTCCTGTCAACTGGTCAACTGCTACTTGGGGAGGCCAAGTGGAATGACTTCTACAACAAAACAACGTTCAATCAGTTTGCAGTAAAACTAAACGCGTGATATCATTGCTATTTACAAATATTTCGCAAATGCTGTAAACTGGGAGTGATTGGTTGCACGTCTAAACTTAGTTTAGGTTGAAGACGCTTTCCTTGGGCTCAGCAGAAACAGCACAGTCGGTAGTTGTTTTTTGCGATGATTGTTTGATACTATACTTAGTTGGCACACGGCCTACTTAAGATACGGCCGGATATGTCACATTTTGCTGGCCATCGTTAACAGGCCGATTTGGTTTGTTTCAAAATGTAGGTAGACTCGATCACATACATTTGTTTCATGACTATAACAGTAGTTGTAATGGTACTAGCGGTTTATGGGACTGTTTCAAAGCTTTGCCATGCTTTTGTTTAATCATGCATAGCCTGGAAAATAATCTAAAGCTAGGATGTGTAAGGGTTCCGGAAAATGGAAACCATGCTATAACTACTTACAGCGTACCTTACGAGCAATTTCTAAGTTAAATACCGACACTTTTGCAAACAACCATCAGCAAGCAAAATGCAACACACCTCTGTGGAATAGTACAAACGCTTTGCTACCAGTGTGTCCAGATTTGCTTTAAATTATACCAAAATGTCAATACAAATCACTTAGCTTCACAATATTTCAAACAGCTGACTGCAGTGTTCATAGAACTACTTTGTTTTGGTTTGGCGCACAATTCTCAATGAAAAAAATATTTTCTCACATGCTGTACTGCGTTAGTTTTGCACTTTTAACACGAAAAAAACATGATGAAAGATTGAAAGTGGGATGTGGGAGTAGGTAAATGCAAACCTGAAGTGACACATGCAAATGTTCATCGACTTGTACAACTTTTTGTATTGATGAAAATCCTGTCTCCTCATTAAAAACAACATTGTAAAGTATTATCCATGCACTTGTTTTCTTGCACACAAGCAACCAGATGATGAGATCAAAAAGCTCAAATCATGAAATGACTTGATTAAATCCCCAACTTCAAAACTTTCATTTTTATCAGTCTGATAAATTCTCTGCTAAGAGTCTTTGTTGACAAGCTAGCAGTAGCCAATGCTGAAGGCTGTCGTGATGCTTTTTCTGTGTGAGTTGTTGAACTGGTTGCATTTCCTTTTTTATTTCATTCTTTTACCGTTTTTTAATAAAATCATTCTTGAAATGTTTTATGCATACTAAGCAATTTTTGATTGGCTTCCATTCAGATCGGTTGTCACACTTGATCTACTTAGTTAATTAATCAGGTTTGTTGAAAAGGAAGGAAAATCCAAGCACTTGTTGATGCTTCTTGTTATATTCAGAGTTGCAACCAGAAACCAAACACTTATTAACCATTTTACCATGTACAACTGTCAAAGCATACAGTATGTAGTACCAACTGTTACACATTAACAATTCACATTGCAATTATTGTTTCATGATATGCAAGCACGAAACCAGAAATTACATTGCAATAATTTTTACTGGTAGTTTATCATTGTAACATCCATACCATTTATTTATTAACAGCGAAACAGAGATGTAGGCTATATAAAAATAATTCTCACAGCATTTGAGGATTCAGAACTGCTGTGTTACGATTATATCAGACTTGCAGCAGTTCTTGTTTTCATTAAGAGCACAAAATCAAACTTACATTACCCTGCCCGCAAAACATGTTTACTGCATCTACCATTTATTTTTCTATGGTGCTGTTTTGTCTGTGGGACTAACCAAGTCAATACGCTTATTGCTTAGCATTTCAAATATGGATAGCACTTACATTACACAATTTCTCATTCACTGTTGAATACTGTCAAACGGTATTACTTGGGACAGTTTTAAAAGTGTTTTTTATTTTTTCAAAGTACCATAGATTATTTTGAAACATTCTAACAATGAAAGGACTTGTAAGTATGTAAAGTTTCTAAATACACAAAGTTTTTGCATATTTGAAAGCTAATTGTCCCTTTTTTCAAAAAAATTGTTGGTGTCGTAAATTGCCCTGGTCTCACAGGATAACTTGAGATGCAAACTTTATTGCATGTTTTTTTCCAAATGTATATAATATCCATAATTGTGGCTAATGGGACATGACCATTATTTCAAATTTTAGTATTAGTGAGGTTTTGCATGACAAAATGTATTTAACTAGATGAAATAAATCTTACGTTACCAGGGTAAACTGGAACACACACAAACAGGATTTTGATTTCGATAATGTAGATTTACACTTTTCACTAAGTTCAAAGTTCGAAATTAAGTACTAAATTATAGAAAAAAAATTAATCATATACAGAAAGAAACCTGATGCAGGTACATCAAAATCCTGTTTATGTCCATATATACGCAATGTTTGAGCAGTTTCATCAAAAACTGAATGTTTTATTTTTGAAGACCTGAATGATCAGACTAGTCCTGATGATGAATATGCAAAAAGGTATTAATGCTTCCGTTAAGAGTACTTTTAACCAGACTTTGGGTAATGAATATTATATAAAGGGTTGAATGATCACGTAGGCTACACTTCACCCTATTCATAAACATATCCAAAATTAATGAAGCACAATGGTTCAGAATTTTTTTCAACCTGTTCATTCCCACTTTTTAAAGCTGTATAAGCTGCTTTTATGAACAAAGTAGTTCATAATTCCATCATCCATGAAATTTTTATCACTGGAATTTTCCGGATATAGTTCATGACTTTTTTCAAAATATATTCCATGCTGTTTCTACTACTTGCATTTGTTTCGCAATCTTGTACGAAGTAGGGCCAACCAACTAAGACAAAAATGGCCTGCCAACCACGACCTACTTACGATACGGCCGGATATGTCACATTTCCCCACCTGTTGTTAACAGGCCGATTGTCAGCAGCAAACAATAAAACTTTAAATAAAAAAAACACATATTACAACCATTTAGTTAAAGAAAGTAGAAATTTAATTTTCTGCAGTGCAGAAAAAAGTTTTTTAGCACAGTATGATTGACTTTTCTGAGTTGTCTAGTTTTAATTTCAGCATGTCTTCCTCAACTTTACATATTTTAGAAAACAAGACTAACATCTCTTTCACAACTTTTGTGAAAATGATTTGATAACAATTTTAGGTTGCCAGGGTAACATGGGAATTGGGTCAGCGAAGGAGGAGTTAAAGTAAGCAAATGATAACGATGCCAACCTGGATGTCGGAGTATATCAAACCAGACATGGGATAATCGTAATCGTCAATCGTAATCGATTGGAATCGATTACCTTTTTTTGAGTAATCGTAATTGATTGAAAGATCAAAAATGAAATATAATCGTAATCGATTACATTGCCAATTTATTCATAATCGACGATTACTTTCGCGATTAAACTTGGAGATCTTCACCCTACATCACTGTGTGATGAACCGCGGTTATGGTGGCTGGGTTTCCTCTTTTATCATCATTTGTTATGGTTATGCTTCAGGGGAGGCTATTTACCCGTCTATGTGGTTTAAATCCAGACAGTCCAGGGCAAGCACAGCGTTTCTAGCTAATTCTCGTTTTGTTCCAGCTAGCCTTCCTATTGGTCGCCAACAGTAACGTAGTGAGCCTAGTGAGAGGTAGCAACAAAAATAGAAGCTTTTCTTATAAACGGATTCACACTTTGGCAACAGAATAACGGGACATTGCGAGGGAAGGTGTTTGTTTCGTTTATATGTATTCAGAGTGAACTTATGAATGTAAGTGCTGGAGTAGGCTATGTATATAATTAGTACAGTAATCTATATACAGTAAATTAACTTTCTTTCAAAGGAATAAAGTACTTTAATCCAAGTCGAAAGTACCTTTAACACTGATAACTAGCAGGTCAACCGTGATGCACCAGATTCTGGTAAAAAAACAACGAAACCTGTGAGGTTTTGATAACCATTGACTATTCGTCCAATAGACAGATGCCCAGCTATATTGGCATCACTGTTCATTTCATTTCAAATTAAAAAGCTGCGCAATGCTATGTTGGCTTGCAGACTATCGTAACCCGCAGAATCAACAATAATTTTGAAATTACTAACAAACGAATTTTCAGCGTTGCTAGACGAATGTTCAGGCCTGATAGATGTTGTTTGACTGATAGAGGATTTGGAACGTTGATGTTTATCAACTCTAACAAAGATTTTAAACATTGATTATTTTTGTTCAATATTTTAAAGTGTTTGTTGCAGTGGAGTAAATGACGGGAGGGAACAGGAGCGATTTGACTCCCCTGGCCAGCAAAATTTACCTCCAGCTACGCCACTGGTTGTTGACTGCACGAACATCTCAGTAAACAATCAATGTTTTTTTCCAGTGCTTGATCCTCACAGAATAGTAATTTCGTTCATTGCGCTGGTTCATATTTGTTTTCTTTCTGAGGCCTTTTCAAGCAGGCACATAGCCATAAATTTTGATAGGGGGGACAAACAACAACCAAGTCTCAACATCTGATTATTTAATGCCCTTTGTTTTTAAAGCATCATCCATAAAAGGTTCATTTTTCTGGCACTTTTTTTTGAATAAATTTGTTCAGAATTAAGCCATCAAATAGAAGGCGATCTTCACTGAATTGAGAAGTTTTTCAAGTTTGTTTTTAGTAAAGTTACAAGCTTCTACTTCGGATGAAAGTCACCTTTTGCTCGTAAAACTTTCATGCAGGACCGATTATGAAAGTCTCGATGGTTTAAGAGTGAGATCTGCAGCATGTTTTTTGCAGCCGATATTGCAGTTGAGCAAGAAGCGATTGTGACCGTCATTATGATTGCCTTTTTTATAGTGCGCGCTTCTGATGTGCACCAATAACGTTCAATGGAAGCCGAGTAGCGACTTTGCTTTAGGACACTGACTCCCGCAGTTGGCCTACAAAACTTGTGCGCATGAATGACGTGGATCTTATCCAATTTCTGAGCCACTGGGAGACGTATGCAGCTGATAACGTAAAGGCTAGAATACCTCTGCGCGTCTGAAAAATGTTTGGATTTTATGTCACTAAACGCTGTGAAATGCAAAAGTTACACATGTCTTTCAAACTAATTTGCACATGTTTGACCCACGCAGTCGACACAAAGCGTGAAAATAGTTGTGTATTTGCGAAAATGAAGCCACAATCGATTCTCACCACGGCCCTGGAGTAAACTTAAGACATACTTGTTGCCACAACTTGAGGTAACGGTGTGTTAGTTGATCTAGCCCGGTGGTTCCCAAACAATGGGTCGAAACCCAAACAAGGGTGGAGAAGGGTCAAAAATGGATCGCGCAGAGGCGATCCAAACCGAAGTTGTGTATTTTCAACGTTACCACTGCTTGTCTTTGTCTGTAGTGTAGGTCCGTATTGAGAAAAGAGTGGAATGCTGACATTGAAAACAAACCTAGCAACTTACTGCCAAAAATCAGCAACACAATCAGTATTTTTTCATAAGTTGTTTAAGGTTTGGGTCGTTGTTTGAGGCGTGTTCACCAAACTCAGGTTTGGGCAACGCTCAAAAAAGTTTGGGAACCGCTGATCTAGCTAGCGTAAGCGGTTGAATTTTTTAAAAATCCATGAGTGTTTTAACTAAAAATATCCAATCGACTAAGGAAAATTTCAGTTTTGTTTCAATTTAGTCACATGCTCTTTATCATGACAACAGATTGCAATTGCAAGCTATCTGTAAGTAATGGCAATGTCAATGTCCTCAGCACTTCCAAAATAAAAAGCTTGTTCCAATTTATGTTACAGTAGATTTTGCTGCTGCTTCTGAGTCTACCCGTTGCAGCTGAATAATTTCAAATTTGCTGTAGGATCGGGTATAACATCAGATGAAAGTTGAAACACTTTAGGCCAGCGTTTCTTAACCTTCTTCTACCTCAGCACCCCTTTTGGTCACGTCTAAGCAGTCCAGCACCCCCTACCATAGGCTAACACCTTTGTCCAAACGTATTCCTTTTACCTTTGACCGCCACATATGTGACCTTCCCCAGCACCACTTGAAATTGATTTCAGCATCCCAGGGGGTGCTAGCACCTCAGGTTAAGAAACCTTACTTTAGGCTATGTACAGGTCGGACTGTGATTACTTGACAAGACTGTTTGTTTTCTCGCCGACAAGTTAATGCGAAATCATTGATGAAAACTTTAACACTCCACATGATTGTGATTGATCCGGCACAATGTATGGTTAATCGTAGCAAATAAATATCTAGAATGAATGCTGGGGTCTCAAACACCCGGGCCGCATGTCGCCCGAGAGAGCATCTTGTGCGGGCCGAGATGCTTTTTGATAATTTTGAAATAATTAACATTTGAGTTATTTGTTTATTCGCAGGAAAAGAAATGTAAAAGCTGTTTCTACTAGGCAGAAAAAAGTAAGAAGTGCTGGGAAAGTGTTTTGCTCCTCTCAAAGTTTGACACCTACTAACACCGGTTGTGTGATGCGCTACTGTATGGTTATCCATTTTCTGAGCTCTTGCGAATGACAATACAGCTGTGGTGAGGTTAAAGCGCTTTGCTCCTCTCAATGTTGGTCATGTGCAAACACCGTTTCTGTAATGTGTGCTGATGTATAGCTAACGGCTTTTTGTGCTCCTATGTCTGTGATATGGACCATGAGTCCGCAATAAAATATTATTATTATTATATTATTATAAGTTTCAGGTACCGCCTTCGTTGCGTCAGCGTCATATTGCAGCCGTAGAATAGTCATAATGCGACCCTGTTTTTTTTGTAAGTCCTCGTTGGGCCCTCGTTTTGAGTTTGAGAACTTGGTCTATGGCCTATTTGCGTACTAAAAGAGACTTTGAAACTGGATTGCTTCTCAACCAAAATTTGAGCTTCAAGACATATAATACGTAGGCCTACATCACTGCTATTTACTTGTTCTGTACAAAAAAATATACGATCTTCATTTAAAGTTATGCGGCTGATGCTACAGACAAGGGTAGTAATACAGTACTTGTAGCATGCCAGAGTTATTGGAGATAAATTTTGCGATGGGCTTGAAATGAATTTTACATCACCATTAAGTGAGATATAGCAAGGGTGCGCCAGAAACACCTGCGAAAAGTGTTACTTCCTGTTTTACTTTCGGTTAGTGATTACAGTACAAGCGGTTACAAGTTTGTATTTCATTATCACCAACTTCCACACGGAGCTAAACCTCAGTTAAATGTCAGCCATGACATGAATTCTACAGCATCTATAATACCATATACACAACCATTGGT
>Ga0210059_1017599_pt1 | contig 10163 bp, 6 predicted proteins | sample Ectturendosymbi2_FD_188042 | JGI IMG/M metagenome (GOLD analysis project Ga0210059, IMG submission 188042) | Ecteinascidia turbinata endosymbiont from Florida, USA - Sample 2 (SPAdes) (version 2) | ecosystem: Host-associated > Tunicates > Ascidians > Unclassified | place: Key West, Florida...
TGAACTTCACAACGCGATCAGCGTGAGGTCACGTGGCCACGTGAAATAGCACCACAGATCAGAACTTTCTACTTTGATCAATTTACATTATAAAATCAAACTGATTACCAGCATCAGACGAACCACTATTCGAAACCAGACTTACTGAGGATATACAGAGCATTCGACGAGGGCGTGGTGTGCACTGCAAGATTTTTTTCTGGCCAACTGGTGTCACGCTTCGCAGACAACGTTGCATCACAGTTTAAGCCAAGCGCAGTTTCTGTTGTCATGCAGCATCCGATACAGTTCGCTGAGTTTACGAATGTTTGTATCAACCTCGCCAAGTGCACGGAGTGGTTTGCGCGGACTTGCATTGCTCAACGAATAAAGTTTTGGCATACGTCAATGAATTCGTTCATTGTTGTGACCTTGTGCCACAAGAACATCTTGCGTTTATACTCGCTTAACCTGAGGGTTTGATGTCACAGCTTAGTCAAGAGGGAATCATATACGCCAGCAATGGCTTAAAACTGGAATGATGTTTCCTTTCTGATAACTATTTCATTTATTTTTTTGCAATTACGTGCCGATGTCCTGAAACAAATAGAACACAGTGAAGAACAAAAGCTTAACGCTTGTTGTAAAGGTGGAATCACCATCAAACATGGAACCAAGGATTTTAATCTACGTTTATCATACTTATATCCAGGGCCGGCTCTAACAGGTGCGAGGCCTAAAGCAAGACCTAGGTGCGGGGCCCCTGTGACCAGTGGTGTTATTACGTCATCGTGGTCTGTCAACCGTGCTATGACCTTTTTGATGAAGATATTTTAGCAAAATTACTATATGAATACAAAAAAGCGACAAATTATTGGAGATGATCTGTATGTAGGCTACAAGATAAAACAACAGCTTTTTATGGGGCGTAGGCATAGCTCATGTGTTCCCCAGCTATGCCCATGTGGATGATGACTAACAGCATGCTGCTATGTTGAACATTAGACAGTGTACCGCTACCACTCGCAATCAAGCCGAAATTTGTAGTGGAAGCTCTGCAATAGAGCGGCGAGCGGCGAGCGCAAGTGCAATGCTACGTCAATCAAACCGAACTGACAAGCGAGTTGAACTTAAAATGCAATTACTTCGCTCTTGTTGAACGGAACTTTCGTTCAAAGAACAAGTGACTTGGAGAAAACTGTTAACATGAACTGATTACTTACCTCGCTTTCGGTAACCACTATAACAATGACATTTATAAGCCTTTCTACAATTCTCGAGCGCAAGGAGTATCTGGCAAAAATGAACAACCTGCCCAACCACCATCGCGCGGGGCCCCTGAGGCGCGGGACCCAATGCAGTTGCATCGGTTGCGTCGGCTTAAGGCCCGCCCTGCTTATATCTGGATAATAAACAAACAATAGATAATGAAAAGAACAAATGGTATTACATCTCACCGCACTGATTAAATGTTTATGACTCAAAGAAGTTTGAAGTAAAGCATCTCCCTACAAACAACCATATGTAAGCGCGTAAAGAAGTGTTAATTATTTCATCGCGTTTTCTGTCATGCCAGACGTGATGTCAACGTTTGATGTTCCGTTGTTATTCGTGACATAAGTTGACAAGCTGCTGCTAGCTACACTCAAGCAACTAATTGGAATGTACGAACACGTTTTTGCCTCAAACGTCTGTAATTGTTTCCTGCTGACTTTCTACACGATCAAAATTCAGCACATCCACCGGAAACAAAAGTCGTGATTGGCTGAGGAACTTTGGCATGCGCACGTGACTGCAAAGGAACAGCTTCCTGCAACCACACATATGTAGCTTATGAGTACTGCATGTGAAAATTCCAAGCGAATCAAAACGGCAAAAGATCCCTTTGACCCTTTGACATAAAGAGAGCAAAAATGCATGGTCGACACTTTTGTAAGCACCGTCATGAAGAAGCAGTAGTGAAGAAAGGTTGGGATAAAATGAGGCAGGGAAAGGAATCCGGCGGAACCCAAAACAGCTGGAGAAAGACGATGTACAATGAAATTCGGTGTGCTGGACTTCCGCAATAGTGATCAATCTGCTATTCATCCTGGGCCTTTGGAGATATGAAGAAGGTGCTATAATGTTAATTTACTGGTCGAAATCCACGAGTCTAATGCCTGACTGGCTATTCTGCAGCGGCGTTAAAAGAAAATGTGGCTTTACTACCTACATGATTTGGTGAAATTGTGCACTTTTGCAACTAACTTGAAAGACTCCACCTCGGCAGGGAATTTAGCCAATACATCGGACATATTATCAATTACATTGGACACGTGATCGTGGCTTAATGTAGTATTCACACATCGTGATCATGGCAGTCGGCCTCATACTTTTACTTTTAGTCTTTTGCAGAGATGAATGGATTTATGTTTTTCCTATCCAAATCCGATCCAACAACTTTATTTCAACATCCAATCTACTGTAAGTCAAAATCCATGAATCAAATCATGTCTAAGTCCAAAATCCTGTCACTGCCATTGAGCTAGGCCCATATGTAATCCGACTCAAAGATTCAAAAAGAAATAAAGAGTTTCGACACTAATTCAAGTTAACTTATCACAGGAATTGACACAGCAAAAGCTTCAAAATATTCACTGTTAAGAGCAATGCAGTGGCAAGCTCTCTTAAGTTCAGTAATAACATGTATGATATCAAGTATCGGAACTTTTAATGCCTTGTTTAGAAACTATCTGTATGGTTTCGTTCGCCGATGTGAGTCTTCATAAAATTTTTTATCCGATCACTTTGAAGGTCTGGCGCTTTTTACAAATTCATTTTTCCTGCATTATTTTACGCTATTGTATGACGGTAACCAATTGTAGTAGTTGTTAGTGCGTTGTCTTGTTGTCTGTGTTTCTCCAACATTGCCTATGCGTAGCAATCGCAATCTTCTGTGTGCTCCGTGGTGCCTCATAATTTTTGTTTTTTCTAAAAAAAGTTTTTTTTTCAAAAATCATTTGAAACAATGATCAAAACAATTTACATGCTTCTGTGAACTTCCCCATCTGACGATTTTAGCCTTTTCAAAACCTGACGTTAAAATGTCACTTTTCTTCCAATTGCCGGATTACTATTTCATGATGAATGAATGCAGTTATAGCTGTTGAGTGGTTTCGCTGTTTGGCATCTCCCTGTGCTGTCTGTATTTATTATTTAACACTTGCTTTGCACTGCGCTATGAACAACCATTTTCGTGTCATCGTGTTCTTCGAGTACCCTTGTGACATGGACCATGAGTCTAATGCAAAATAAATCTTATGTGGGATCTTTGACCAGAGTGGGCTCAATAACCATAGGCTATTTTTCACCACCTGATGAACGTTTGTTCGTGTGTTTGTGGCTGTGAAATTGAGATTGCTTTTTTGTTGCCAGAGGGTTCATAACTCTGAAACCATTTTTGATGTGCAAATTTTAATTTTGAAGGAAGAAAGTAAATTTTTTGTGCCTGTATATTTTTGATTTACAAATAACAGGTAGCTTTCATCCAAAGAATTTCTGCAGATGTGATATGCTCAAGGTAAGAATATTACAACTGCAAGAGGTTGAGATGTGGTACCGTACAATGTTTTTGCTATGACACATAATGCAAAAATGGTGTTGCTAGGAATCATGCGAGAACAGAACCGTTGCCAGAAAGTTTTCAATGGGGGCTTTGCATTTGTTCAGTGGGACTTGGCATTGTGAAATTGATAAAAACTCCAACGATTTATAGTGCTGCATAATTCAATTTGGGGGGACTTAGAGCTTTGTTTGGGGGCCTAAGCCCCCCAAAGCCCCCTTCCCCTTGGCGACGAGACTGTGGGGGAAAGGGACCAATGTGCATAACACGGTAGTTCAGAGGCCTCTTTGCATATTGTTTCATGCCTCCAGTTTAAACATGCTTACTTTCAAAGATCAAAATTAGTATGGGCTGAAAACTATTTTTTCTCAAGAAGGCCTCAATAGGGCTTTTAGCGATGTGATGGAACATCACATCAGTCGGCAAAAGAACTTCCAAAGATAATAATATTGACCGAAGTACTTTACGCCGATACGTCCAAAAAACAAAAAATGAGATTGTGGTTCTGTGAGAAAACATTCGATGGCTATTAGACAGGTGCGTTGCAAGACATATAAATAAATCTTGCTGATATTCGTGATCCATTTTCCAAGTTATACCAAGCATCTGAGCGCAGTATAAACGAAGCAATCATCTAAACACAGTAATACGAAGCATTTAAGCGCAAATTTTCACTCACAGCAAAAGACAAACCAAAGAAGCAGAAAATTGTCAGCTTCAACTATCCATATCTAGCGATGAGACTGATGTTATAAACTCAATACATTCAGACAGCGACACAGCAAAAGATTCCTTCTTATCAGATTCGAAAACTGATGGTGTGTTGATCATATCTTTGGAACAAATTATTGAAGTGCGTTGGTACTGGTTGTAAAAGTTTATTCCAGTAAGAGTAAGTCCAAAAAGCTTGTAGAATTGGTGCTTAAGGGTTCCTGATGATGATGGTGATTTTGAAGTTACATTTCTTAAAAAATCTAACAAAATTAGAAACGGATTTGTGTTTCCAAACAGGACAGATATTGTCTCTGTCAAAAAATCGGAAATTGTTAGTGTGCTATCAGGCCAGGGTGGCCAGGTTAGTCTTTTTGGGGCCAGAGTGCAGAAATTTGGTCCCAAATGACACTTGCTAGCCCCACAATTTTCGTTTGGCCCTTTGGCTCTTTTGCAGCGGAGATTTGGCCCCTTGCAAGAATTAGATCTGACCAGCCTGGGTCCTGTCTGAGAAACATTTTTAAAAACTTTTTTAACTAATTGTTTGCAGATTTTCACAAAATTCCTAAGTTTTGAAGGTTTTCGATTACAAAATTTTGTTGGGATCCGGAGTTTTTGAGGTAATATGAAAGTAATTTCATCAGAATAACTGTCGTGGGGCCCGATTCACACAACATAAACCAACTGAATAACAAAAAGGAAGAGGTAGCAGTGAGAACAGTTATGTTACCAAACTTACTGTTATTTATTTGGTAACGGGTGTTATCCAAGGTGCACGTGTTTGTTGGATTGCTTGTTTTGCTGTTGAACTCCAGTTGTGATTGAGGAATATTGCCATTTGATAAATTGCTAAGTATGGGTTCATATGACTTTGTAACTGCTGATAAATTGAGAAAAATGGTTGGACTTTTTTTGGTCCTGTGTCATGGAATTTGGCTCTTTTTCGATCCTTTCCGTACTAGATTTGGCCCCTTGGCAAAAGTAGATCTGGCAACCCATAATGTGTAGCAGCCCACAAAGAGCCGTTCTGGTGTTTTGATATTTGATGCCGAGTTATTTCAGTATGGAATTTGAAGATGCTTTTAAGGCTAAGCAACGGTTGCAACTTATGGTAACCGACTCAGGGTGATGTGAAGTGTTCAAAACATAAATTTCTGACTGGTGGTAATATTTCGCGAGGCCGTTTGGCCTTGGGCTATTGACGTTATGAAGTTCATTGGTTCATTCGCTGCAGCAAAAGTACAGCTTTATGAATCATAATAAGAACAATACAGCACGATGCAAGAAACATTTCTTAGTCATTAAGATGACAATTTCAATATGTGTGAATAGAAATATCCTTAGAATGAAGTCGACGACAAAACAAGAAAACAATCGAACTTTGAAAAGAACAGTGTTTTCTCTTTTATATGTTCGGACCTTAGCCCCGGGGTCTGCAACATAAATGGTGGTCAACACGGGGCTCAACTTGCCGGAATCATACGGGGCAGTTCAGACAAAGAAGGGTGGCGAAAATTTTGAAAGATGTTGTGTTCAGTCAACTGACAGCTCTGTGAAGAAAACGTATACTTGGCAATCTTACCGCAAACAAATTTATCGTCGAGCTTTCAAGCAACTACCAGCAAGTTTCTGTGTGACAGCAGAGGTGTCGGCGCAAACAAGCGTTGCAACAGTGACTTTTCAATTCATATCTCGGTAGATATACCGTAGTCCGCTTCATTTCGTTATTTACGTTCTTTCGTTCCAATTCGCTACATTGCATAAATTGTGTTGTTGAAATCCCTGCTTTTGGAAAAATTCGCTGTACCGATTCTAAATATGACAGGATTCTTGGAAGTGGTTCAAAGGTCCAACACCAGTGGTTCATTGATCCAACACATGTGGGACCTATGAGCCAAAGAAATATTTTTTCACATCAAATTTTCTGCCAATTCTTGAAATTAATGCTACTGATTTTTCATGTTTGGCTAGAGGAATAGATGATTAGTATTTATGCTCAATTTTGGTATTTTGCTAGCTAAAATTTGTGACGTAGGACCTAAAATGTAAAAAATGGCTCATTGGTCAAAAATGTCCTACTCCAAGGTGGCAGTTGTCTAGGTGGCTGCAGTCCTAGAACCCAATGCTTGGCCTGTACCTTATCAAAAATGATCACAAGCCATAAATCTGGAGCTAAAGTCCAAACCAAGCAATTCCACCTCCAAGTCCGCGTCCATCACATTCATCTTCCAGTCATGCCAATGGCGATGAATAATCGAATCTTGACTTGCTGTCAAAACATGTCAATTTGCTTAATTTTGTTTTCTCGAATCATTTCTAACTTTCATTGTTGAGCAGGACTGTGGAAGGAGTGCTCAACACAGATATGGGGACTATAGGCAAATACAGTAGGAGAGAACGGGGTAGGTTGAAACAGTGGGATGTTTAACCACCCTTAGTTTTAGCTAAGTGAAGGAGTCAAGAGATTTGTGCGCACCACCTATTGTTTGCAATCTGTTAGAAAGCCATTTTGAAGTATGACTCTGACGCAAAGTATCTTTGTGCAGGAAGCAGCCAGTTTGAACGCGTTTTTTCAGTAATTGGTGTTTCTGAGAATTGTAAAAACATTCAAAATGACACAAGCAATCCGACTCCTGTTTGATTACGCACAATATAAGTGGGTATACCATACGTCCAGTTTTAGCCGGGACAGTCCCGGTTTAAAGGCTTTGTCCCGGTGTCCCGGTCAGTCAACCAAAAAGTCCCGGTTAGGCATGCAGTCAGCCAACATGAAAAACATGTGGTCTGATGGAAACAGAATGTGAAAGTCCTTATTGCCTGTAAATTTAATACTGACTTTTCCTGCTGCGATTTATACGAGAAAATAAAATTGAATAGACACTTCTTGAAGAAAGTACTGTCTACGCTCTTCAGAAAAGTATGATTGTGTTGGGTGAATGTGCAAATTAAAAAATGCTTGAATATTGTTTTGTTTCTTAGCAAAATGTATTATTTTAGTTTTTCTTGGTGTCTTAACCATAGGAATCCAAAATAGCTTTATACTCCAAGTAAGATATGAACCACATAATTTATCTGTTAAGGCTCTTTGTTCTGAAGCGTCCCCGTTTTCAATTACACAAATATGGTATGCCTAAATATGTCAGGCATAAAACCATTAACGGTTCTTCAACAAACACAAAATCAAAATCCAATCCGGCTCCGGCTTTATAAGGAAACCTCACTCCTGATCCTGTTGGAAGCAAGACTCCGGATTGAAAATCCAATCCATGAACACCTCTATTTCGAATGTCTATTTCCCATTCCGCATGCGTGTTTCCACAACTTTTGTTACTGAAATCAATACCAAAAACAAACACGTTTGAAAGGTTATTTTGTGAGCAGGGGCGTGACAAGGAAAGATGGTTTCCGGGGCAAGAATCAAGTTTGGCTCCCCCATGTTCGAACTTGAGGTCTTTCGGAAGGAAATGTACTGCTGTGTATTGAAAAAATTATTGTGACATTGTTGGGATTTTTCGGCGCCCGAGTAATTGCCCCCCCCCTCGTCACGTCCCTGCTGCAACAACTTAAATTGTGAGAAGGCTTTAACAACACAAATTGACAAGTTCCTTTTTTCCTCCTCTTTATGATTTGAAACTTAATTAAAAGTTTTGAATAATTAAGCTTGTTCGCTAAAAGGCATGCACTGCATTAAAGAGATGAGTATGGGACTTGGATTCGACTGGATCCGGACAATAACGATTTCTGTTGAATTTGGATTGGATCCAGACGGTAAATTGTTTCAAAAATTTAGGATCAGGACCCGATTTGGAATGAAATAATGGAAATGAACTGCGGCATTTCTTGTTGAAAATCTGCATTTTGTTAATTTTTTGGACTTTATTTGGACTTAACATTAGAATATTTCTTGACTGTAGTTGGACCTGGACTGAGTTTTGAAAATTCAGTTCTGGATGCGGATCGCAAAATATGACAGTGGGTTGCATTTACGGACGCTATGCCCCTAAGTGATAGGACTTTTGTAGATTTAAACAGGATTTGGATTTTGAAACAGCTACTTTCTCGGATTTTGAACAGGTTTGGATTTGAGAAACATAAACCCGTTCCTCTCTGGCATTCTCCATTTTGAATCTGGGACAACTGGAGCTGCATCTGTGTTGAGTAGATTTTTGTTAAGCGCAATGTTGGCGACGCACTCGATGTTTGCGAGTTTTCTGACGTTGCACCTTCCGCACCAGAACACAGCGTCTGACGTCAGGTCCAGTTTGACCTATCGTACGAATGGAATTGTCTGAGGAATAATGGGGTACAAGTACGTGCATGAAAACCACGGACCAGTGTGTATTTGATCTTCGCAACAACAATCTTTCTGATTCAAGCAATACAGACGCCAGGACAATTTTTGCGAAGCCTGTTCACACCACCTTGCAATATCGTTTCAAAAACTTGCATCGACAAAGGTTTGACAGTAACAGCGGCGAAAAACAAAATTAACTGGGAATTTCCAAAATTTTTAGCAGAATGCCCGCGAATAAAAGCATTAGATTATAATCCGCCCAACAAAATAGAAGTTGCAGCCTCTGATGAAAAAGCAGGAACGAAACTTTTCAATAAAATGTTCGCTCCATTTGTGTGTAACCAGATTTGTGTTTCCAAATCATGATATGGAAGAAGACGTGTTTTGCTACTAAAGACAAGTAAAAGGCTGTTCACTGGATAAACTTCAGATCGAAACTGCACGCACAACGAATACACCAAGCTCAGATAAGACGAATGTTGAAAGATTTGCAAAGGCAGTCGCATGGGAAAGCGAATGATTACGCTTGTTACCGTTACATAATTAAATCTTTTTATTACTAAGGGTACTGGCAAAAACCTTTGAAAGTTACCAAAGCATGAATGCAACATACGACTCAATCAATATTTTCAACATAATTACGCAACAAGCAATTGCCCATCAGGCAGCGTTTTTAACGTTGAACCAAAGCAAACAAAACTAACAATCATATATTCTATGTCGAACCTTTATACATTGATGAAGAGTTCACCTGATAATTAAAACGTAAAAAACGCCAAAACCGGTAGAACTTGAACAAAAAAGCATAAAATCAGTGAAAATATATACGGAAAATTATGCGCATTTTACGAAGGGATGTTATGAATTTAAAATCGTTTCACACAGGAACTAACATAGCATCTCCAGTTTCAATCCATTGGCAAGTGAAAGAACTTGGAGTGGGATCGTGTTGAACGCATCAAAAAAGAAAGAAATAAGGCACAGCACCAAAAACAAACAAATTAATTGCGTTGTAACTTTAAAAGCAGAAAGAATCATGAACTTACATTAAAGCGTCACAACAGATATAATGGAGTTAATTTAACTCATCTTGGCCAAGTTGCACAATGGGGAAAATCACAATGGAAATCTTCCAAGAAGAAATGGCAAAAGGCTTGAAGTTGGAAGATGTCTTTCAGTCAAGGCTTGAGGTTGGAAGGCTGGATAGTCTACGTGGTAAGATGGCAATGGTAAGACCCTGTCGAGAGTCAAACTCCCGACCTACCAGTACCGAAACGGACACACTTAACACCAGGACACGGGCTGGCGCATGCATGGGACTTTTTTCGTGATCAGTATCCCACTTTTTGTCTTTAAGGCAACACCTCGTTGATTCACAAAATAGTTCGCACAATCACAAATAGCACAAAACGCGTGATTGCTTTCGCAGCACCCAAGATTAGAAAATAAAGACGGACTGCGCCACCAGCGTTGGCCAACCCTCGAAACGCTTATGCTTTATGCCACGAAGTCGTCCCGTCAACCATCGACTCCGTGTGTCGGTTGTGGTGAACAATTTCCCAGCGTTTCATCCACGGG
>Ga0210059_1017601_pt1 | contig 10162 bp, 8 predicted proteins | sample Ectturendosymbi2_FD_188042 | JGI IMG/M metagenome (GOLD analysis project Ga0210059, IMG submission 188042) | Ecteinascidia turbinata endosymbiont from Florida, USA - Sample 2 (SPAdes) (version 2) | ecosystem: Host-associated > Tunicates > Ascidians > Unclassified | place: Key West, Florida...
GGCGTTCCTCACCGTTCTTGATTTCCGGATTTCCTTAGTTGATTTTACAATATATTTAACTTTTCTTTCATTGTGAATCTTGACTTATTGTTGACTTTCTTCATGCTTCATTATTTTCGAATTTCCCTGGCCGGAATCACTGTACTTTCAGTCTTTTAGTAGCTGTCCAGCCATTTGTTTTGTAGTTTTGTTTTTCAAGCTTGGTTCATATGTAGTAGAGGTTACATGTGCTCTGCTACAGTTCTTTTACATGTAGAGAACAATGTAATTGTTCTGCTACAAAGTCTAGAGACTTCATCACTGCTGTCTAGTCGTGCTATGCTACTTTTTAAGGATTAGCTTGCACTGAAGTAGACCTGATATTTCGCTTTTCACTGATGGGCCAACAGGGCACAATATATTGACATCTTATCATAGTTTAATGTGGTATTTGCATATCGTGATCATGGCAGTCGGCCTCATACAGTCACTTTGTGTCTTTTCCAGACACCAGTAAAGTGATTTAACTTTTTCAATTTCAAATCCAATCCAAAAATTATATTGCCAACTATAATTCAAATACGAAAACCAAATTTTTTATAAATCCAAATTTCTGTCGACTTTATTAGCCTAAGCCCATGTTGCAACGTGATTACGCCACATATAACGTTGATTTTGTAGCAGCAGTAGAAGAGTGAATATAATCAAATGGGTAATCTCAATTGCTATTATTGTCGATTCGACACTTTCTTTGGTTGGCTCAGTGCGACGCAGTAATGAATATATTCATAATATACTTCTGTATTTTATATTTCATACATTGAACCACTTTTTGGCGAAGCCAAAATAATAGGATTACCTCCTGGCAGAAGTGCTGTTAATAATTTTGTTCGAGAGGAACCAGTCAAAGACGTCGTCAGCCACCGACGTCGTCTTGAGTCCGACTGCAGTTGGAAATTGATACAACGCACCAGCAAAAATCTGAGCAAGTGTGTTTTCGGGGAGGCCATGGCCTCTTCTTCTTCGGTCTCATTGTGGCCTCGCTACTGTTACCTGGCTAAAATGATAACCTTCTTTTTCATTCAAAATTGCTTTAAGTGTGATTATGGCCCTTACAGTAGGCTACTGTTGCGTTGGGCAGCACATGAATAAATCTGTGACCAAAGCATGGGCGTCGGAAGCATCTTTTTCAGGGGGGGCCAGTAGGGGATTTTGCCAAAATTTTTTCCAGGGGAGGCCAAAAGTGGTGAAATTTGTTTTTTACCCCTCGAAATTGAAAAAAAACTTTTTTGCTAATAATTTCAAAATCCAGGGGGAGCCAAGGCCCCCCTTCCGACGCCCATGGACCTAAGAATGTGCTGTGTTTGTAAATTAGATATGTGACTGCGGTAGCTAACTTGGGAATTATTTTAGTTTTCAATGAGTCGCGCTGTGGCGTTACTTGTGTATGGTACAGGTATCCCTCACTGATGCTGCCATATGCGTGAATTAAATAAATTAATTTTTGAAAAACAGTGATATAGTTCGTTATTTTTTAGGCATTGTGATTTTCTGTTGTGCAAACGCAACTGCATTTCATATGTCTGACTGGAAAATTTAGGAAGGGCGTCGTTAAGGTTGAAGACCACTGGTTCAGGGTTTACGTTTAGCGTGTACGTTTAAGTTTTGGTTTAGGGCTTACATACAGGGTTTCGGGATTAGGTTTTGGATTTAGGTTTAGGTTCAGCTTTTGGGTAAAGGTTTGGGTTGAGTTTTGGGTTTGGTTTTAGGTTTAGGGTTTTAGGTCATGTTACAAGAACCTCATGCTAATCCAAGTGTATCGTCCTTGTTACTTGGCCAATCGAACAATCGGCTTCTTCAAATAGCAGATTAACTCCAGCGGTGCGTTTGCCTCTGATGGCAAAATAAACACTGGCTAGTTAAGTTTTGGAAATCCCAAAAGACTGTGTCTATTTTGCCTCATGAGGCAAAAGCACTACTGGAACTATTTTGTCTTCAACCAATCGTATTTGTCTAAAGGCAAAATAGCTCCAGTATTGATTTTGCCTCATAAGGCAAAATAAAAATGCGGGATTTTACATGGGTGGATCAGGACTGGATCGGACTGATGATTTTCAAAAATTTTGCGGATCAGGACTGGACTGAAAAATTTCACATTCCGCTCATCTATGTAGCTTGGAAGCCCACAGTACATTGTACAGTTATTGTTGGCTTTGCAATGTAGTATTTACAAATCGTGATTGTGGTAGTTGGCCTATAACGTTTATTTTGGGTTTTTGTTAAGGCAAGTGAATGACCAGGGAGTATTTTTGTTGATATAGAGTTAGGCTGCACTACTACGTGGAATTGTCAGAGTAAAGGAGATACAGTTAAACCTACTTCAGCTGAAATGAAACGCTAGATTCAGGTAATCATGGTTGTGGGTTAATCATTCTGTTTGTTTGTGACTTGAGTCATGATATATTTGCAAATTCAAAAGGAAAAAAATCAAAGCATTGGATTGGGCCGCTTGCGCCCTGCGAGTCGGACATAATTGTTTTAGGATTTTGTATTTGTCTCGTTTAGTAGTTTGCATAAAATCATTTGCCATCAGGTTTTCATATGAGTTTTTCTCTTTGTCCTTCTCTTTTATGTATTCGTGATTTTGCCCTCAGTAATCTCTTTAAACGTTCTAAAACTCAAAACTTTGGGAATGCATGCTGCATAACCTCCTATAGCGCGCACCAGTGGTGAATGTGAACAGACCTGATGAGGGAGGATAATAACAAGCAGGTACATTGTGTCCGCGATTTTTCAAAAGCTAGTACGAACCCGCACCTAACAAAACAAGGTGCAACTCTGATCAGTTTCATGCTGTGTCATTAAGAATACTTTTGTTCCCGTAAAATTTTGTCATTATATTTATACAGATTTTTGCAGATGATCAAGCAACATTTTGCCTAGTTTTGCATTTTGTTTCACGAGTCGCTGCAGTTCGAATGTATCATCGCAAAGTGGAACGCCGCAATACAACGGTTTGAATGTTCAATCGTCACCGAAAGTTCGAAGTGCGAAACGATTTTACTATAGCTAACGATTTTCCAAGATTCAAAGGTCTTGACGTCACAGTCATGTAGGTTTTCAGATGGGTTGAGAAACAACTATATGCGGGCCCGAATCAGATTTCGTTGCCTTTTTACTCCCAATTCACTTTTCGTATCTTACTGCCATGAACGGGCTGGGTGGGGTCGCAAAAACTGACTTTGCCCCCGGGCGCAGGAACCCCTAGGCACGCCACTGTTTACCGTATGCTATTGATTACAACTAATGAAAGGTATTTGCCCATTTTTCCTGTCGATCCAACTGCTTTCGTGCACAACAGCCGCAAAATTTGTGAAGATCATCTGAAACAAAAAAAGCTCAAAATTTCAAAAAGCCATCAAAGCTCAAAATTTTGCTAAACATTAGATTTGTTGCTGCAGCTCTGTCAACACATGCTGTAAGTTTCATCGGTGCTCTAAAAGCATGATGCGCTGTAACATGCCGCATGCACCGCGAGCGTGGGATCCCCGTCCCATTGTGACGAAACAATATCACATGAGTTCGCAGCCCTAGCTATCTGAAAGCATTGTGACACATTTGTGAGTCAAACTACACGCGGGCGCTAATTGCTGGTGACACATTAAGCTACGCCTTAAAATGTCATTTAAGCTGTGCAACTGCTCACTTTGCTAACCTTGGTGGTCTTGATGAAATTTGTTGACTGGGTACCAGCAACTTATGACTTTCAACATTCTGGAAATTGCAATTATTAACATCCGTTGTCATTTCGTAATAATTACATAACGTTGCAACCTCAATTTGGCGCCCCCAAAATTCTGCGAACGGGGCAGATGTACCCCCTTTGCCCCCTCCTTGTTACGCCACTGACGGTAAATGCAAAACAGTTCCTGACACAAATCAAGGTCTTTGTTCGTAACAGGCTGGATGTGACATGTGTCCGCGGTAGTATCACGAATTTTGCTCAAAAATGAGCCAGCAGGAATTATGGGAACCTTGCCAAACATCCAAGTGGAAGTGTCCACTTTGCAAACCCTGCTGACGTTACAAAACTGCAAAAGTAAACCAAGACTGTTAGTGCAACAGGAGCAAATCGTCGCCTGAAACACATTTTATGCTTTCATTGCATGATGCGTTTTGTTGATATCATGATTATTGAATTTTTAGAGGGAATACAATCATCACAAGGTCATGTGCTACTGAATATGTACTATAATAAAACGTTGATTGCAATAATCGGTTGGTTGAAGCCATGCTTGACTGGCATCCAGTGTTGAATACCAGCTGAAAGGTCAAAAGTTCAACGCAGTCCTGCGAGCCTTTTCGAACGTTGACTGCAGCGCGGAAAATTTCACAAGTTCAACGCAGCATTACAAACCTTTGAAGATCAGAGCGCAAATTCTAATCAAGAAAAATGTAATGTTGGACGTGCAAATGACCCATTTAAGTTACAATATCAATAATTTTTCCACGGATATGAGCTCAATGATCGGTGATTGAAGCCACGTTTGACTGGCTTTGAGCGTTGACTGCCGGCAAAAATGTTGCAAGATCAACGCTGCGAAACAAGCTATTAGAGATTAGAACGCAAGTTTTAATTGAATAAAATATAATTTTGGACATATAAAATATCCATTTCAGTAAGAACATTAAATATTTTTGTACGGATATGAGCGCAATGATCGGTTGATTGAAGCCATGTTTGATTAGCATCTGGTGTTGACTGCTAGCAAAAAGGTGAAAAAGTTCAACGCTGTATTAGGAGCATTATGGATCAGAGCGCAAGTTTTATTCAAGCAAAATATATTTTTAGACATGTAAATAACCCATTTCAGTTGAAATTTTTATAATTTTTCCACGGATATGAGCGCAATATTTGTTTCATTGAAGCCATGTTTGACAGACATTGAGTGCTGACTACCGGCGAAAATGTCACAATTAGTTCATCGCTGTGAAATAAGCTATTCGAGATCAGAGCGCAAGTTTGAATCAAGCAAAATATACTCTTGGACATTTAAATAACCCATTTCAGTTGAAATATTAATTATTTTTCCACGGATATGAGCGCAATATTCGTTTGACTGAAGCCATGTTTGACTAGCATTGAGCGTTGACTGCCGGCGGAAACGTCAAAAAGTTCAGCACTGTATTAGGAGTTTTTCTAGATCAGAGCGCAAATTTTAAACAAGCAAAATGTAATTTTGGGCATATAAATTACCCATTTCGCTTGAAACATTAATAATATTTCCACGGATATAATCGCTAATATTGGTTCAATCCGTTCAATGTGGCCACGCTCTGGTAACGCGTTTGCGTTTCGCCGACGTCCGTATTGGAGCCGACTGGCGGCTGGAGCAACTGGCGGTTGAGGTGACCTAGGTCCAGCATTTATTTGTATTGTTTTCTCATGTAACAGATATATTTCTTGACACGGACGAACGACTTTTGCTTGTCTGCTCAAGCATAACTGCAGGTTGTTCAAGTCCAGCAGCAGTTGAACAAATAAGAAAGAAAAGAAAAAGCCAGCGGAGCCAAAACATTGCGTTTTTGAAACAGCCAGGCAGTGTTGCCAGTGGGCGGTTTTCCTGCGCAGTTGGGCTGTCGTTATAATGAGAAAGTTCGCGGGCCATAAAACTGTTTTTGTTGAGTTGCGGTAAATTTTTTGTTGTTGCTGGTTGCGGGTTTTAGGGCTAGTTTTATGAAAGTGCATGCGATCTTTGGGCTGGTTTTGCTAAATATATTTCTATCAAAGAGTAGTATTTGTCATTTTTGCTGAGGTAGTGACGTTTGATTTGAAATGAAGTAATGTGATCACAGGCTTTTTACGTTCGTTTCTGTTCTCTTGATGTAAGATCCAGTAGACCAAGCCTCGATATCACGTGATCGTGTGTGTGTGTGTTCGCATGTTTAACAACAGTGTTGATCTCATCTCATTCTGAATTTATGAAGTTTGTGGACGAGGACGTGGTGTTTTTGTGGTCACATCATACGGTCCATTTCTGTAGCTTACTAGGTAATCGATACTACGAGTAAAGTTTATACGCAAGCAAGACGTAGTGACAATAGTCGGTTGCTGCAGGAAAAACAGCCACAGCACAACTAGCTATGTTCGATTGCGCGGAGAGATTGTACAGTATTACCAGGGTTGTTTTAAGGAAAATATTGGGTACCCGGTATGGACCTGTAGGGACTCGATTTCTCTGATTCTAGTGACCCGATGATAATTTTCGCTGATTCTAGAGACCCGTTTTTCAATTCTAAGGACCCGAATCGGGTCCCTAAAACACCTTAAAAATCCTAGTATTACTATACAGCCTATGCTATTCCTGCAGTGCGTGATACTGTAAATTCAGTTAAACAGCAGTGTACAAGTATCTGAGTTTGATGAAAGATTTGATGTAAAGCTTTGAGCAATTGGGTTCAGCATAACAAGCGATACGCCTATGGCAAAAAGTGAGTAAGTGATCTCAAGTCGAACGGCTGGATACAAAAAAAAAAAAAACACTTACAGATAAAAAAAACTTAGAAGAACTGCTGATGTGAAATAAGAGCACATGACAATGATTTAAATTTTAAAGAATCATTCTACAACTGCTCAGCACATTAAAAAATGTGAATCCGTTTTCATCTATGCGCAGTCTGTTTGATGCTGGCTGATGGCGATACCACGGTCGTAATAGTCTACGTGATAGTGATCCGCAGGTTTAGCCTGCAAATCACTACGCATATTGCTCGCCATTCTAGTATAAATGATTAGGGCCTACATCACCTTTGAAAGAATTTCCAAGCAGAATATAAGATCAAATGTATTCTTCTTAGTTTGACGAATTGAAGTTGCATTTTCGAATTGCAAAAGATAAAGAGAATATAATTCTTTTTCTCTTTATTTATTTAAAGCACATGCTTGATGCATCAGGGTTTGCTGCTGTTGGCAGTTTATTTGGACTCCAATGTCTGGTATTATTAATGGTAGTTTGATTGTCGTTACAATATTACTACCTGTTGTTATTTTGTATGTTTCAGGTTACTTTGTAAGAAAGGTTAGTTGTGTGTTGCACAAAAAATGCAACTGCAATAAGACAAGGGTGGTTACTTTAACTGCAAACTGCTAGTTTATCGCAAATTTTGGGCTATAATTTGGACTAGTTTGGAGTGTTTTGGGCTTATTTTATGAGGACATTGGGCTATATTTTTAACCAGCATCTGGCAACACTGCAGCCACGGTGTTCCCCTTGCCTGTTGTTGCACAACCTAGTTGCGTCATGCGTTGCTTTGTTAGCATTTCCGCTATCAAAGCGGAAAAGTGCAAGCTCTGCAAAGTGCAAGCTATGCAGTAAACTGCAAGCTGTAGATTATGCTGGCTTCCTTGTAGTGGACTTGTGCAGATGGATTTTTCTTCAGGTTTAATAAGCCTTTTTGGGCTAGGTAGGTGGTGTGGTTTGTTTGTGTGATGATTACGGCAACAGCTTGGACGATTTTGGAAACGAGAATGCACGAAGCTGAATATTACTGACTGCAGTAGTGGTGAGCCTAGGCTCACGTGCAAAGTAGCCTAACGCTAAAATGTGGAATGTTGGTAGCAGTCGAAAAACAGATGCTTCTTAACACGTTAGGGAGTAGATTAATTTGATCATTTTATGTCAAACGTGCTGTCGGTTTCTTTTCGGTGATTTGAATTGAAAAGATTTTGTCAGGAGAAATGAAATTAAGTGTGCGTGCTGCGCGTGGTTTGATTATTATGATCAACTGCCAATCTGTTCAAGTGTTCGAATGGTTTGTGGTAGGCGACAACCACCACGCGTGGTGAACCTCCACAGTTTTGGTCTGGTTGCGAGCCTGGTGAACACCCAACCAAAATGGCCACTATACGCTACTGCGTATGTCTTAGTATTTATTTGTTAACATTTATAGGCGATTTGAGACGCAAATTGTTTTTAATCTAAACATGTGGCATGCACGAGAATATTAACAATCCCAGACATCAGCAAGGTTTATGCATGCGTGTTTCGGCCAGTAAAAAGCCCATTGCGCACCCTTTATAAGCATATTTCACTTAAGCTCATAGTAAAGTTTATCAATTAGCGCTAATGAAAGCAAACGTTTATCGCGGCGCACATGCTTTGGCCGGGCGTCATGTTTGCTGCTTCGGTAATGATATTTTCATAAGTGAACGATAGGACTCATTATGATTTCCCACAATTTTTTTTACATTTGCATTTCATTACGACATCTCTAAATAATCGCCGTCATTCAAATGACAATGATTTATGACCCAATTCCTTTTGTTAAGCTCGTTCAAAAATTTCAGTTAGAAACTACGAGCCTATTATGGATATTTGCGCGAAAATACATATAATTAATTTGCACAATCTGCAAATGCTGTCCGTGTTGTGAATTAGATATAAATTTTCAGAATGTCTACGCCCCTTCACAAACATGAAGGCCCACAATGGAAGACTTTCTGGGGAAGGTTCTGCCCAGGCCCGCAAACGCAGGAGGAATTCGGGGACAGTCATCCCCCAAATCTTTATTGTTCCCCCAAATTTTGTTGTGCTCAAAAAAAATTTTTTCAACATACGATAAAGACAAAAATATTTCCCCATAAAATTTTTTTCCCCAAAATATTGAAACCTGGCTACGGGCTTGTTTCTGCCAAAATTGTGTCTGCAAATAGGATATTTTGTTTGAAGGCCATTCGGCCTCGAGATGTAGCATAACGTCGAAAACGTTTTTCCATGAATCACCATTAGGGGCGGCACCCAGCAAGCATTTTTGTGGGGGTGCTTCTGCGGCACTAGATTTGGGCTTCTGCGGCACTGGTCGTCGCTGCATATAGATTTGCTGGTTTCCCCAAACGCTATGAACAACGTGGCAGCAAATTCGTTGTAATAGCGCTTTTCTATTTAGTGACGGAGCTACCTGACGTTTTATGTTGCCAAGCCGAAGCAAGACGTTTGGCTCTCACCTATTTTGAAGTTCGTTTCACAGATTTTCTGGTGAGCTAATCTTTTTTTACTAAATGCTTCTGATTAGCAGTTGCAGAAAATACTTCGTAGATGGCACGGCAGCAAAATCAGCCAACGTGTAAGGCATGCGAGGTAGAACGAAACAACTAACTCTCAAAACGTTGTCTACGCCCTAACAGCGCGAAACGACGAATGGTGAAATGAGGTGAACGCATCTGATTTGAACGCGAGAACACACGCGGCTATGCTCCCTAGGTGCAAAGACAGTTTGACACAAGCCAGGTCACACGTTCAGAAAACAATCACGAGTTAGGAATCGCCATTTCGAAATGCGAAAAGTTACATCCACTATGTGAGAATGCCCCGATCGGAAAAAGAAGCGTGGATAGTCGCACGAGAACTGACACGCAAAAACAAACAGAAACTGAAAATGGCAAAAACAGTACGATAAGCGTAGCGAAATGTTTGGGCATGAATTAAAGTCGCAAAGCAATAAGCAGGGGTGAGCTACCACGTAAAGAGCAAGGAAAGTGCAGCTGCGGGAATAATTTCGCGTGCAGTTAGCAGTGGCTTATGCTCTGGGTGTGCAAGGTTGTGCGGCGTACAACCCTGTGAAACTGAACAAGACGTTACATTTTCCAGATGGATCGAGCAAGGGAAAATTACAGAAAAGCTGGAAAGATAATTTTTTACTTTCCAGCCCGGGCCGTTCAAGGCGCACACCGTATGTACTCCGATGCTCTCGTGCTTTTGCAGTTGTGAGCAGTTCTATTCCAGGGATGACTGGGTTTACTTCCCTGTTTGTTTATATCTACCAACCCTGGGTTTGCGCTATTCCGGGCGCACACCTTCTGTGCTCGACTACGCGTATTCAAAGAGACACCCGTGCAGACTGTTTTTGCAGTTGTACACAGCGCTGTTGCAGAGCTGAATGTGTTTCTCTTGTCGGTTTTAACGTGCAGTCTGATATTTTTGCAGTTATGATTGCTTGGTCGTAGCTTTGAGCCGTTGAGTGTATTTTGTACCTGCATTTAAAGTTGGAGCGCTGATAGGTTAAAGTCAATACTATGGGGCGCCGTTCGTAAAAATATTATATCTGACAGATTTAGCACAAAAACTGCTATCTCTGCGCATATTTAGCTATCTCTGCGCAGAGATAGCTATCTCTGCGCGCATTT
>Ga0210059_1017602_pt1 | contig 10161 bp, 9 predicted proteins | sample Ectturendosymbi2_FD_188042 | JGI IMG/M metagenome (GOLD analysis project Ga0210059, IMG submission 188042) | Ecteinascidia turbinata endosymbiont from Florida, USA - Sample 2 (SPAdes) (version 2) | ecosystem: Host-associated > Tunicates > Ascidians > Unclassified | place: Key West, Florida...
CACATCCCCAATGCTGAAAAATTGGCCATTATTCGGGCAGAAATTTTCAAAATTTAGGCAAAGTATACAGCTACATTCATATGTAATGAGGTAGTGTCTATTTTCCAAACTGAGGCAAAATAGTAACCAAATCAACGGCAAAATAACAGACAAAACGGCAAAATAGTCTCAGACTATTTTGCCATTATTTTTTGCCCTTGATGGCAAAATAAACACTGCCCTTGAGTGAACTGGACTCATGAGGTAATTCCAGCAGCCTTCATCAAATTTGGGCCAACTAAAAAACTTTAATAACGTTTTGGGTAAAATTAGAAACATTTGAGTAAAATAGGAGCATTCGGGTAAGGTCCAACAGTCTCATTTAAATCTGGGCAAATGAGAAAAAGTTCCAGCAAACTTGGGTGAAAACAAAAACATTTAGATTAGCTGGAAACGCTTGGGTGAAGTCCATCAGTCAAACCAAATTTTGCCAATTTGCAACAACTCCATTCAATTGTGGGCAACTTCAAACAGTCTTGTTCAAAGATGGGCTATGCAGAAAAGCTCCTTTAAAATTTTAGTATGTTCAGAAATGTCTGGGTGAATTATAATCACATCATGTCCTGAAGATTTGAGTTTTATTCAAATTTGGATAAAATCAAAATCATTTGGGATATTTTAACAACCTTAATGAAATTTGAGCAGATTGGGACTACTTCATTCAAATTTGGGTGAAGTTAAAAATGTTTCCATAAATTGGAAAAATTTGGGTAAATTCCAACGGACTAAATCAACTCTGGCCAAGCAACAATAGCTCCATTCAAATTCGGGTCAAGTGGAATATCTTTAATCAATTTTTGGTAACTTCAAACAGCTTTATTCATTTTTGGGGAATTTGAAACAGCGTTTTCAATTTTAGGGAGCTTCAAACAGCTTCATTGCAAATTGAATAATACACAACCACTTCATTTCAATTTGCATACATTTAGAAACATTTGGGCAAATTTCAATAGCGTTAAACTCTTTTTCCAGATTGATTGCCATTATGGCCAACACAAATGCACACATCTATGCTAGAGAAGAACAGATCTTAACTATTAGGAATCAGGATGATCGTGTTGGAAGAATAAGTTTAGAACTTATATAAAAACTTGAAAATGAGGATTCTGAACACCTTCCACGCGTGGTGGCATGAACGGCAATTTTTTGGGAGGATTTTATTGTAATTAGCTAACATTTTTCAACACAATAAATATTACCATTGTTCACATGTAGCTATGCAGAATATTGATTGCTAGTTGAGGGCGTACGGCTTTGAACCCCGGTAATTGGTAGGCCTAACTAGGCATGCAGAAACCTTCATTAGTTTACAATGGCACGTTTTAGTCTTAACATTAAGACTTGCTGTTTATACGTTATTTGGGAAAGCAAGATCAAATTTGGATAAAAATTTTTGCATCCCCAAAAATATGCACTCCCGTACACTTATGGCACCTGACCCCAGTCCATTGCAGAAGTGACCGATGACACCACCTCACTATCAGAAAACAGAGCTGAATTGTTAGATTGCACACACTTTTTCTCCAAAGCCTGGATGACTCTTGAACGGTGTATAGCCTAACGCAAAGTACTTCCTTGGTTACATGCACAGTAACAACACAGACAGTTTCAAACTTGCAGCAAAAGTGTTCGTCTGCGGTTTGCAAGATTCAGTGTAAAATCAATTCAGTGCAGATATTCCCTTAATGTCAAAATGATGTTTAACGCTTACGCAACCGCCAAGATTGAATTGCCTTTTGTCACGCAAGCAAGCGAATGCCTGTCACTCATAGTTTTCTCACCGCATTGACGCCAAATCGAACTTGGGTTTCTTCACGACAACCGAAGCGTGACGATATTGCGCCGAGTATATCAAATGCGACCTTGACTCCGCAAATTTCTTCTTATCTTTTATTTCACTTGAAGGAATGCTTTGAAACGTAGATATACCTGAGCATGAAAAACTCATGGCTCATGAAAGCTCAATAGCACGAAAACGCAGCCCATTTTTGCCTAAATGCTGTTGTGCCACAATGTCAACCTTGTGAAAACGAGCAATCCACCCACAAGCAGCTGTTATGCGGTTATAAAATGCTTGAATTCGTATAAAAGTGTCACATTTTTAGAACTTGGATTGGATTGGCAATGCCATTAAAATAACCTCTGCTTTTCCGCAAGATTTTCAAAAAAACTTATTTACCCAGAGCTTGCACCATCCTCAAGACATCTTTAAGATCTCTGCATTCATCTTTTGTATCCTCAGCCAACCTTGTTGGGGCGGAAAAAGCACTTTGCACCGATTTTCGGCATTCCACCTGGAGACCAAACGTCAGCGCAGGAACCAAATCGTTCAGTCGGTTGTTCAGATCCTCAAACTTTTCCTGAATCAACAAAGTTTAAAACTTATAGGGTCACATTCTCTTATTTGAAAAGCAAAAAATAATCAGTGATGAGCGGTCGAGTGGTGTTCTTACCGGGTTTGTGCTGAGTTCTTGCCTACTTAGCGTTATACTATCAAAACATCTTTTTTCCATTTTCGTATACAAAACAACAACGTCATGAAAATGAAAAAATAATGTAAAAAGATTATTTTGCGTCAGACTCATGGTCTTATCACAAGAGTATACTCGAATAACACAATAACACATAAATGTTTAGTGATAGCGCAGTACAGAGCAAGTGTTAGATCAGGGATTTCCAACTTTTTGTCAGAGAGCCACATAAGCTGTTACAAAACAGTTCGAGGGCCAGACATCTCACGTATTGTCATTGTTTCGGGCTATGTTACATTCCATCAAATCAACAAGCATGACAATATCTGTTGTTGTAGTTTCAATAAAATATTGATGAAGAGGAAAAAAATGTGCTGCAAGATAAGTTTGACCTGCAAATAAATTTTGACCTAATGATAAATTTTGGCTTTTTTGACCTAGTAACTTATAGGACTCGCGTATGGTATGAACGTGAAATTTGATTTGTGGACGTTTCATAAACTTTAATAAAAGCAGAAAGTTTGACTTTACTGAGTTTTGGTTGCCCCAGTGATGAGCCCGAATGAGGCTGTTGACCTGGAGTCGCCACTGATACAAATAGTAATCCGGTAGGGGAAGAAAAAACAAGAAGGAGCTCAGCAAATTTTATTATTTTTCAAGTTATAAACAAATAAGTGTCTACATCCATTTAAAATAAATTTTCTTTTTTTGGAAAAAAACACTTTTTCTTCAGTAACTTTTGTTTACAAAGGGATAGCACTTGAAAGTCTCGTACAGTCATACTAGAAAGCACAGCTCTAAAACACGGAATGAAATTAAATTATGTAATAAATTTCGAAAACCACCGTTTTATTTGTCAATAAATTTATTGAAAAATTCTAACGGCGAAGTTAGTGCACATCAACTTCATAAAAAGAAACATTATAAATTCGTTTATATATATGTATTTTTTCGAGTCAGACGCGTGGTCCATATCACAAGAGCAACCGAATAACACAAGAACACAAAAATGGTTAGTCAGCAGTCATAGCGCATTACAGTGTAGGTATTAGTGGATAAACACACTCAACACAGAGATTGGCCAAACACTGAAACAGGACACCAACTTTAACTGTATTCACCCATCATCAAACAGGAACCCGGCAGTGGGAGAAAAATAAAGACATTCTAACATCAGGTTTTGAAGTAAACGGTTAAAATTTTTGGATGGAGATGCTCAGTGGCGCACAAAGCATGTGAATTGTTTTGATCGAAGTTTCAAATGTTCTTGCGAGATATTTAGCTTGCGGCTGACAACCGTTTGTTTTTACTAAATTTATAGCAAGATTTCACAGTTGGCATTTTCCTAGTATTAATTATTCAATCACCTATCTGGAAATATGCGCCATGATTGTGGAGAAACAAGCAGCAGCTTCTCGCGTAAGCGTTAACAAGTCTAGTATGGTTGAAATAGTCTTTGTGTAGGAAAGTTAACATTGTAAAACAAAACCTAAAATTTTTCTCCTAGTGCTAAAACAAAATTTGAACGCAAATTTTTCCCTGCGAGACCTCCTCGCTCCAATTCTGGAGTTATTTTGAAACGTTTTGCGACTTGTTCAAAGAGCTCATGCGAGGCAGGTTTCATGTTTAGCTGTATAGCGCTGCATTGCGTGTAGAATAACACACGTATATATGGCTAGCTGTTATTGGCAAAGAAAAACTTAAAAATCTCAGCTGACCTTCACTCTGTTCACGTAGCAGACGTTTTGAAGGCGACGCAAGGTAGACTTGGTCTTAGCAAAGGTGTTGATGAACTGCCGGGCTTCTTCCAAAGTCCTTGCAAGGTCTATCAATGCTTCCTTGTAAATAATGCTGTTGCTACCCTGCGTGTGAAAGGCACAGTAAAAAAAGAGAAGAAAAAGCATTCAGTCGAATCACAGAACACCGCACCATTTCAGACTTTAACGGTCTTCTCTAGCAGTTTTAAGTGCATTTCAGGAGTTCAGGTGCAGTCAGAAAATTGCTTTTGCTTTGTCAAATGCCTCATGATACATAGGGCTGGCACGTGGCGCTGAAGTTTTTTTTCTTTGCTGGCCGCAGTTCTCGTACAGAACTAGTCACAAACATTCATTTCTAGTCCACTAGAGAAAGTTACCAATGGCCATCAAGTTGGAGAAAGTTGAGAGTTTATCACAAGTACTGATGCCAACCAGAACACAATTGTTTTATTGTTGACTTTATAGCGGAAGACATAAGGCGCAAAGGGTTTAGTGGGATTTAGACTATCTGGTATATATTGACCTGAGCACTGTTGTAAACCCCAACTAGGGTGACAGCATGCTTGTGCAATATTTGCGTGCCTCATAGACGATAACTGCACACCAAGAGCAATTGTAAAAAATACCTGGCCTATTAAAGCATTCAGTGGTGTCACTAGACAGCGGATTCTCTCAGCCAGGCGTTGACATCTCTTTTTATTTGCCTGCACTTCATCTACAGCCTTGTAAATCTTCACAGAAACTTTGAACACACATTCAACAACTTCCATAGCGTACGCGTAGTTCAACAAGTCTGGTAACCGAACAAAGGCAACTTAAAAGAAGAAAGTTTTGTTTTGTAAATGTTTGAAAACAATTTCGTTTAAAATCGAAGTTTAGCAAAAAAAGGCAAAGATTCTGGAAAAACGCAGATTATCTTTTTGCTTATCAGATAAATATGCCACGAAATTTTGACTCCACACAAGTGCACAGTGTAACTGGATGTTATGAGAATTTACTCACAAGCCTAACCTAGGTCTTCGTCTCCTTCAGAATAATTCAGTAGAAGATAACCTACACACTTCAAGCAAGACCGACCATGCTACGTCCCATTTTTCAATTTGAAGAGTTTGAGAAGAAATATCAAAGTAATAATGAATTTTTTAATTGGCTCGCAACTTTCGACTTGGCTGCCGTACCTTGGACACTTTTTGGTAACTTATTTTCTGTAACTGATCTACTCACGTTGTGCTCGTAATACAACAGTAGAAGCCTCGAAGCTTTACAGAGTAACCCGCGTTCTGTTCTGTGTTGCAGATACCTAATTGTACCAACATAGTGAACCGCAAAGTGACAGACGGTTGACTGTGGCCAAATATTACAAACTTCGCACCTGCCTGCGAAGATGCTGGTAAAGAACGCAGAACCACGCCAACGAAGAAACACGCCATTTTTATTCCTTTGCGGTTCAATTCTGAAACCACTGCAAAGGGAACGTCAATTGTTCGCCGATAGAATTTAACCACATGGACCAATGGTTCATTTGCGCTTTTGGACTGTAACGCAGTTTAAACGCTGTTTGTTTTGTTTTCACTGCCTTGATTTTTTCAAGTGTTGAACTTTTTTGCCACTTTACAAACCAACAGTACATGCAGTCATGGACGCAATTTTGTTGTGAAATGGGGGGACAGCTTGGTGTGAAACCAATATATTACGAAACCTAAAGAGAAAAATGTGGGGGACATGGCCTATTATATTCCCACTGTCTGAAAAAGTAGAGGGCGCGTCCTTCGTGTCCCTCACCTAATTGCGCCCATGCATGCAGTGCACAATTTATTCCGGCATTTTTCAGCATTTGTCCATAGGTGGTTATCGTAATTTAAGAAATGAAGAAAAACGAATTTAATGACTGCCAAAAATAAATAATCTCGAGGACATCTTTGCCAATTCCCAAGCAAAAACTCGTCGAAGCTAGTTTAGTTAAGTGTCACCAAAATACTTCGTTTTTCTTATATAATGCTTTGTCTGTCCAACTTAACCGCTTGCGCACCGGACACGGCCGATTTAACGCAAACCTGTACAGAATGGGATTGGCTGATAATAAAAACTCTGTGTGCGGAGACATCCAATGCGCCGGTCACATCCTCTACCACTATGCTGTTCTGGCCCCCCAATGCAGCATCACCAGACACCAACACCACCAACGAAGACCTGATTGAATACTTTAGCAATTGTTCCTTTGAAAGACCTTACCGCATAGTCCTACCACCTGTCAGTTGTGTGTATACAAAAGAAAAAGAAGAAGACGAAGAATACTTTGTCTCATTAAAATGTCTTTCATCCACTTTATCCGTAAGTTTTTTTAAAAAGCTGGAGCTGAAATCTAGATTTAAGAAGATTCCGTTGTGCCCCCACTTGTTTTGTTTTTCTTTTTTCAAATCTCGACTGGCACAATTACATTTTAGCTTCAATATGTAAAGATTTAGTTCTGTTCATGGATTTGACTCGTTCGCACTAACATATCACTTGCAAACGCATGCATACAAACGTATCATTGGCCAAGTCGGCATACACTTTCACTTTCACTTTGACTGACATTTTCAGCAGGTTCAGCCTATCAAAACGTCTGCGCAGTCCTGATATTGAATTGGTGGTATCCTCAACCGACACACTGCACTAATTTACCAACGCATTTGAACCTTTCGCAGGTTAATGCCGTCATATTGCCAGAGAAGGATGATTTTTTTAATCAATTAAGTCATCTGCAATTCATTTCCACTACACCAGATCTTTCCAGTATGCACTCGCGTTTTTTTACTTTACAGCTTCCATTTCTGCGCATTAGAAATTTTTGTGTTTTTTGCAGAACGTCATTATTTAACGATGTGTCTAACAGCAAAGTGGCTTTTAACGAACGTTTAGTTACCTTTCACTTTTAAAAGCGATGTTATTTGACAAGATTGTAGTATGGCGTTTCGTATCTGCTTGATCATATTCTGCTTTGCAATCCAAAACTCTAAGCGCAGAGCTAACAATGTTAGATCATAAATTTTCACTGGCCCGCGGAAGCATTCGGGAAAAATATTTAACTCTGAAATTTCCCCAACTTATCACAGTAAATGTTAGTGCCGAGGCCTAGCTTAACCAAGACTTGCTTCTATTTCAATAAGGAGGTACGGCCTTCCGCTAAACACGGCCTTCTGCAAAGTGGCTCCCGATCCAAATTAATTGCCAACCCCTGGCATAGGGCATTGAAATCCAGGGTTCAGATGGGCATTAAATGTAGTTCCATATCATTGGTATTGTTACACCACAATCGCAAAGTGTCCGTAAGCTACCACAAAAAGGATTAGTCAGTAGTCACCAACCTGTTGGAAGATTGTTTATCAATAAATTGCTTTGTAATAAGAATATTTCGACGCAACTAGTTGACCATCAACAGTCTATTTGTTGCTGTGTCAGGATGAAATGCAGTGCTAAGTGTGCGATTGCGTTTAGTGGCATTTAGTTGTCTTTAGTGAATAATAACGCTAGGGCATATACGATACACACAAGCCTATTTTGGGTTTGATAGGGTTCATCATAACAAATTACCCTTCAAAACAACTACCATGCAAGAGAGTCATTTATGTTGGCCCCCCCTAATATTTCCTTGGCCACGAAGTAGCCCCCCACTTTCTTTCTAGAATCGCCACTGCATAAAAGAGGGGAAAATACGAATGTTTATCGATAAGAACATTGGGTTGTGTTAATGAAAAACGATTCTGCAAACATCTTTTTTCTAAAATCGCATTCACACGCTTTGGCCAGTTACCAGCACGATTGTTTTCCGCGATGGGTGAATGTTAAGAATTACGAAGGCGACGTCTTCATATTCTTTCCATGAACGAGAAGCTTGATGAAAGTTCGTTATCGCTTTATGCTCAACGTATTCCATGGCGGGTTGGGTATAATTGATGAGACAGGAGTACCCAAGGTCATGCTGGGTGCTCCAAACGTCTTTTTGTAAAATCAACCCCTGAATGTTGAATGCAATACGTGAAAACATAGTTTTGCCCTCCAAAATATCTTGTGGTCACCACTTTCTCTGTTCTTTCAAATCATCATACAAAAGTAGTCTCTATTTCCCAACATCATGGAAAACGCTTCATGTTAGGCCATCTTTCTTCGCCATTCAAGACAAGGTAATGCGATCAAAATATTTAGATTACAACGATACTGAGATAAACAGTATTGCATGCGAGTTAATCTCGCATTAGAGCAGGGGTCTCAAACACGCGGCCCGCGGGCCGCATGTGGCCCGCAAGAGTATTTTGTGCGGCCCGCGATGCTTTTTGGGTATTTTCAAATAGTTAACATTTAGGTTATTTAGTTTATTCATCAGTGTTTAAAAGTGCTTGGCTAGCAAGCAAAACAAGTTCCTTTTAAACGAACTTAGAGATACCTAGCAATGATTTGCCTGTAACTCATGATACCTTTCTCAGGAAATAAGATGTAAAAGCTGTTTATAGTAAGGTTCAGGTACCGCTATTGTTGCGACAGCGTCATAATGCGGTCCTCGGGTACTCATAATGCGGCCCTCGGGTTACTTTATAAGTCATCATTTGACCCTCGGAGCAATTTGAGTTTGAGACGCTGCATTAGAGTTTTATTGATACACACCTAACTGAAGCTTGATCGAGAGATCAACGTGAAACCTGAAACATTTAAAAATAATAGAATCAAATGAGATATTACACAGGCCAATAGCACAAGATGAAAGGAAAAGCTAACTTGATGAAAAAATACTTGCAGATTGCATCCTTTCCAAAGCATTTTGCAAAACAAATTTCATCCCCATGAACTCAATCATCAACTACGAGTAATTTCGTCTTGGTTTGAGCAGCATATTGAAAAAAAACGATATTGCATGACACACTGACACGAATAGGTCTTTCTGCGAGAAAAACCTTTATCATAACCCAAGCTTATTTCAAAGATGGCATTCCATAATGGAAATGTTAAACTCATTTTTGTGTCGAATGCGGTTAATATATAGACAAATGGATAAGCGTCCCTGACAGGCTCGACAAAATATTTTTGATGTGGACGTTAAAACACCATGTCGAACAGACTATTGGAATTTGTAGGCGTTTGTCTGCCAACCTCGCACACAGCCACTGTGCAAACTTTGATATACAGGATACGTAGGCTCAATCCGGACACAGACACAAGCTTTTATTATTAAAAGCTTGCAACGCAATATACACACAGCATTGCCCAGTGCTCAATGCAAGTGAACATCCACACTACTTGTCTTGCTTAACTCGTGATTACTGTCGTTGATGCAAACGAGCATCGGTTGATATGGTTTACTTTCCTGGCTGACAAGACTGCACGTAAACTAAGATGTCCTGTAGCACTTTGTTTTATATTTCTAACCAAGGCAAACAAAGAAAAGTTTGAATGTGCTTTAAGACATTCCCAATACCTGCAAGACAGAAATTTTCGACAAAAATTAGTATTTCTTGCAAGCTTTGCAAGGGGCTGTCGCTGAAGTTGCCAGCGCTGTAGGCGGTTTTATAAGAAAAACCAGTGGGTTTTGAGACATCTGGCATAATAAAAGCTTGTTTGGCTGAATGTGGTTTTACTACAACAACATCTACTTTTCGAACCAAAGAACGAAGATGTAGTCAGTAGTGGTAAAACTCTGAACTGTCGACAGAAAGTCTTCAAAAGGGGGCTTTACGTTTGTGCAGGGTGGCTTGACATTGTACGAATTGACAAACCTCCACTGATTTATAATGTTTTATACTTCAATTTCATAGGCGGATCCGGGATTTTTAGGGGGGGCTCAAGGACGAGTTCATCCGTATGTGCACTGACTGCATAGCAGTGAAGACGTAATTGCTCAGGTCACCTTTTTTAACAAACAC
>Ga0210059_1017603_pt1 | contig 10161 bp, 6 predicted proteins | sample Ectturendosymbi2_FD_188042 | JGI IMG/M metagenome (GOLD analysis project Ga0210059, IMG submission 188042) | Ecteinascidia turbinata endosymbiont from Florida, USA - Sample 2 (SPAdes) (version 2) | ecosystem: Host-associated > Tunicates > Ascidians > Unclassified | place: Key West, Florida...
GTAGAGATGGTTAAAACGCGGGGTTGCAGAGGCTGCGAGGTAAGATGCGTGTACTTCACGCGGAGGTGGACTTTCAGTTTTGAGTCATTCCATTTTCAAAGTTAAAGGGGCAATAGTTGAAGTTTTATAATTCGGAGACATTATGCTCTTTTGAGACCAAAAGACAAGTCTTCATGCATCCTTGGATGTAAACTCATGTGTTGATAAACAAGGGCATGAGATCCATCACACGTGTGTTTTTGCTGTTAAGACCCAGTTTCGCGCAAACTGCCGCACAGAACAATGGCCTTGTTTGCTGATGGCTTGCTTGTGGGGGTGGTCATGATCATGTGGGGGTGGTCATGATCAGGATACTGTACCAACTAGCAGCAATAAACTGAGGCTGGCTGCGCAATCTGTTTATTGAACTGAGCAATGTCACGTGGATACGTGTCTATTAAGATGTTTTTGTTGGTATAAATTCATTGCCATTTTTCTAGTTTTGTTATAATTTATATAAACGTTTTAGCACTTGAGTTATTTTAGTTATGTTGTCAAAGTAAGCCCATTATGAAAAATAGACGAATTTTTAGACTTACCATTAACTGGTTAGCCTGCTGGTCCAATTTGATCGAGGGTTATAAGCACTACTTGCTGTGCGCTAAGTTTGTGATTGTGACTTGCTGAATGACACAAGCCTGCATCAATCACAAGTTCAACATGGGACTCATTTGACCACTTATGTTTGTGTGGGGAGGGGTTGCTTTGATGCGCGGGACAGGTGAACCAAGCGAAGTTTCAAAATAAGGCTCTTCAGAAATTCAGCACAATATGATCAAGTGTAATTACAGTCATGAAGTTATGAATAAAAAGGTAAACGCTGTTGCACAAGCAAGTTTTCTTGTGGTGCTGTATGCATGCTGCGCTTTGTGAGAAGCCACATTCTATTTCATCTGACTGCGACAATGCAAGTATGACGGCAAATATGAGTCTTACCCAGATGGCATGAAGTACAGCTTCAAAGTTGAAATGCATTCGTAATACACTCAACACATCCACAGTCAAATACTGGAGCTGCTTATGATATTTTCCGTTCGACATGTATTAATATTGCAAATGCTTGCTTCTGTTCAGTACTGTTTCATTTTTTAGTTAGTAGAACGCACGTGGTTTGTACTTATCATTGCATTTGGTTCGCGGACGTGTTTGCTTATCATTCTTAGACACAAGATTTGATTTGTTTGATTCATAATTGGAATGCTTTCTGGAAAGCAACCACTTAAGCATCCTCCATGCATCCACCATTTTATGAGGTGGCATTTGGCTTTTATGCTTATCCTATTGCAAGGTGTATGTCGGGTGGTGGTGAGGTGAGGGTTCATGTTGTGAGATATCGTGTTTCCGATTGAAACTCTGGCCTCTGTTGTTAGTATTGAGTTACAGAACTTTCTCCACTGTGAATGCACAGATAATGAAAGCAAACCTTTGCGATGTTCTCCTCAAATTGGATATTTCGTGCATGCAAAGTGTTCTTTGTCCCCACGCGAAATAAACGACGTGGGCAAAACTTGCATGTGCCAAAACGGCCAAACAACATACGTACATTTTCTGTAAAATTGAAAACCTTCCGAAGTTTGGGCGCAATCGGTGTTTTAAATTTTTGAAGCTGAAGGAGGTGGATCGACTAGGAGCGATAATTTCTGGAGTCGGAGCGGAGCGGATGCGAGATCAGAAAAATACGACTCGGTGCACCTGTAGTGTGTTGTTGCATTTGGACATTGTTGTCATCGGCTTTTAGTGCAAGTGTTGCAGCAGTTACTTCACTGTAGCTTTGTTTTCATTTCAGACAAGATGAAAGGCAGACAAGTTAAATTCCGCGTCGATCCAGACACTGGTGAGTGGAGCTTTACTTTTTTCTCTGCTAAAGTGTTTGTTCGGAAGGCAGAATCGATTAGTTCGTTTTTCAGTGGAGTGACGTGAACCACTGTGGCCTTTTTTCCAACTGCAGTCAGGTTTCAGATGCGTTTTTCACTGAAATTGTCCGTGTTTGCTTTCCTTATATGTCCATAAAAGCAAAAAGCTACGTGGAATGATTGGGTAGGAAAAAGTCTTGATTTTTCGACAACGGTTTAATTCAAAGTTTCAAACTTGAAACATATCCTGAGGTTCCAGGAGCTTTTTGAACTTTTCCTGTAGAGGGGCACAGTAGAACTTTCGCGAACGTTTGAACTTAGAATGATTTCCTGAGCAAGCATTGTGGCTTTTTCGTAATGGTTGTGTTGCAGATATCCCCCACCAGTGTAATGCATGAGTTCCTAAAATGTTTTAATCCTCGTGCAGAAGTTCTCGGGCCGTCGGGCATGGAAATACAACCGGTATGTGTTGCGCTGACTGCCCCTTTGGTCAGGCCCCGTCACAGCCAGAAACAACGCCAACCCCTTGCCACGCCAAAGCCACTGCCCCCCTATGTCGAGGTGCTGGAGCAACTGATGGTGCAAGGATTCGAACTGTGCGCGCTACGCATGTGCTGGTTCAGGCAGCGGCAGGCTGAACTTTTGTATGATATCGCGGGAGAACAGAGTCAAGAAAAACGCAAAGAGACGGTAAGTTGACAGTTCGTTTGCAGCGATCAGGTACAACAGTCAAATGTCTTGACCCTCGGTTTTGTTTAGATAAAGAACTTGACGACAGGTCCGAGCCTGGTCATGCTGATGCAGCGGGAGAACGGCCTTGTTTTGTTTGACTCGATCTTGGCAAGGTATGAATTCCTTTCCTGTTTGTATTTGTTCTTTTTGTTTTATTTATTCCGGATGTGGAATGTCGAGATATTAAGCTTTTCATCATGAAATGTTCAGGCGATATTTATCAAATACTTTAGTTAAAATGCTGATACGTGATTGACGAACATGAGGAATTTTTAAATGCTTTGCACCGAAGTATTGTTAAATCTGGAAATAAGAAAAGGTTTGTGATGCCTGATGGCTGACGTTTTGATAAAGACCCAGTCCAAAGTTTGTTAAATTTTTTCAAATGTGAACTGTGTTGTCTTTGTGTGTGATGCTGCCACAGTAGTGTTGTGTCTTCGGGCATGGGTTCGCTTACTGACAATATCTTGCACTCTGTTCACTTCACTGTTGACTGGTAAGCTATACTATTCAATCTTAAGTATTTTTGCTGTTTTTTTGTTTGTGATTCATGTCAAGTACTCAATGGAACTTCTTTCATGTTGATCGAAAATAACTGTAAATAGTAGGAGTGCTACGAAACTTGTGCCCTCAAATGAAAATTGCGCCTTGGTGGCGTAAGGAACAAGTACCACTGATAAAACATTCCTTTATTGCTAATCTCTGTATATACCGCGACATTTCGTAAAGTTTGTGCCTTCCCATCAATCAGTGCAACACGGCGTTAAAGATAATAACTTGCCAAGATTCTTTGATTCGTTAATACTAGTTGCTTACGTCACAGGTGACAACGACGGGTGCTTGTAAGTATTTCAGTTGGCGTCCCTAGCAACCGCTTGACGACTACTCTGTGTTTTTTTTGCAGTTGTTTGAAAAAACACCCTTTCATGCAACATTCTCGAAACTTCCTAAGAACTCAAACTTTAACCCAAACGAAGCAGTGCGCCAAGTATTTGTTCCATCGAGTCGAATGCAATCGCTCGATACTGGAGATTGTCCACAAGAGAGCGCTGGAGTGGCAGGAGCGGAACGGCATATAGCTGCCTGCGGCTTCGTTTGCCGGTTTCCATTCGTTCTGTCTTCATTTGCACAACAGCAAAAAAGAGAACACAGACTGTATGGCCTTCAGTTACTTAATTTATTTTATATTTTTGCTGAACAAGCGCATTGATGTTGATCCTCTACCCGCGCAAATATTCGTTGCGAAGATACCACGTGGTCCGCCGCACAAATCTGGTCTGGATTTCAAAATCCTGTAAGAAGTTTTTTCCGCACAGCAGTGCAAATGTTTTGGTTGTGGATGTCATGGAGCGAACTACATGTTTTTCTAAATCAGGAACAGCTCTGTCCCAACAAGTGTTCAGAATTATTTGGCAAAAAAATGAAATGCTCAAAAAATTATGTGCTGTTTTCTGTCTGTTTTACGGTCACTTTGCGTTTATTGAATTTTTTACCAGTTTTGCGCTCTCGGCCATCTTGGGAAAAACAATTTTGCTGAAGCGAAAATTGAATTGCTTTCGGACGAAAACCTTCCTATTCAAAGAAAGGGAAGTCACGCGCATTTGAAATACTTTGTGAAAACGTCTGTTGTTTTCTGCTTCTCTGCTCCACTGACATAGCAAGCAAATGTTTCGCCAGTGCACGCATTCAGCTGTAACTCATGTACCGCACAACAGTCACAGTGGAATTGCTACGTAACTCTGTCAAATGAACAAGGACGCTGTAGTTTGCATTACGTCATCTCCTACACCCGAGAAGTTTTGAGACGCGAGTTTTTGGACAGAACTTCTTTCCTGCTTTGCATGTAATTTTAGATTGCTTGTGGCTGCGCGATGCCACAGAAGATAATTTATTTGCAGGCAGCACTTTCTGGTAAGCAACTGGAGTTTAACGCTTGTGTGTTGCGCAGTTGCTCTTATTCAGGTGTTTTGTAACACGCTTATTGGATACTGTGATGTGAGGAAAAGTACGGACAGGATTTTGAGAAAATGGTTTCTTATCTCGTTGAGATACCTTTTCGAAATTTCAATCGCCATCTTGGTGTCGTTTTCGACTAACCGGTCTATTGAACACTTGCTCCAAACTATTGCGGGATTCCTGTTGACGCCACTCGAAGAACTAATCATATGTGATCGGCGGCTGGTCTCTTGTATTGAGGGCACTGCTGTCTTTGCTCAGCCGTACATGACTACTTTCCTATTACTTTTTGTTTTGTTTTGCAAAGCATCGAATTGATTCGACATTTTTCCATGATACGCACCTTGCAGTTCAACTTTACTTTCAATCAGTCGGTCCTGCAGTGTACATCCAATACGGGCTTGTGTGATTTTCTCATTTCTGAATCGTTTTGTACTGAGTGTTGTTTGTTAATAGATATCTGTTCATGCGATTGTAACGACGCCTTTTATAACTTTGCCCAAGTCGTCTGCTTGCAGATCCAAAACTCATTTTTGGCAGAATCTTTTCGAAACAGCCTCGTACGCTAAACATGTATAGCTGGGTGGAGTGTTTGGTATTTTACAGGATCGCTCAGCAAAACTGTTGTGGTGCAAGTGGAGGACTTATCTGTGAACCGTTCAGTAATTGAACATGCCCAGAAAAATTCACCCCAAAATAAGAAAATGCGAACGTTAAATACAGGAGAGCCGAGGTTCTCTGTAGTTTTGTTTAATTTTTGTTTTTAACGGTATGTCTCCAAACCTTGAAAAAACGTTACATGGAATTGTAAGAATGACTTGGCTCAGAATTTTTTCTTTTAAATAAATCGGTCTTATTAATTAGTTTCTGTGCTTTAGGAACTGCTTCCAGGAGCATCGTACGATAAATTACGCCAAGATTTGCCTGACCATGCGAAAGCGCATGTCTCAGGTATCCCAGAATGAGGTACTTTGCCTGAGGAAGTTGGGGCTGAACATATTCGGCTTGGGTCAGTCAAGTACTTCACTCAAATTGATTTTGCTGAATGCGACGGTCTTATTGGTCCGCTGTATATTTACGTCAGCACGAACGAAAACACGTGGTCGGAGCCGAACTGTCTCTCAACCACTGTTAGTTTTGCCCAACGCTTAATGTAAAATGAAGCTTGAGTGCCCGTTTTTGTTACAAAATACGACTGTAATGTTATTGCTTTTTTACCTGAGATTAGTTACGCTTTATTTCGTGGCCAAAATTGGGGCACTTTCCGGGTCTTTGCTGTATATCGTCCACGAATTCGAACCATTATTTTTTGTACATTTACTACTTCGCACGCTGCTGTAATTTGCAAGCAGCACGTTTGGCGTGTCACTGTAAAGTATGTTTGCATCAGTTGTACTGGCTCTTGATAGAGAACGAAGGCTTGGCTTTATTCATTTGATGATCGAAGCACGTACTGTGAGGGCCACCGCGGACGCGTGTCTTCTGTGGCTTAACTCTTATTTTGTACTTTGTCAACGTTCTACTATATTAGCAAGCTGTCAAAATATGTATTTTAGCGAGTCGCGGATGAAAAGTACAAGCACTGCTTGGTACTGACCGCTGACAACCTTCGCATCTCGACTGACATCTGGTGGCTGCAGATCACAAACTCTTGTGTTGAAAGAAACAATACCAACTGTTGTTTTTTTTGATGGAAAATATTTGACTCATAAAACTTGTTTTTCTGTGTAAAACTTAGTTTATCGCAGCATCCATCACATGATGATGAAATTGATTAAAAAATGGCTCGAAAGACGAACTCAACTATCGGTTTCACAAAATTTTCGGACCGTTTATCTTTAAATCGATGAACTTCATAGCAGTGATCTTTGCGGATCCATGAGCATCACCTGTATAGCTTGGCGACGCTGCTGGATCCGCTCTCACCAGTACCACGTAACAGGGCACAGGACGGTGTGAACACACCGGTCGGTTTGCAGGAAGCAAAGACGATAAGGAATTGCACAGAAGGTTGTGTTGTTGCACACACAACACACTGTTCGTTCCACTTGGAAATTTATATTGGGCCAGTCTTGAACTGGTCAAAATTAACGACCGATTTATGCATTATTTAAACGTTTGATAGTTTAAATGTGCCTTAATACGGCGCCAACCATAATACAGTCTGTAGCTTCTGATCCGACCTTTGTTGTTTTCTTGGTGTTACTCCGGAATAAAAGAACAATTTTGGCCACATACTGAAACATACGCATTAAAACATGGCTGATAGATCAGCACCGACAACACAGCACTGGTGGTGGAAAACGATTCCCATTTTTTGCGAGATTTATCACTGAAAGAGCGCGTGAAACCGTGACGTGGATTTTAATGTCTTGCTTATGTTACCGCTGTATACACCATTCGTGTTTTTGAGCAAAAGGTAATCAACCGCTGTTTCTCTCTCGGCGCGTTCTTGTCGAGCGGCGTTGTGTTTTTAGTCTATTTTTTTATTGTTTGCTGACCCTGTTTTTCCACCTTTGCCGTTGTTTGCGGGCGCTGATGCTTTTTCTTCGTATCTGTCCACCTTCCCTCTTCCTCATCCACCTTCCCTCTTCCTCATCCACCTTCCTGAATGAGACAACGCGTTAGCGACGCCGCATTTGGGCGATGAGTGCATTTAACAATGTTGCGAACATTTTTTTCCCGCACAATGTATACCACTGTTTTTACTTTGCATAACTATTTAAAACTCGCTGACGTAAATAACTGTTTCTTTGTTCACGAACGATACTCGTCTCGTTGCAACTGTGACATGACTTTTTAAATAACCTGTACATAGCGTGCTTTATGAATGCAATGAATTCTTATTTCGTTTACACATGCAACTGGTAATGCGTTCAACGCTGTACATGCAGGTGAGTGCGTAGGTTGTGGGTTCGATACTCAGCAGCTGCAGTATCCAGAATTGTAATCAAAAATTTCAAAGCGATAAAATGCTTTGTTGTAGGGTTGAAGCAATTATGTCGAACTGCATCAGAGAAATTCAAAGTTGGGTCAAACTTCGTAGGTTTCATACTGTATATACTGGGACAGGTCTTCTAAACAGTCATCCAGAGTGCAACGTATACTTCAGAATTACATATTTTCGCTGTTTTTCTTGTCAACCCAGACATCTTGCCATCGTGCGGATAGGGGCACGACCCTCAATTTGTTTGAACAGTAAGTTTTTTCGATGTCCATTGTCATGGGCGGACAAGACGTTGAGCCTGTGGGGGGCAGGCTTTGATTTTGGAAATTGGGTTGTGTAAAAAGTTCGATGCTTTTGTGCCCTTACCTTTCAGCGAGAAACGGTGTTCAACCACGCAACCGGGCAATTGTCTCCCCAAAATTTTCAAAAACATTTTAAATACGTTTATAGTTTTTAGGTGAAAAAACAAATTGCGATCATTTTACCCCCATCGAAAATATCAGCTGGTTGCGGCCATGACTGCATTAATTCCAATTTAAAGTTTGTTATTGCACAGTACCTGACACCATGGGCGTCGGAAGAGGGACCTTGCCCCCCCCCGGATTTTGAAATCTTTAGAAAAAAAAGTTGTTTTCTTAGTTTTAAGTGGGAAAAAACAAATGTCACTACTTTTGGCTCTCCCCTGGAAAAATTGTGGAAAAATACCATGGTGCCCCCCCTGGAAAAAATCCTTCCGACGCCCATTGCTTGACACCTCAAACATTTTGCTCGCACCAGGCTTTTGGTCACTAGCTTAGGTCTTTCACTGGAACTTTGAAACGAGTGAAAACCTAAGATTCATATCCAAATAATAAAAAATCTCATCAAACTTTTTATGTGAGCGGGAAAATAAATGTACATCTGGGGAGGTAATCCTCGCGTGACCGTGCGGCACGTAGCGCGAGTTACAGCATCTTGACTTTTACAAATTATACAAAAAGGTTTTCAATTGAAAGATTACATTAACCAAATCTAATAATTATTTCCCAGTTGTTTTCTCACATGTGGAGTGTTAATCTACATGTTTGTGGGTGAAATTTCAAGACTTGTTAATTGGTTTTAGCAGGCTTTGGCTATACATTTTTTTCTGATTTATCAAGGTTTATTGATTGAAGTAATAAAAATCTAGGCTGTCATCTTATTGAGTTTAGCATTACTGTAGTTTGACTCACAAATCATCGTTATTAATTGTCTCACACGCATCTCCTGGTTCAGTGGTGTAGGAGTTGGGGGGTGCAAAAGTTTTGATTTATCAAAAATTTAGGCAGAATAGCAAATATATTGGTCAAAGAAACTTCGACATATTTTAACAATATTTATGAAATGATACTTCTTTGTTATTTCGAGCTTTCCTTCAAGAGTGATAACGTAGGTGCACCTAGTATTGAACTCGAAGATCTTTTCTTTAAACTGAGTTGTTTTTTGATATAAATTTATCCTGTGACCCTGGTGGCAATATAGTTTGATATAAGTTAGTGACTTACATTTTTTCTCAAATAACAATTCCAGCAAAATCGTAAAGCTTGTACCTGGATCTTGAAAAACAACTCAATGAAACGTTTTCATGTCTTCAGTTTTAGGACTAAGCTTGTGCGCACTGCTTCAGATTAAAGTTAGGAATCCACAAGTTTTCGTCGTTTAATTATTTCCTAGCGCAGCACCGTGGCAGTAGGTACGTGCAATTTGCAATCTGACATTACTGCAGTCTTAATATGTGCTAAACGTTGTCATGTACATTCCTCACCAGTTACGATTATGACAAGACTCACCAAAGGTTTTTATTTTATGTATTTTTTAGCAAGGAAGTGAAAGACTGGGATGTTATAATTGTTCGAGGATAATGCAATATCATCCACAGTTGGGTTTTGCCAAGCAATGTTTACGCTAGAAGGTGTAAAATATTGCATCATGTCACCAGACAATTACTATGTCCAACACATTTTTCCAGCAGGGGCGAAAAATTTTCTTGGGGAGTCTTCGTCTCCCCTGCTCCCCATTAGTTACGGGCCTGCTGGAAAGTGTAAAATATTGCATCATGCCACCGGACAGTAAATTTCTATCACATTGATTTCAGACTGAATTTAACAAAAAATTAAAATTTTTCTATTTAAACGGATTGTAAAAAATTCCGTAAGAGTTCTTTAGTTCAACCTTAAACCAAACCTGGTCGTAGTTTTAAAGCGAGCGTCGTGAATATCTGTTGTTCACTCAAATTCCTCAAACCTGCATCACGAAGACAATTGCTAAAACTGATATTTTCTACGTAACTGCAGTTGTGCTGACACAAACGATGTAAAGAAAGAGTGCTTGTTGTTTCACTGCTTGCTAGATATTGATCAGTGATCTAGTTTGGAGACTTGGTCTCCATTCCGAAGGCTGAAGGACTTCTATAAAATCTTTTCTATAAAAAACGAAGGACTTCTATAAAAAACGAGCTCTTTTCTGTCACTGACCGTCGAGCTGGTCAGACGTGTTTTCAATCAGCTCAGACGCGCTTGTAATCAGCTGTTTGTATAGCGGCATTTCCCTACTGGACTTTGTTGTGTGAGAGAATTTAGGATTGTGTTGACTGTCAGGTTGAACTCTTATTTGTGA
>Ga0210059_1017605_pt1 | contig 10160 bp, 5 predicted proteins | sample Ectturendosymbi2_FD_188042 | JGI IMG/M metagenome (GOLD analysis project Ga0210059, IMG submission 188042) | Ecteinascidia turbinata endosymbiont from Florida, USA - Sample 2 (SPAdes) (version 2) | ecosystem: Host-associated > Tunicates > Ascidians > Unclassified | place: Key West, Florida...
AAAGTGTTTTTTACTGCAGGAGTGCACTGATCAAAAGTGCCTCTGAGTTTGTTTGCTGCACAGTATAGTGATTTCACTTGTCTCTGAATGTCATCATCATCCTTCAATGATGCATTTATCCACACACCAAGATATTTGACTTGGTTTAAAAATTGTACACGTGCACCATTTAGAAAAACATTTGATGAGGCAGGTTGTTTATACTTTTTTGGGCAAAAAAGAACCCCAATTGTTTTGTTACAATTAAAAATGATTTCGTGTTCAGCAGCATAATCACCACAAATATTCAGAAGACATTGCATTTGTATTTTTGTTTTCTCAGTTTGGATTTTACCTATCTCTTTCACTCTCGATCATTTCAAAATTTTAGCCCAACCCTGCTGCAAGTGTTGTAGCCCCTCAGTTAGCGTTGTGGTGAATGTGCGATTAACCGAGTCGAGTCACCATTTTTCCCAGCGTGACTCGACTCGAGACCGAGTCACCAAAAATCGTGACTCGAGTCGAGTCATTGGCTCGAGTCACGCTATTACTGGAATGCAGGGCTCGGGATGCGGCAGACCCTCGGTCACAGTTGTTACGCATCAGTGATGACGTTCTTTTCTCGGACTCGACACAACATATACTCCCCTGCAGGTCTCGGGTTTAAAATGTCCATATCTCGAAAACTACAGTCCTGTTCTCAGCAAAACTGGCTTCTCTCTGTTAAACACATGCTCTCTCGACTGCACAACCGCCTAACTTCTACCAGAAAGCACAAATATCTTCCAGAATGTGTCACTGTTCCTCCTGGCACGAGATTTGCTCATGATGTTTCGTGACGAGTCTCAAGTTCGAAGTAGATTGCTGGACAATCAGTAAACGTCATGTGATATTTTATTGATGCACGTTATCCATAAAACAATGTACTTTATTGTTCTGCTTCGCAAGTTTCTCAGTTTCGTTGTTTTTGTTAGTCTTGTTTCATTTTCATGGTTTTTGGTTGTTTGTGACGTTTCGCCTGCGCCCGCAATCTGGCAGAACCAACAAGACAGCTGCGCATCTGTTTGCACCGCCTACGTATACCACACTTCATTGCTTATTCCACTTCCAGTGGAAATCGCGTGGTCTGTTTTTGTCCATTTTATGCACGATTTAGACAGCTAGGTCAAGGTTGGGTTGTGTAAATGACTAGAATAAACACGTAAAAACACTAGTGTTACTGCATGCTTTCGAGGAATCAGTCGACTCACTCCATGCTCTGCTTTCATTTTTTGTGAAGATTTAAACTTGCACATATCGATACAGTAATGATATTCAAGTACTGTAAATACTCTCCACGATGGGTGTAACTTACTAAGCAAGTAATCGATCAGCAAATTTTATATAGGAAATTGATTTCAAGTATAATTACGCGTCCTCAATCCTTCAGTTCAAAGATTCAGGACTGAGGGCTGAGGGTGGGTAATTTTACGTGAAATCTATTTCCTATTAAAAGTTTGCTTATTGATTCTTTTTGCTTACACCCATTGTTGATTGTGGAGTGTACTTACTTGACTTGAATAAAGGCCAAAATTCTTCAAAGGATAAAGAATGAATTTGTATCAAAAACATCACAACACCGAAAAGATGATGCAGACGGATGTGATCGCAATTTGCTTTGCTAAGAAATTGTTTTAACATTGGCGACGAATCTTCAGTACAGCATCTTACAATTGAATAACTGAATTAAACCAGACGAGGCAAATCCCTGATGGTGACTTCTAAAACTTAACCTATAATTTAATTTTAACCTTGAAATATTCATTGTATTCTATATAACCGTAGTGAAAATTTGCTTTGAAATAAATTGTTTGGCTTAATTTACTTATATTATTAGTTTTTCATTGCAGTTTTAGGCATTAAAATTCATATGCTACTTAACAATGTTGTGTAATCATCATGCAATCACGACTTAAACAGCAACCTAGCAAGTTATCACCATCAAGTCAACCTCCACGTCATAGAGGTAAAAACTGTGTGTGGATCTATTGTTTAAAAAGTTTGTGTTGCTTCCAGGTTAGTCAACCGCAAGGTTGCTGAAGTGAAGAAGATGTTCTTTAAATCAAATCATACATATAATTCATGCCAGATAGTGGTATCGTTACGGCTTTTTTTAAAAACATGTTTTTTAAAAAATGTTATGTAAGGAAATTTGATATGGGTTTCACTGTTATGATGTCTTATTTGTGATGTTGTATGTCAGTGTGGTCTAACAACTTTTGACCCACAGGGCATTTTATAAAAGGCAGTGGCTACAGAACTGCCCGTGGATCTTTAAATTTGGAAGTGTATTCAAACACCTCTTGTAACGTGACAGTAACGCATGAGGAGAATGCAGTAGGCTTGGTAGAAACATCATAAACATAAAATTTAAACCTAAAACCAGTAAACACAATATTTAAACCTAAAACCTAACCTTAACTGTAGCCTTAACCTAATCCTATTCCTAACACTAGCTTTGCGCTAAGCTAACCTAACGTTAACACCTAAACCTAACCCTAAAGCAAATGTTTGGAAAGTTTTGAAAAACAAAGAAAAACTGGGCCCAAAGCAGTCACTACTATAAAAACGTAAGGTGCCAAAGTGAAAGGCGAACTGAAAACTATTGGCACATCAAACCTGAAATGTATCCGTCATGCTTCAAAGATGACAACAGTTGATGGACAAACTGACCACTTTATTCGAACTGCGTCATGCGAGGCGGTACGGTGGAATAATTTTGAAATAAGAAGATCCATGGGTGGTTCTGTAGCCACTTTATAATAACATGACAATTTGCAAGCCACTTCTAATAAAACAGTGAAATGTAATCAGAAATACAAGCAAAGGGCTACCAACAGACACATATACACATTTAACACATGCATAACCACACACAAAAACAGAGTATGCAAAAGAAACATGGTGACAGAATTATTTACAAAAGCAATATATAATGGACAAAGAATAATACAAATAAAAAATGTACGTAACACAATTTTTTATAGTACATACACAATAGACATCAACATAACACAGATGATGAGCAAGTAACAGGTGAAGAGAACAGATTGACCGATATATTGGCCTGGCTGATATATCGGGCCAATATGTGGGTTTTACCCATACATTGGTATCAGCCAAAACGACTGATGAAATTGGCATGAGTAGGTACTGACAAAATGCTGTTATATTCCTCATGCATGCAGACAACTTGTGCAAGAAAGCACAACGAACCAAGTCATGACAGTTATCTTGCAGCAATGCTAAGGTGTGTTTTCACAAGCAAGCAGACGAGATGAACCATGGAACATGCGTCAGCCATCACACCTGAAACAAGAGCATCATCATTAACAGATTAATTAAAAATCATAGCAAAATATTGAAATTGCTGCAATTTGAAAAATTGTAGCTCATAAATCCTGTTTTTTAACATTTTGAAAAAAGGTAAGGCATATATAGTATATATTATATTTTTGATAATGAAGCAGAAAACATGATTTAAAAATTTTGGAAATATCGGTATCGGCTATCGGTCCATGAATGGCCAATATATCAGCATTGGCCCTAAAAAAGTGATATCAGTTGATATCTACTAAAGAGTTGAGGCATATACAGAGGAGTAGGTGATGCAAGCACATAGGTGAAGAAAGTGAACAACAATAAGGGTTGTGAGGCATAGAGCAATGCATAAGAACACAACATTTCATTACAAAAACAAGTAGCAAAGGCAAAAAAACAATGTTTATACATATAAATTATGAAGAAATAATACCATTACCCATGGAACATAATGGAATAAGTTACGTGAATGAAAGGATGTCCCACCAGTTGTATGGTATCACCAAATGATGTTGAAGAGACTAGGGTATAGACACATTACAGTAAGTTTAGCAGCAAACATTAATCCAATAAGTGTTGGGTACATTAAAAACAAAATATGTTAGAGGTATGGACTTCAGCCAAAATGGCCAAGGTTACCTTTTGTGGGACTTGAATTTTTACCTAATTTTTGGTTTTTGAGGCACAGTTTTGGCTCCAGGCATGTTAGCAAGCCAATCAAAGGCTCTAAAGACTTGGATGGTAGCCTAGTTTCCAAAAAAACTTGAGCCAAAAAATAGCTTATCTGAACTAGGAGACTTCCTGAATCTATAGATGGTTTGAATAGCTCTCTAGCTCAACCTGCTGCTAAGTTATGGCTGGCCAAAATTTGCCCTGAGAGGGCAAATCACGCCTTTCATGTAACGTTATTTTTGTCACAATTTGCTTTTTTTAGCCATGATTTTGGCTCCAGACAGGCTATTCTCGTATGTATTCCCATACAATGTATGAACATACATTTATAGCACTTCCAAGTGAAAAACAGCAGGACTGGTACCACAATGGAAGATATTCAGTAGGAACGTATATATACTACGGCGGGTGGCAAAAGTGGCAATGAAATGTATGTAGGGCAAAATTGAAATCGAATACTTCTGAAAATGAAATTTGAAATGAAATAAATTTATACAAAAAAAATAAAATTATCTATATTTTTTTAATTCAAAAAGCAATGATGAAATTTACAAAACAAAAATGTAGATTTTTGCCGTGCAACTAACCCAAATGTTAAATGACCAATCAAAGGCTCTAAAGATGCAGATTCTCATGTATTGTTGCTTGGAAAAAAAAAAACTTCTCCTTCGGGTTAGACCCAGGACCCGATGATGGGGGTAAAAAATGCCTAAACCTACCCCGGTTATGGGATCACTGACAAAAGATTAAAATCCAAAACTTCCCTACGTTATTTCTCGTCATAACTACAGGACTTTCCACATCTTTAGAGGGTTTGAACAGCTCTATAGCTCAATTGGATGGTGAGTTATAATCTACAAGTTTGTTTAACGTGTTCACTGTGAGTGTACGATGTATTCGTACTTCGAACTTCCGCATTAACTGCTATTTTGGCACCAATTTGCAACTCTATATAACTCGCCAGGTGATTGAGCTAGAGAGCTGTTCAAACCCTCAAAAGATGTGGCAAGTCTTCTAGTTTGCAATTTAAAGAAAAATTAGGTTAGGTTTTTGGCCATTTTGACTTAGGTTACCTGACCCTGGGTCCCAACTACTAGGCGAAATATTTTGACTCAAGTTTTAATTAGAAACTAGGCTATAATCTGAATCTTTAGAGCTTTTGATTAGCTTTCTACCATTTCTGGCTCAAAAGTTATGGCCTAAAAACAACAAATTACCACCTTTAGCGCTGTACAAAGTATTCATACTTTGAAAGCCCACATTTTCCAGCCACTTGGAAACTCCATAACGTGCCAGGTGATTGTGCTAGAGAGATGTTCAAACCCTTAAAAGATACAGCAAGTCTTTCAGATCGCATTGAAAAAAATGGGAAGTTTTGGATTTTATTTTTTTTGTGGGCGATGTCATAAGTGGGGTAGGTTTTAGGCATTTTGGCTCAGGTGACCTGGCCCTGTGCCTCAAACATAAATGGACTTTTTTGACTTAACTTTTTCATTGGAAACTAAGCCAGAATCCAAGTCTTTTGGGCTTGTTATTAGCATTCTAACATTTTTGGTTAAAAGTTATGATATGAAAACAGCACAAAATAGATTATTAATCAATTCCCTCGTGGATTAATTAAGTATTTTGTTGTTTTTGTACTTCAAGTATGAGATAAACAAATAAAAAATGTGTCAGTGGAAGTTCTGGTACCCCATTTGAAGATTTCACTCCTTCCGAGCTTTGTGTTTGTATCTTTTCAGCGGAAAAACTTAGTTCCACAACATCTGACAAGGATTCTTCTTTGTTGTCTGGCAACATGGGGTGAGTCATTTGCCCAACAAAGCTGTGGTGTTGAATAAGGATTGTAACCTGCTTGGTAGTCAGCTTAGCTGCTTGTTTTCATTTTTGCAAATGCAGAACAGTTGTTTTCAACATATGATTTATTTCTTAGAAGCATTGTTGCAAAATGTGTTAACACTTTGAGAGCCGGCCTACGGTATGTTCGTACTTGGATTTCGGCCTAAAAAACAGCAGTTTTCAGTTGCCTTACCAACGCTCTAGCTCCTCCGCCGATTGCGCTAGAGAGCTGTTCAAGGGCTCAAACGGATCGGACAGTCTAGTGGATTGCACTCGAAAAAAATTTTTTTGGTTGGGGGTGCAGATTTTTTGTGACTGACGTCATAAGTGAAGTAGTTTTAGGGTCATTTTGGCTCATGTTACCTGGCCTAGGGCCCAACTACTAGGCCAAAGTGTTTCGCTGAAGTTTTCATTGGAATCTAGACTCGAGTCTGAGTCTTTTGAGCCTTTGATCGACTTTCTAGCGTTTCTGGTTTAAAACTTATGATTTAAAATAAACAAATTAATTAATTAACTAATTAGCTAATTCGTCAAATATTTTTACTAACTTACATCACAACTTTGTCTGATTGCAACAATACTTTTCTTAACTTGATGTATTAGGCTATAAGTGCGGTGGTTTATAGTGACTTTTAACATTCCTTTTTATTCATGGCATTGTGTTTATTTATTGCAGACAGTATATACTATGCTAACAAGTTAACACTTTGAGAACCAGGGTACGATATATTCGTAGTTTGAAATCGGCCTAAAACCAGCAGTTGTCAGTTGCCTTACCAATGCCTTAGCTCCCCCGCCAATTGCGCTAGAGAGCTGTTCAAGGGATCAAATGGATTGGACAGTCTTCTAGTCAGCACTCGAAAAATTTGTTGGTTCGGGGTTGTGGATTTTTTGTGAGTGACGTCATATGTAAAGTAGTTTTTAGGCCATTTTGGCTCATGTTGCCTGGCCTGGGCCCCAACCGCTAGGCCAAAGTATTACGCTGAAGTTCTCATTGGAAACTAGGCTCGATTCCAAGTCTTTTGAGCCTTTGATCGACTATCTAGTGTTTCTGGTTCAAAAGTTATGATCTTAAATAATCTACTTAAGTAATTAACTAATTAGTCAAAAATTTTTATTAACTTAGATCATAACTTTTGAACCCGAAATCCCAGCAGGTCGTCCAAGGTATCAAAAGAATTGGCTTGTAGCCTGGTTTCCAATAAAAAAACTTCTGTGAAGTACTACCATCTAATGGTGGGCACCCAGGGCCAGGTGAAGTTGGCCAAGATGGCCTAAAAGTCCTCGACTTATGACGTCACTCACAAAAAACCTGCACCCACCAACCAAAAAATTTTTTTTAGAGTGCAAACTACAAGAATTGCCGCGTCTTTTGATGTTTCGACCAGGTCTGTAACCCACACAGGAGCAGAGATATTCCCGCGCAAAGCCACGTGCGATCCAGCTGTTTTTTTGCGAACCACTTGAATTAACCTGGACGTCAAAGTGTTAATCAGATTAACAAAAATCATAGCAAAATATTGATATTGCTGCAATTTGAAAAATTTTTGCTCGTAAATGCTGATTTTTGAAGTTTTGAAAAAAAGGGAAGACATAGAATTATATATTTGACAATGAAGCAGAAAACAAGATTTAAAAATTTTGGAAAATTGGTATCGGCTATTGGTCCATAAATGGCCGACATATTGGTATTGGCCCCAAAAAGCCATATCGGTCAATCTCTAGTTTCAAGGTGTTATTTTTGTGGAAACATGTTGTCATGTACAATGAAACCCTCATACATTATAGCATAGTGTCTTTGCGCTTGCCATATTTCTTGCATAGTTTGTACCTTCAATGAGTCCTTTCTAGCGTTTTTGCTAGAATATCGCCAGTTTCAACACTGATACTTTTCATTTTTACACCTAGAAATATATTATATTTTACCTGATATGTCCAAATATTAGTTTAGCAGCACAACTGCAAACCAACGACGTTGGCTTTCAAGTTAAAATGAGTTTATCAGAGCATGGCATTGTGGTGAAAACTCTGTATTGTGGCAAACTACTCTTCTGTTTCCGTCTTCATTCTCTTAGTTATGTGAACCCGATTGACTAAGAAAAATGTTTGCATGTACCTCAGTCCAGTCACAAACCGCCTGTGTGATTAATTCAGTAGTAGATCAATATTTCTGGTTGCACTTTTAAAGTGTAGAGCAAAAATATCAAGAGCGAAAAATTATTAATATTGTCCACAGCCAGGTTAGCTAAAATTCACAAAAGAATTTGAGAGAAAGCACATAAAAAAATCCCTGTTCAAAGATGTTATGTTTGTCCATCTACCACAAACAGTTCATGATTTACGATGTAAAGATGATGATGAACCACTGCAGTGGTTCAGTGAAACTTGTAGTTTTCTCCCCAAACATTCTGGTGACTTATTTTCCATGTTGTTTTGGTTATGCATTAGAGTCCTGTGTAGGTTAAAATTTTTCATCCGTTCTTATCCCACACCCACACAATTTAAACCCGCAGTACCCACAGGAATTTTATAAATCTTGCCCATGCCCACCCTGCACTGCTTCCATCCCAAAGTTGCACCTATTACTGTGTGTATGAAAACCACTAAAAACTCATGCAATGTTGGTACATGAAAAGCGGAAGTGCTAAATAGCCTAATAATGAAAATCACAGCCAATGAAAATGATATCACCAACACATTGCAAATGTTTTGATAATTCCTGTTATCATCATAATTGCATTGCAAATTGGTTGGTGAAAAAATGGCTGAAACAAACAAACAAAAAATTCATTGGTGAAAAAGATGGTAAAAACTTGGACTGAGTCTCGTTATCACACGGCACACTGAAGAGATGCATTGTAGAAATGTCAGATGATGTTCTCGAACCAATTCCAAGTTAAGTGTGAGTCTCTATTATATTCAATTGAGTTGGATGAATATACAGATATTGCAAGTCAACAGCAGTTTTCTGAGTTAATTCAATAAGTTAACAATGATGAACAATCAGAAGACTTGCTAATCTTCAAAGCCCTGCAGTTGCATACTACAGGTGAAGATATATTCAAATGCTTTGACAACTTCTTCAGTGAACATTCAATTTCTTTGGAAACTGTGCTGGAATTTTTTCCGATGCTGCAAAGTTTAGTTAAGAAAAGTTTATTACAAATGTTGCTTACCTAGCTGTTATATGTGAGTTTCTGAACTGTCTGAATTGATTATGCATGCATGGTCCTGGTTTTGCAATCATTGAACGCACTGAAAAAATCGTCGTTAACCGCAAAAACTTGATTTTGTAGGAAGTTATGGAAATCGAAATGAGAAATGTTCACTCACTTAAAAAATAATATTGCTGACAAGAAATTGGGTATCAAAGAAACCATACATGGGCACATTGAGCAGTTCATCAAATTGTTTAAGCGCCATTATGGTGACACTTTAACATCTACTGAAGGAAATGAATGGATAATTGATTCATTTGTAGCCGTGAAACTGTCTGAACAACCTCTCCCTGTTACAGAAGAATTTCTGGATGTGGTGACTAAAGCAGCTTATTACAAATATATTAAGTTTTAGGTTTCTGTGCACTGAACTTACTAATATTATCCAAGTACGTTATTCCATGCAGCTGATTCCATGTGTGACAACTTGGCTTTGTGAATCAGGATTTATTACATGGGTGTACTGAAAACATAGTATCGAAATCGGATGGATTTCGCACATGACATGTGATTGTGTTTAATTAAGACAACACTGTCATTTTGAAAGCTCGTAGACAATATTCAAGCACATTGTCCCCATGTGATATCAAAACATGTTTATGAATAACTAATTATTGCGGTGTACAGACAATTGAGACCATTCATTTGAGGCTGTTTCATTTGAGACCATGTTCATTTGAGACCATGTTCATTTGAGACCGCATTCATTTGAGACCACATTCATTTGAGACCGCATTCATTTGAGACCGCATTCATTTGAGACAGCATTCATTTGAGACGACATTCATTGGAGACCGCATTCATTGGAGACCGCATTCATTGGAGACCGCATTCATTGGAGACGACATTCATTGGAGACGACATTCATTGGAGACGACATTCATTGGAGACGACATTCATTTGAGTCCACAGTCATTTGAGTCCACAGTCATTTGAGTCCACAGTCATTTGAGTCCACAGTCATCTGAGTCCACAGTCATCTGAGTCCACAGTCATCTGAGTCCACAGTCATCTGAGTCCACAGTCATCTGAGTCCACAGTCATCTGAGTCCACAGTCATCTGAGTCCACAGTCATCTGAGTCCACAGTCAT
>Ga0210059_1017606_pt1 | contig 10160 bp, 7 predicted proteins | sample Ectturendosymbi2_FD_188042 | JGI IMG/M metagenome (GOLD analysis project Ga0210059, IMG submission 188042) | Ecteinascidia turbinata endosymbiont from Florida, USA - Sample 2 (SPAdes) (version 2) | ecosystem: Host-associated > Tunicates > Ascidians > Unclassified | place: Key West, Florida...
TACAATCATCGATCCAACCGTAATTTCCCCGTGTTTTTTTTCCATAGAAATGACCGCACAGACTCCTGCTACTGCCGAAATGAAACAGTGACTCCGGATCCGGGTCCGATTTTTCCCAAGTTTTTGTCTCCAGGTCCGAAAGAAAAACGCAGAATCCCGCCGGAGTTGACTTTGGTTAGCCGGATCTGGTTCCACTTCTGGTTTAAAGTTTTTCAAAATAGTCGAGATAAAGAGGGGCAGTACTGTTCATGACGCGTGGTAGGTTTTGTTGTTTACAATTGTTTGGATTTGCAGTGCACCGAGTTCATAAGATGGAAAAGTCCGCTGGGTTTGTTTATGAGTTTTGGTTAATCATTCCTGGAAACAGGGCTGAATTTACGTACAGGCTTAAGCCCTAGGGTGTCAAGAATACAAGCGCCTCCAGCAACTGTGGTACGCATAGAGTCAATTGGCGGTGTATGATGATCATGATCAGTTCGACCATTATTCGTCAAAATTTTATGCCTTAATAATTTTACTCGTGAAATTTAGATTTTTTAACGTATTCAGATTTCGTGTTCAACCCCAGGGTCTTCCAACGAATTTCCATGAATCTAGTCAATATGACCCTTCGTCAAGCCGCAGCCGACTCACTGTTGTGTCGATATACAGTTCAGTACTCAAGCAGGTTGGCTGCCTCGTGTTTTTGCTGAATCGTGCCGATTGCATTGTTACGTGTGAATCAGGTAAATGAACTTGTGACTGTTCGTGATTGAAATGCAGTCGTTCAATCAAAGCTTAAACGTAAAAGGCAGTGAGTGTCTATTTTGCCGCCAGGATGGCAGCAGCAAAAGGCTTGGTGGTAGAAAGGAAGTAAATATAACTAAAAGATAAACCTACAACCTAACCTTAACCCTAACCGTAGCCCTAAGCTAACCCCAATCCTAACCTTATCCTGTCCCTAACCTCATGCTAAGCAGCTAACCTAACCTATCCCTAACCTAACCTAATGCTAAGCTAACACTAAAATAATTAACCCTAAGCTAGCCCTAATTCTAACCTAACCCTAATCCTGACCTAACAACACTAACCCCTAAAGGTAACATCATCACATCTAAGCCAGTGGTTCTCAAAGTGGTCAATATCGACGCCCAGCGGTCGAATGGACAATCCAAGTGGTCGGTAAATAGTCACGGGGTCGAATGGGGGTCGCTGAATGGTTAGGGGGTCAGTGAATAATTGCTGGGGTCTACTGGAGCAATGAAGCCTCCAATTCAAAATTATTGTTAATTGGGCAAGAAATGCAAACAGTGTTTTTCAACAAACTAAACAAAATTAAAAGGGTTGCTCAAGTCTCAGCTACAGTAGTTTAAAAGTACAGTCGATTCGAATAGTTTTTATTAAATAGGCTAATCCACTGCGATAACATTATGAAAACTTGTTGTGCTTGTTACGTCACAAACAATATTGTAGTGCATGTGTCCCGTTTGGCAGTTGTTGGAATGGTAGAGTACAGCATAGGCTACGCAGTAGGATGGAGAACAATTTGGCACATACTTGTATTAGTAACTGTTGGAGTAGGCCACAGGGTCTACAGAAAAGTGTTTATTTAATTCAGGGTCAACGTGCAGAAAAGTTTGAGAACCACCGATCTAAGCGGAGCCTGGAAGAAAGCAAAGAAAAAAATGAAAATCAGCAAGACGAGAGTTGAACCGCAAACCATTGGCATAGCAGCTGTAGCACCTAACCATTACACCAGAAGCAGAACAGCGTTTTCTTGACAAAGTGACCTTTTTATTTGAATTGTGTCATGCCACGAGACAAAGTGTTTGACTGGCGGCGCAATAGCTCTTGCCGATGAGTTGCCACCAGAATCTTGGCGGTAAAATAAGCACTACCAAGCTAAAAAGTTGCACTGCAGATATGAGCTAAGTATTTATGTGTTCTACATCTTACACGTTGTGTAGGGCTAGGAGCATTATCCTACAATCAAAACATAGTGGCTTCTTCTGAATAGTATTGCAGTTTTGTTAGTGTTTCTATTACGTAAAGCTTGTTTCATATTTTTGGATGTGATTTTTCCATTTAAATTTTCTTTAATGTCACTCAGAAATCAGATTGCTATTGAGTACATGCGCATGCTTGTACTTTTCCCATGCTAAGCAAATCAGAGAAGATCTTGAATAGCAAGCAAAAGCACTTTGCCAACTGGCAACCACAGAACTCTTACCCCAAAGACACAAAGAAAAGGATAACACTAAGAAAATGACAAAAACGTGTTTGGGTCTGTTGCCTTAGATTAGTGGTTCTTGATTTATCCAACCCTGCGGACCCTTAATTCTTATCTTGATGGTTACTACAACAACTGCTCAGGAGGAAGGTTTTTTCAAGATTCAAAAAAATTGAATTATACTTTTAAATGGTCACAGTGTTCCAAGAGAGGTTGCCCACACCAGTTAATCGGTGAATTAAAAGTGACAAACTTAGGCAAACAAATTTTAATGAATTCCTAGATGATTTGTTATGAAGAAGACCAGGACAAAAATCTTTTTTACTTGTTTACTGTGCCTTGTTCAGTCTTACTTGATTTGGTGATTGTAGCATTTTGTACGTTTCTAAGTAATGACCGCATATGGGAAGTTTAAAACACTCCCATCCATCACCACGGTGAGCATTCCATCCAAATTGAAATATGAAACACTGTAAGCAGTGGAGATTTTATCAAATTTTGAGAATGTCAAGTCCCCATGATCAAATGTAAAGCCACCTATAATGAAGACTTTCTGGTGACGGTTCTGGTTTAATCTCACATGCTTTTGCGTGACTGTTTCTTTGCAACTTGGCATTAGATCCTTAGCAATTTGAAAAAGTAATAAACATGCGATTCGTGAACCTACCAGTTGCAACCATTTGGGTACATTTTACGTGACATGTTTTCCTCGTGTGTGTGATATTTTTACATCCATGGTAAGTGAGTCGCAGCGTGGTTCACATGTTGTGGTTTAACGTCTTTATGCCGCCACGCATATGTGCAAGGTGTTTTTTTTTCAGCACAGATAAGAAAAACCAGATATGCAACTTCTAAAACCGTAGGCCATGTGTTGTGTCAAATATTTAACTATGACATTTCTGGTTGGTTTGCCTGCAAAAATTGATAATCTTGTTCCTTCCAGCCAAGTACGATTTCAACAATTCTGTGGTATTGAACGCTTTTACGTCAAAGGCAGCAAAAAGCGCAGTGATTGCGGGGCACTCTAGTAATGATTTAGAATTTTGTATTGACCGTAGTTTAAGAGCGTCCACATCGTCATTTTTGGCTATGCTTAACCCTTTGAGTTCTGCATGCACCACATTTCTTGCTAAACTTTGCACAACCATAACTTACCAGCCAGTTGAGATAGATAGCTGCTCAATTCAAACACTCTAAATATTCAGGAAGTCTTGTAGTTTAGATTAAAAAAAAAGAAGAAAGTTTTTGTTTTTTTATGGATGATGTCATAACGAGAATGGGTATGCACATTTTTGGCCGAGGGCATCAGGTCCTGAGTGCTAACCCAATGAGCCAATTTTTTACTATAAGTTTTTTATTAGAAACTAGGCTATAATTTGAGTCTTTAAAGCCCTTGATTCGGTTTCTAGCATTTCTGGATATAAATTTGAGGCTCAAAAACGAAAATTTTCATGATAAAAAGTCAAGTCCCACAAAAGGTAACAAGTGGTGTTTTGGCTGCAGGCTGTAACTCGCCAGCTCATTGAGCTAGAGATCTGTGCAAACCCTCTAAAGATTTGGAAAAAACGGTGTCGGCAGACTTCCACCTTAACAACAAGGAAGCTAAATGTGAGCTTAAGGTCAAATATAACAACAAAACCCTACAATTTTTTGCTCTGAGCCCAAATACCTCAGTGTTGTGTTGGACAGGTTGCTCATGTATCACCCACACCTTGAGTCACTCCACAAGAAGCTGACAACATGCGTCGTGCTCCTGAGGTAGCTTGCAGCTCCGGCTGGGGTGCTGGAGCAACAACTCTGCGAATAGCCACCCTAGCCCTGGTGCATTCAACCGCAGAGTACTGCACTCCTGTATGGTACTGCAGTGCTCAAACCCGCCTCATCAACCCTGCCATCAACGACACCTTGTGAATTGTGACTGGATGCTTGTGCCCTACACCAACAGACAACCTTCCAATCCTCGCAGGCATCAAACCTGCTGAGCATCGTCGCATTGGAGCCACACTGTCTCTGGCACACCGTGCCATGGAGCCGGACACCTGTTCCACTCAACGCTCACCCATCCATCGAGTGCAAACGCACAGCGCCTTAAATCGAGACACCCATTTGTACTCGCCGCACAACATCTCATGAGCTCATCTGACAAGAGCAACATGTGTGGCGCAGTGGGCAGATCACCAATGGAATGCGGAGTGGACCGACAACCTCACAAGACTCCGCATTTTCATCCCCGACACCAGCACCCACCCCCCAGAATGACCCTCCTAAGAATAGCATGGGTCTGGCTCAACTGCCTCCGCACTGGTGTCAGACATTCCGCTCCTGCTTGTACAAATGGGGTAGGGCCTCCTCTGCAGCCTGTGAGTGTGGTGCAGAAGAACAAACCGTCAACCATGTTGTCCTCCAATGTCCAATCCATCGACCTCCCCGTGAACTGCATGGCCTGATGGTTCTGGATGATGAGACAATCAAATGGCTGCTCAACACCTGCCCTGAGACCTAGTGTGGCCAAGCAAGTGGTGTCAACAACTAGCTCAAAAGAAGAAGAAGAATTCAATTTAATGGGTGGCGACAGCTCAGTGGTAGAATAAATGTATGCATCTCCATGGAAAGGTTGGATGTTCGAATCATTGCCACTTAGTGAATGGCCATAATGCTTTATAATAAATACTACGGCCAAAGCAAACGATACAACTGACATCTTGCAAACGTTTCGCAATTGCTATTGCTATGCACAGATGATAACAGTTGTTATTGAAACGTTTGCAAGATGTCAGTTGTATTGTTTGCTTTGGCCGTAGTATTTATTATAAGGCTATTTAGCACTTCCGCTTTTCGTGTACCAAAGGCCATAATGCTTCTTTGGCAAAAGCATTCACCATAACCACACTGACAAGAAGCAAAATTCAGGCTTTGGCCTGCTGCCAATTGGTGTCACCCAAATCAAATAAACAGGTCTGAAAATACAAACAAACCATTCATCTTACCGTGATATGCAGTACATCTATTTTAATCATCCCAGGATTATGATATGTGACATTGGCAAATGTGTCTTTAATACAGTCTTTAAGAATTGTGGGCCTAGGATATATACTGAGGCCAATGCCCATGCGGTCTTGGGGGTTAGCATTGCTCTGTTTGCCTCAAAACCTGTGAACTGCCACAAAGATGCTGCTTACCAGTGCAGACCTAAGCTTTGTTCTAAATGTAGTTCATGACAGAGGCATAAGGTTTCTTGTACTTTTTAACTACCTTACAAAACTACTTAATGTATTCAGGCTGGCAGCAGTTATCAACAGAGTACATAAATTTAGCTGACAATTTAAAATAACCAGGAATTTTTTTAATTCAATACTTACCACAAGAGATGTTTGTGTTAGTCTTATAATAATTAATGGTAGTGATAGCTTTATTCTGTAATATACTTAGCAGAAGTAAAGTAGTTTTATGGGTTTCGTCCATTTAAGTATTGAGTAAGATGAATGATAATGAAAAAGAGCAAAATAAACAGATCTGAGTACTGAAGTGCTAGTGTTTTGTTTTAATTTGAACACAAATCCATATGATTTGGAAGTTGTGTTGTCAAAATAAGTTTATTATCCAGAATAAAACCTAGATATTTTTCTGTTACATTATTTTGTATTGGTTGGTCATATTCACATCAGAAAATGTTCGTTTTTAGGATTATTCGTGGGCATGAAATTACTTTATGAATAATAATAATTGATACATTTTAGTGATTGGCAAACAGTGAGCATAAAAATTGCACAAATGGGTTTGTGCTTACAGTAAGCCTATCGTCAGCATATAAAACGGTTTAAAAAGATATTTTTACAACATCAATAATATGCATGAGAAAATGAACAGATCCTATGAAACACTGTTATATGTGTGTAAAAAAGAATTGATATCTACTATTTTAGTACACTGAATCCTATTGTCTGAGTAGGAAGCATGAAACTTCAGGGCCCTATTGTCAGGGCTGCCATACCATCCTCAATTTTAAGATTTGTCTTATTTTGAAGGTCTGTGTCTTAGAAACTTTTTCTGTCCTTATTTCTAAGAAATGTGCTTATTTTGACCTGCATCCTTATTTTAGTCAAAGGTTGCCATATCAGGAGTCACTTAGAATTTGGGGAACTGTTACATTTGAATCAGTTTGAATGATGTTACAATATGCAGCCGCCCAGTAAATGTATGTGCTTTTCAGCAAAAACTGAGACAGCTAACATTGGAATCCAAGCTAAAACAAATGCAAAATATGGATGAGATAACTTTACATGACATTGCACAACAATATACTTTACCTTTTTTATCTTCGTTTGCTTCCTGGTTTGTCCTTATTTTTTAGTCCAGTTCGATGGCAGCCGTTCCTATTGTGTTTCAGTTGTTGATGCCAATTTTTGTTTTGTAAGCATGATGTGATAAGTACAGTCAACCTTTGATTGGGAAAAGAGAGGTTTTCTTCATAAATGTACCGTAATTTCTGATTTGATACACAGCATTATTCATTAGTTTTTGCAGAGCTAATGCATTACCACTAGCCTATTCATGCGCCACATATCTGCTAAACAGTACCAAATTTCTCACTCAAATTTCTTTGCTTTATTACAGTATTTTCATGTTAGGTCGAACTTTTCTAAAGCTTTAAAATGTTTGCTTACCACAAATTTGTGAACTTAAAGCATTAAAATGTTGCTTACCACAAATTTGTCTATTTTCTCTCTATTTCATTTGTTAGCCCTTCAGAAAGATTTTGAAGAACTTTTCCAATTGAATTAACTTGAAAAGTAGGGCATGTTGAAAAAATTTTAACTTTGCAATGCGTTTACTTCTTTGTATATATTGATATTAAGTGGAATCATTTCGCTAATCTTTATAATGTAGCTTGTTGCTACAGCTAGTAACACAACACTCCTTTGTTTCATGCCAAAAAATTCTTGAATACATTGAGATGAGTAGTACAAATCATTAGAAAGTAGCTTATTGCCAACGTAGAAAATAATAAATACTTTATATAAATCGAAGATTTTGCCTATAGAAAAAATTTATATAGAGACTAAATAAGTTGGCAAACCCATTTGTGCTAAATTTTTTTTGTACTCTTACACTCATAATGCATTACTAATTTGTAGCTTAATTATCATTCTTAAAAATCATTGCATAAAATGAGATGTTTTGTCATGAGTTGGTTTCAAAGAAAAGTTTTGACCCAAGCTAATTTTGGATTAAATTTTTGTATCAACCATGCATGTGCCTCTCTAAATGTGCAGATTTTAGATAAAAGCAGTTAACCTTTTTGCCTTGTCCTGAACTTCCTAGTGTTGCAGTTACTTTGGTTTTTAGTTTAATTCCTATAACATGATATGCAATGGCACATGCCAACCCTGTTATGATGCTCTGCAAACACTACTTTTGAATCTTTTGTTTTGTCTGGAAACCAAAACAAATGTCTTGCCTGCAGGAAACTTAGACTTTAATTGCTGCGTGACGTACTCGTAATCTTTATCATGTCCTCAGAAGGTGAAGAACTGAAAGCTGGTCATGCACCAGCAGGTTAGTCCTTTCTGTGTATGTTTAAACATCATTTAAATGTATTTATAATTTATTTTTTCATGGCTAAATTCATCTATCTGTAATTGCTAAATATAGAGGATGTTTTGTGTTGTGATTTAAATTGTAAGTAGTCCTGCATTCTGCAAATTGACGATGTCATTGTTTGTCATTTGATATGTGAGTCAATGAAGTATGGGGACATATCAGAAGTTGGCGCTTTCTGATGAAAGCAAATGACTGAATTGTTCAGCTCTTGATGTACGTTTGTCAATTGCAGTTTGTGATTAAGCACATGTAGTGATTTACCTGCAAGGATTTGCATAATCCTTTTTTCTGATATTTTTTGTTGCATGACTTTCAGTGAAAGCAGGTGGAATGAGAATTAAAGCTGCCAGAGTCCATGAAGAAAAAATAACGAAAGAGGATGCAGAGTCTCCATGGGAAACAGAAGGAGCAAAACAGTAAGTCTGTCATTTATGTTTTCATATCTTCTTACCCAATTCTTTCAAGCATAGGTACTTCATGCTGGGTTTATTTTTTCAGTCATTTTTCTGTCATAGACTGAATTGCTTTTTTAAATGGCCTAAATAGACTGAGTCCATTAGGTCATAATATCTGAAAAAGTACACCAGTGAATAACTTTTATGGCAAGTTTTAATACTACTATGGGAGAAATGACCAAAATGTTTCAGTGAAAAAAGCTGACATGTAGTGGTGGATTTTGGATGAGGCAAATAAGGCACGTAGTTTGCGCCTTTTTCTTTGAAATGCCTTGTAGTCCCCTTTTGAAATTTGAATTTATTTCAACTGTTATTAAAACATGCAGGCTTTTTTTGCCAAATCTGCTTCATAGCAATGCTTCAAATCCACTCAGCTTTGAACATTGTATCATCACCAATGCAGTACTTTTTTGCAAGATACAATTCTGAAATACTTCAGAAAGAGAGACATAGCCAAGATACAAGTCTAGTTATGATACATGCATGATCATTCACCACATTGAAAGGTACAAAACGGCCATTTCAGCACACATGAATTGTAGCATGTACTACAATATGTTTTTGCCTGCGTGTGGCACAGACGGGGGCATTTGCTAAGTTGGAACATAACAATTTGAACCGCGAAGGTTTGTTGATGGTGAGCAGAAAAAATCTCCCAGGTTGTGAAACAGCACTCTGTGATTAGCAGCACTTCCAGAGATAGGATATTATTGCCGTATGTACAAATTGTTTCAACTAGTAGAGTATGCAATACGCATGTCATGCGATGTATGTGAGTTTGACATTTTCTGTGATTTTTCAAGTAGCCTAAGTGCCTACTTCTGTTAAAGACTCCCCTCAAATTTTTTGACTTGGCCCCCAAATTCTTGGATCCACCACTGCCTAACATGTTTTCCTGTCAATGCAGATAGCCCTGTACAGTTTACTGTGAATATCCAGAATCAAGTCTTAACGCACTGTTTGTATACAAGCAGTATTTTGGTGTGGAAGTTGCGCTTCGCCCATCGCTGCAAATTTATGGGCCAGCGGCTTGATTCTTTCGGTCGGAACCCACGATGGATATGCTTGATGGGGTCTTGTTTGCTTGATTAGGTCCAGCCAGGACGTGGTGGTCGCTGGCGCCGTGACCCACGGAGACAAGGACTTCACGCCTGCAGCTGTGCGAGTCGCCCACGACAAGCCCCAACCGACAGTGACAAAGCCAGTGCCCAACAAGCAGATCAACCGCACCATACACCAACCTCGTTAAAATCCTGCACAAACGACAGCTTCTCATTAAGGCAGAAGGGTATAACGCGATCCTTTGGTTTGGAGCGCTCAAAAGTTGAAATATAATTTGCTTGGCGTGTTTCTACGGCCTTATACCACTCCGAGAAGCTAAGCTAGACTGAAACGATAGAAAAAGCTATCTTGTTGACTGGGCAACTTGTAGATGTTTTGATAAAAGTAAATTTCGCAGTGCTTCAGTCCACGTTCCATTGCTTTCCGCCTTAATCAGTAAAAGCAGCTGTTGAATGCGGTCGGGTGTTTGCGGTGTCAGGTATCGACGCGGTGTGCTTCCTTTTTAGTTGGTGTTGGTGAAAGACTTTCGGATCGCGACATTGTGCTCTGATAGCAATTTTGTGTTGTTTGTTACCAAGGCTTTGTCAATCACTCGTTGCAATGTTCCAGACTCGCTAGTACAGATTTTCTCTGATGGTACATGTCAAGGAAGTGTTGTGCTTGCTGAAGAACGCCTGTTTTCAGTTCGGCTTGTGATAAACAGAGTAATCCAATGCTTTTTTTTCGCAAGTGAAGAGCGCACCTTGAGCTTTTTAGCGTGGTATCGGCCTCTCCGTGGAACCGAAGGTGTGTGATTCTATCAGGAGCTGTTCTGTGCCTGTTTCGTTTCGTAA
>Ga0210059_1017607_pt1 | contig 10160 bp, 5 predicted proteins | sample Ectturendosymbi2_FD_188042 | JGI IMG/M metagenome (GOLD analysis project Ga0210059, IMG submission 188042) | Ecteinascidia turbinata endosymbiont from Florida, USA - Sample 2 (SPAdes) (version 2) | ecosystem: Host-associated > Tunicates > Ascidians > Unclassified | place: Key West, Florida...
AGGCGTTTTGTTGCATGAGACTGTTGAACGCACACATCTTGGCAGGTAATGCAGCGAGACAGTGACATCCTCATAGCGGTAAGACACGTACATTAAATTTGTACTTTGTGAAAAGAAGCACGAGTGAGTCTGTAGCAATGCTTCCACAAGTTTGAAAACTCCATTATTAGTGCGAGTGTGACCAATGTGCCTGAGTGGCAAACTACACTTATACAGGCTTCTTTTCATGCAGCAAAAAATTACGTGGCCTGTTAGAATACGTTCATGCAAACTTCGGAAATACGTCTTAATTGTTAAGATGTGGTTCTGACATCTAATTGAATATTGAGTGCAAAGCTGCATTTGCTGTGGCCAGTTTTCGCAATTTATCTGATCAATTTTGCAAAACCCGCGTGGTGTTCTAATTTTAGTAAGTTTGTCCGTAGTCGTGTCAACATACAGGTCTACTTAATTAATTGTCCGGTTTGTGTAGCAAGTTTATATTGATTGATCGCTTTGGACGAGATCCCAGACTTTTGCACCTCTTATTACTAAGTGATACCGACAAGTCTTGCTGGCTGATAACGCCCGCAATTAGGGGGAGAGCAACCGGGCAAACCCCCCGAAATTGTTCAAAAACATGTTCAGTTGAATATATCAGCTGGTTTGCGGCCCTACTTGCTAAGTAAAATAAAGTCATAATTTGTGTTTTCGTTGAAAACCATGGCAATCCAATGCTTCTTTCTTTACAAATCATGGCAATGCTTGCTCGAAAAGAAATGCTCTGCGTTGAAAACCTGCAGATAGCCTACTGTGTAAATTGTCGTAATACTAATATACCTGGCTATTGCTGCCAAGGTTTTTTGTGATTGCTACCGCAACATGGGCATTTCAGTTGTAGTGTAGTAAGGATAAAGCGGTTTGTGAACGTCCACTTGCATTGCATCGTCAGCAACGTTCCTTCTTAGGTGCACAAATACTCAGGACCACCAGAACTGTTGCGCAGTGAAATCTCATTCTCGCGCACTTGCAACATTCGAAAGCAATGGAAAAACACGCAAACAAGAAGCTATTTGAATTAAATGTTATTTTGTTCGTATTTTGATAAGATTGTATATTTATTATATAATTCACAAAGTTTGTAATTCATTGAAAAGTCCACTTACTCAGCCCTGAAATAATCATGCTCACTAAAACAAACATTCTCTCAGTGCAATATTTTAAAGGTAACGCTGATCGTCTGCAATTTGAAAATGAAAAACAAAATGTCGATGTTGCCCCCACCCTGGAAAAAGTTCTGCGGACGCTCATGAATGATCGTGCTCTCTCGCTTTCGCTTTTTGTTACTTTCGTACTTTCACTCATTACGAATTGTTTGTTTCTTTCCGTTTTCTCAATTTCGGTTGCAAAATAAACAGAATCTACCCGCTTTTTGTTCTCATTTCATCAAAATTACCTGCAATAACAAATATTATACACAAATTACTATGAGTGTTGCAGACTATTCCAAACGACAATTAAAAACTGTAAGGTTCCCCATTTGAGGAGCACTGATCTGAATCTCATCGAAGTGACTAGCCTCACTTGCTGCAACATACAAGTCAAACAACACAATGCTGGCTACTGCCACCAGTAATTGTGCTGTAACAAACGCAACCTACAATGAGAATAAGTATTATGTCGACACGTGAAATGTTTATCTCAAGTCCTCGATGTACCTGCGCCGACGGTGAATACGTAATCAGATCGATGTTATGTGCCACATTGCTTGTTGATTCCGTAGCGGTGCAGTATTAAAGTTTGACCAGTTGTATCACTCGTTTTTCTTCTAGACTAAACCAAGCTTAGACTTGTTTCCACATTAATGTACTTATGCGAAAGTGATTGACATAGGCAATATGGTCCTGTGAAACATTGGGTTCATTGCAAATCGATATCGCATGCCCCCCCCACCAAATTAGCCTGTGTCCGCTATTGACCACCAGTATAACCTCGGAATTACGCGGCCCTGTGCCGGTTAGTGACCTGGGGTTCGAGGATCACTGTCTAGGGCACGCAGCGCGCTAGTGTTTGACACTGTTTTGGGTATCGCACATAGGAAAAAATAGTGTCTGCAACGTTTTCCGAACTGCTCAGAAGTAGAATGGTTCTTGTTACACTAGGATGTGACAACTCAATTTCCAAACTACTAATAAATAAGTAGCGAAATGACGATCACATTTCAAGATGAAGCTTGTGCAGTTGCATGCACATGGAAAGCATAGTTATTGCTGAAGCGGCAATTCAAAAACAAAAAATAAATGAACGAGATTTGCTATGACATTACTCCCATTTTAGATATCTCTGCTGGCTATCATGAAAAAAGATCTCACAATCACATGATATGTTCACACTGGGCCTGAAAGCATATTGCCTAAAACACATTTAAGGCCACTAATGTACAGTAAGTAGAATTTCAATCAAGCCTTTTAATACTGTTTCACGTATTTGGCCATTGGACTGCAGGATGCAGATGTGAAGAAAAAACACCAATCTCACTAGTCTAGATTATGAAGAAAAGGTGTGACACAGTTCGAAAAAGTAGGGGCACACGGACTGAGACCATCAAATTCACAGTGAATGCCTATACCTCCAAACTCAAGCTCTGGTCTCCCCTGATAAGTTCAATTTCCATTTTTTATACACTGCACAAATGATGACAGTGGCTCTGTTGAGTTCTTCAATGTCAATCACTGCTTTGCAGCTGACAGCGTATTTGGTTTTGTTACTAAAGACTTCGTCAAACCTACATCTGTAGGGCGAAGGTTCATTCATGGTTCATCACACCATCCTCCGTCAACTTTTAAATCAATTCTATTTCGAGAAGCCATAAGATTACGACGATTGAGTGAATGAAAAGAAGACTACCTGACAAGCCTAAATAGATTACAGAACAAAGCAAACAAGTCGAAATTTCCTGTCAATGTGACGAATCACATGATTGCACTGGTGTCCAAGCGGGAAAATAAACTGCACCCACCAAATCCTAGTAATAAAAAGAATTACAGTGTCTGGCCAACCTCTTTTCCCAATCTGCTTCGTCTAACAAAGAAGGAAAAACTTTAAATAGCGAAGCTCACATACAAAAGACCAACTAGTGTTGGCCAACTTCTAACAAACTACAGACCACTGGCGCACAGTGAAGCTTCGAACCAACAGCAAAGAGGTTACTAAGGACCATGCGGACACTGTGCGTTGTGTGGCAAATGTGACAAGCACGATGCAAACATGGTACCTAAAGTCACTGCCTTGCACTCAAAGGGAAAATTGTTTCCTTTAAGGCAGATGCTAACTTGTGCCAATTACGGTATTTGTGTTGCAACCTGTAAATTATGCGGAGAACAGTATGTTGGCCAAACCTCAAATGAATTTTCGAAACGTTGGAATTCCCACCGCTCTTCGTGGAACACTGTCAATTTGTCTGATGACCAAGAGCAGGTGCCTTTACTACACCGTGTGGTGCATGAACATAAAGATTGAAAAAAAGCCTAAAATCAGTGAATGTTTTATAGTCACATTCGTAGAACAACCTAGCTACAATTACCTTGATATTTGTGAAGAAAAGTGGCTCAACAAAATCAGCACTAGCATTAACAAGCACATAATTATTTTGCCTCGCATTAAATGATAGACTTGCCCTTGTTTAGACGTTGCTCTTATCATCACTTTTATTTTGGCGCACCATTTTTTTTCTCTCATTTATTGCTCTTTCCTCCCGCTTTGTGTTTTAACTTATTGTTTTTACTTATTGTTACTAGTTGGTCTTGTCATATCACACCTAGTGTCTTTTGCTACTTGTTTGTGCTTGCTCTAAATGCTTATTTACAGTACGGTACTGTCAACCTTAGCTCAATACGTTTTTGACGCAACCTTTGTCTTTGTTTCGTAATAATCACTGCTTTGCGTACTTCCACTCGTTTTTACTTCTAATTTACTTGGACTGAAGATGCCGTATGGCGAAATCGATTTCCATTAAATAACATCAATGCGTGCTGATTTTTGTTACTTGTGCAGTGTGCACAAACAGTGCTTAAGTTGAAGATATGGTAGACAAGAATCGCCGCAGTTAATAGAAAGGAAGACACAGGTTGATACTGATGCTCAAGAAACAAGCAGAACTTCCAAGTATTGATTGATTGATTGATTGATTGATTGATTGATTGACTACAGAAAAGAGAATCGTTGCTCGGTTTCTTATACATTGCAGCACAGAATAATATTATTATCTAGATTAAACAAAACGTTGTTGCAGCGAATGAATTCAGACAATCTTTTGTATTATTTTTAACAACTGAAAGTAACGCCATCAGACCAATATTGGTGACAACAAATGGTACGTTGATATGGATTTCTGTTTATGTAGCGATAGAAGGATGGTAACGAAAGTTTTAAACAAAGTGAGGAACTCTCCGATGATGATTTTTGTTGTTATCCCTCGGATGATGAAACGTTTTTTGCAAAAGTTTAAAAATTCCATCGCAGCATGTCATGACAAGAAGAATGCAAGTAATGGTTGATTGATATCTCAAAATGTTCACACGGCGTGACAAGAGACTTTTCACAAGACTAACATGCGCAGTAGCTAATGCAAAAACCACCGCAGGTGAAGACTTTACTGTAAACAATATTTTTCTATTCAAATAGTTATTTTTTTTCGTTAAAATTTATCTCATTTCTTTTACAGGTTTTACATTTTTTAAAACTGGAATTATTTCAAGCCATTAAAATTCACGCACAGGATCTTTGCAAACCAAGTTTCGCTGAGTCAAGTAAGTTTTTGCATGTCTGCAAGAAAATGTCAAAAATCGCCCTCTTTGTTATATCACAACACATCGTGTATCTTCTTCCACCATTCTCTTTTCTTCCCACGCTCTACTTTCCTTCAGCGCTTTCTTCGCAGCTTGGTCATCATCGACCAATTTTTCGCTCCAAGCAATGGCTTCATGAACCAGCATCATCGCCCAGCATTTATCTTTCTCACTCACTGATGTCACTTCCAACATTTGCTTTTTTACGTCATGCATGAGCGGAATCACGTGATACTTCACAACCTCCTTCATCGTAACATCACGCTGAACGATCCTCATATTCGCCCCGTGTATTCCTTCCCCCCATTCATCATCACCAACGCACTCACTCATCCTGACTGAATTTCCTTCTTTCTTAAACAGAGAAGCTGCAGCGAAATAAACTGGGATGGATTCTTCGAAGCGATCAGCTTTTCTCACCAGATCTTCAGCGAAACTCATCAACTCCCATCCCGTTGTTTTTATCTCATTTGTGATCAAACAATTTATTTCTTTGTTTGTCTTTTTCGCTTCGTCAAATTTCTTGTTTGCTAAGCATCTTTTATATTCTTGCAAAAAATTTGGCACTTGGCTGAAGTTTTCTGGTGTAGCATAGTAGTCTAAAAAGTGACAAACAAAGTAAGTTTTGTAAAGCACATAAAATAAACGATTAATGTTGCAGTGATAAATTGTGAAATTAGGGTTTTTAAGCTTTTTTGACGTTTTGGGAAAACTAAAATAAATCTGCACTGGTTTTATTAACAACGGAATCCCCTATGTGAAAAGTGATAAGCACGATTTGCAGAATTGAGCTTTTCTGAATTCGCTTGGATTCTGCAAACTACGAAAAAACTTTGTGCCACGCATTAATTTTTTCATCTTTTCGACAACACTTCAGGGCTGTTAAACGTCGAGCCAACGTCGTGGTGTTAAATGATTTTTTTATCTTGGTGAGCTTGTTTTCAGTCAACCAACACGCTTTGCTCTGTACCAGTGGTTCCCAACCAGGGTGCCGCGGCACCCTGGCGTGCCATTTACAGTGCCCAGGGGTGCCGCGGGCTAAGACGTTTTTTTACCATATCATTAAAAATACATTTTCAAGCTGTCATCAAACCTCAAAGCAAATTGCTATGGGTTCGACACTATGGGTGCCGTAAATTATTATTCTTTTCTGTAGGGTGCCGCAAGCCTAAAAAGGTTGGGAAACACTGCTCTGCACCTTAAACTAGTCTATTACGTCAGAGATCGTTGTTTTCCACTTAAACTTTAAACGGTGCTTCGCTCTTGAGGGAATTACTGTTTGAGCTGCTGGTAACTGGTTTGTGCTTTTTTGTTTCCGTGTTTTCAGATAGGAGAGGTACTTCCGTTACAAGTATTTCGATATTTCCTGTGACGTACTTTGTTCAATAACTTGTTTTTAGCACAGTAAGTCGATTTGCTAGAGTTTGACGAAGGGTTGCGCTTTTTGGTTTTTTTGACTTAGGTTGGCTTCTAAATAGATTTATACGGAGGTATCATTACCACGTTGTGAAATCCCATGTTGATTTATTGTAACACTGTTTGGCTTTGCATCGTAAATATTCATAATTTAATGACAACTGATAACATGATGCGCTTTATTGCATCTGCTTATGCTTCTTTATTTTAACAGCCTTCAATACTCTGCCACATTTTCAAAGACAACCGATAAACATTGTCCACTGGTTATCAACGGTGACACTATTTTGCCAGTGATTAAAAATAAACTGTTCTTTTTCCCAATTATCAATTTGCTCAGTTTCAGTGCAAAGGAGCATTGACCAAATGAAGGAGATGTTCGCTGCAGCATTGAGCTTCTGATAGTTGTTTTTTTCATTATTCACAAACATGAATCATGTGAATATTTTAATAAAATGTGAAAGCGTGTTTATAGCTTCCTTGAGTGATCGTGTCTTTTTTAGTTTTTTTGCGAAATCAATTTCATTTGTAAGCAGCACATGCTGTTCTCGTTAATTTTAAGCGGTTTTCACCTTTTTCTACGTCAGCTCAAACCAACGCTAAAGCCAGGTTTGGGGAATCGCACTATTGATGAATGCAGAAGAATGTTCAAAAACGGAATGGCAATTTTGGAACAAAGTTTTTTTTGCGTTTTGACACTCTAACGACTAAATGATTTTACAAAAGCGTTGAGGTCAAGACTGTGTTGGTCACTATACGATCCAAAGCGACATGTGAGAGATAAACTTGTTGTCAACAACATCAGTTGCTACAGGACTGAAGTTACAGCATCTCATCATAACCTACGGTCAAAACCCAAAAAAGCTGTTCTGAGAAAAACTCATAAAAATGTTAAAAACTGGAGCTCTGCAATATATTGTGACTGCTGCAAAACACTATCGGATTCTGAAGATCTGAGTTTATTAATAACGAGTCGGTATCTAATAAAATGTTGTGCTCAAGGTCATATTTGCTTCTTTCTCAGAATACCTCGATTTTAGACAGATCGTTTCCTAATTTCTTTACATTAACTTGTTTCCTTGAAAAACGTCTGAGCTGCGTTGTTGTTGATATAATGGTAATATCGAGGTTAAAAAAGGTAACGTGAAATGTACAAGGGCAAAGTATTTTTGCTGATTTGAAAATACAGGGGAATCTTTATAAACTGCTTTTGTCGAAATTATTTCCTAAAGTTTGAAACTACTGTAATGCAGGTTGAATGAAAGTATACCATAAAATGAGAATGTGTCAGAGTTTCATGAATGTCATTAGACCGCTGGTTGTAGAAATGCAAAAACCTTTTTTTCATTTGCACCAATGATAATTGCACTTAGATAAATACAATTCGTTCGGCTGGAGTATATTTATTACTTTGTATAGTATAACGTGTAATGTGTTTTATAAAGTCTTCAATCCCACACGCAACGCATTAGACGCAAGCACAGTGTGCTGTACATGGGAGGAACAAGGAACACACAGACACGTGAAAGAACACGTGTATAAACAACTTTTTTTTTAATTCTTTAACCATTTTCTGAGGACGTGTTTTCACTGCCAGACTCATTTCAGGTTAGGCTAGCCTTTTGTGGAATAAACCACAGAGACTGTTTCCAAAATGCACTGATAAGACGACTTCATGCAAGTTTCTGTTTTGAAGCCAGGAACAATTGTTTCGAGCTTGGTTAGTATCACTTTTTGGTCTGATATAAATAAAGCCTTCAAATGACCACCCTGGATTTATATAAAAACTTTCCAACTGTCTCACTTGATATTTTTTGATTCTCGCCAAGTCCTAGGCATGGTGTTTGCTTCTTGTTGGGACAAGCAGCATTCCGAAATGTAATGAAATCACTTATTGTTCTTCCTTCCACCTGAAAAAATAAAATGTCTACATTTTTGAACTACCGTCAAGCCATTGTCAAATCCCACCAGCCACCACTGCTTGTGAATTCCAAGGATCATGCCAACTTTTACATGCGTATACTTGTGCTATATCACAAGAATATGTTTTATAAAGCATCACAACAGACTGATGCAAAAACGTTATCAGTTAGAAACTGAACAATTTAACCTCTTTCCAGAATTTCAATCTAATTTATTTTGTTTTTATTTATTACGATGTTACGAGCCAAACGAGAAATACATTTCAGACGTCCAAGTAAAGCAAAGATGTTTAAAGACATACTTTGAAATTACAATTTGACCCGATATTTTTGTGCAAAATTGAAAACACCTGTACATTCCAAAGTGAACTTCATTGTTTAGGTTTATGCAGGATTGTAACCATTTTTTCTCGCACAGTAGTCATTTGACTGCAGTAACTGACATGCCTTACCTCGCAATTCCAAAGCCAGGCGACACTGACGTTGCAAAGACAAGAAACAAACGAAGCTTCATCTCTTGCAGAGAAGCAGTGATTTTTTAACCTAATACTGCTGACCTGCAAAGTACAAAATCTTTGAAAAAATTTAAAGGAGCAGTTAATTCGAAATGGTATTTGATGCTGGACAATCCTGTTAATTTCACAGGCGCAGGAATGAGATCACAGCGGTATTTCATACAGAGAAGAACAAACAAATATTGTTTCTGTAAAAGTTTAAAAATTTTTAGAAGTGCTCCTTTTGTCATGAATGATCTCAATAAATTTAGATTTACATTGCAATCTGTGATAGTCTTAAAATTTTGGAAATTATTGTAAACTCATGGTCAAAGACGAATGGAAAGACATTTAACTTAACAGTGAAAGCGATTTTCCATTTGCCTGGAAAAAGGCCTTTCTACTTTCGATTTTTAACAAACTTTCTTTGAGGATTATGCAAGGAAGTTTCTGAAACAACGATGCATAAACAAAATATTTCTCTTTCCATGCAAGCGCACAGTCCTTGCTTGCTGACCGCAAAGTCATGTTGAGAGCCGCCCCTTTAACGACCGCGCGAGCCACAATAGTGGCTCGTGCATTTTTGGATATAACTCGGCACCTGCTGTAGCTAGAGAGGTGTTCAAACCCTCTACGGATTCAGCAAGTCTAGTAGTTTCGAGTAAAAAAAAAGATTTTTCAGTTTTGGTTTAGGGGTTCTCTTGGGGGGGCGTCACAAGTAGGGGTGTTTTCGCGTTTTTATGGCCTACTTTGACCGGCCCTGGACGCCAATTGAATGGGCCCACATTTTCGATCGAATATTTTTATGAAACTAGGATATCTCACGAAACTTTAGAGCCCTTGATTGGCTTTCTAGCATACCTGGATCAAAACGTATGTTACAAAAACCAAAAATTGGTCAAAATTTCGACCCCTAAAAAGTTAACAAAAGGCAAAATAACACCCCTTTTGGATATGGCCATAACTCGCCATTAGAAAAGGCTAGAGAGTTGTTCAAACCCTTTAAAGATTCGTAAAGACTAGTAGTTTAGACTGGAAAAAAATTTTCAGCTTGAGATCACGGGTTTTTTGTTGATGTTTACACAATGAGAGGATACTTATGCATATATTATTTACATTAGGATAATGACGTCACTTCCTGGGTGTCGAACCATCCATCGGATTTTGTGACTCGAAGTTTTTTTGGATTCTAGGCTTCAATACGAGTCTTTAGAGGGTTTGATAGACTTTCTAGCATTTCTGGTTCAAAAGTTATGAAAAAATAAACAAAAAATAATTAGGGGAATCCCCACTAATTCCCTAGGGAATCCTTACAAGATTTGGGGTCTTATGGCCCTTACTTGGGCACCAGAAACACTAGGAAGTCGATCTAGGCCTCTAAAGCTTCATATTCCAGCCTAGAATCCAACCAAACTTTGAGCCAAAATTTTGGCCCTTTGTGGAGGCGATGACGTCATAAAGAAACAATTAAAAAAAATTTTAAACTACCGTTTTTCAAACCC
>Ga0210059_1017608_pt1 | contig 10160 bp, 6 predicted proteins | sample Ectturendosymbi2_FD_188042 | JGI IMG/M metagenome (GOLD analysis project Ga0210059, IMG submission 188042) | Ecteinascidia turbinata endosymbiont from Florida, USA - Sample 2 (SPAdes) (version 2) | ecosystem: Host-associated > Tunicates > Ascidians > Unclassified | place: Key West, Florida...
CGGAGTCTTAACGATATTCGAAAATAGGAGTGGAGCCGGAGTTGCTTTTTTAAGGAAGGGCCGGAGCCGGAGTCAGTTTTTTAATAAGAGGTTACTTTGTTTATTATTTATTATTATTATTGCAGATTGTTTTTACAAGCATGTTATAACATAACCTTCAAATGTGCAGTACTACTTCACAGGAAGTCTTAAAATTTTAATACAACTTGGATGTGAGTAAGGTTAGGTTGATGAGTTTCATGTGTGTAAAGATTTGGACAATTTCTTGTTCATGGTGATACGTTAAAAATATGTTGGCCAATAAAATTTAGCTCACATAAAAAGTTTAGGTTTTGTAAATCACTAAGCTGTTTCCCACTCTTAACTTACAAATGGACGAAGACATAGTGCTAGGTGTAAAGAATAAATCAATTGGGACTAGAAACATTGCGGAAAAGCATATAATTGCCGTATACATTACCTTCACGTCTCTTGCATTTTTATAGATTTTGTTTTATGTGGACTGTCTGTATGCAAAATAGGTGATGAGCCCGAGTAACGCTGCTGACCTGAAGTTGCCCCTTGATTAATAATTAGGTCAGTATTTGGTACGACAAAGTAAATTTCTTTGTGTGTTCATTTATTTAATCATTATTCATCCAAAAACAAAAACTTATCTCAGTAAATTCCAATGCAGTAATCGCAACATTTTGAAAATGGATGATCAAAACGAACATCTTTAAACGACTACTGAATCCCTTCCAACACCATTGTTTTAAACCCTAAACTAGTGCTTCCCAATCTTTTTTTGGCAAGCGCCCCCTTTTCCGACAAACAAATTTCTATCGCCCCCCTACCATGCCTAGCACACATATCACCACAATTTTTTCGTATTTTTATATTTGGGATGTTTGAAAATGATTAACAAGAATGAGCGCAAAGATGCATTTCACTATAAAACTTCATTTCGTAAATTAACTCATTTAGCAGTCGGAAACTGTTAAAGTTAATGATTTGGAAACTGTTCGAGTTCATGAAGGGCTCGATTTCGTTTGAACAGCATGGACAAGAAGGTGAAAATTGCTGATTTGGCTTTAATGAGGTTAACACAATTCCCCTGCAATTGTATCTATGACACCCTTTGACAGTCACCTTCTGTGTGCAGCAACAGGCGTACAAACTCTCTTCATCATTATCCGAGTGCACCACATTGCCTAAACTTAGCAGAACACTTCTAAACCCTTTGGTGTCCTTTGATCAATCAATCCATTAATACTCTGCCATATTTTTAGTAAATTTTGAGTTCGAAGCAGAGCAGGATTGAATTTAATTTGCATATTTTAAAAGTTTTTGAACTTAGCCGTGACACTTGCAGTCGTCCAGTGGCTCCACCATCTCTCTGTCCCTGGACTTCCTTGGCGCTGTTCAAGCTAAAGTGCGTTCTGAAACACACTTCTCTTTTCCAGAATTTTTTCGATTCCCTTTAAGTAACTTATTCTTGTTGGCATCTAACACTATCTGTAAAAAAATATGGATTACCTTTCTACTTTCGAATTGAATTCGTACAAGGTTATTATTATATTTGTGATCATTAAACCACTCCATCCAAAATTAGCTCACGCTTTTAGTTACATGCTGAGTCTAAGTGCAAGCGTGCATTCTCAAACCTGACCGGTGATAGTCACTGTAGCGAAATGGGCATTGTTAAGTAGCAGTTTACCCGTGCGAAGAAGTACAGCTGACGAAAATTCCAATCATAATCATTTAATTATAGAGGAGAACAGTTTTACTGTGCAGCTTACCATTAGTGATGGAAACTGCAGTTCATCAATTTATCTCCTAGCATTTCACCTCTGTTTTGCTTCCAAAACGCTAAGTTTTTCTTTACAAATTGTTTGATCAACATGTTTGTTGACCATACTGTTTTTTTATGACATTTGGTCATTCAAAGTTAGTAAGACAACAGAAATGTAATTATTAACTGGGTCTCCTATCGCCCCCAACCGCCCATTTCTGCTTCACCCCCCCAATCGCCCATTTCTGCTTCGCCGCCTCCCTATATTTTCTTTTTAAGCAATAAACACACCAGAAAAGCTATTATTTACAGGATAGTGCACCTCTGCAACGGGATTGCTTGGTAGCGTTAGAATCAGAGTTAGATCAAATACATTATTTCAATTCATTACAATTACGCCATCAAATTTCTCAGTTGCATCACAGCTAAGCCTAGACTGTGCTAACAACATCAAATTACAATTAGGCTACTCTCTTGTACTTGTAATTAATTACATGTGTTTATTGCTTAAAAAAAAGACGAACCCTCATTGTTCACAACCTTATGACCATTCACTCCAGTTGACGAGGACTGCCCCAATTTGACGGTCGTGTTTCGTTCTGTTTCTTGCTTTTCCCGGCCATGGAAGAACGTTCGGTAAGCAATATCATTTATTTGTTGTGTTTTGACCATCAAGCATTGCATGCCCTTATGCCCATCACTACCAACTACACTCGAGCATTTACTTAATTGAAAATTCTATACAGGCCGTAAACGCCATGATAACAGGTGCACTATCGCTAGCCGCACTACAACTATCCCGTCTGCATCGCGCTTAAAACGACTTGAACTGCAAGTTGGGAACCACTGGTCTACATAATGTGAATTTTACTGGCGTTATCTGGCCAGATTAAATCATCAATCTTCCTAGTCATGCTAGATGGAGGCCGCTGTTGTACGGTATGTTATAGTTCCATTCATGGGTGCAGGCAAAATTTTGGGGGCGCAAAAGATTTTTGCCCGATTTTCCCCAAACTTGCCCGAAAAGATTTTGTGCGACTCTTTTCTTCCAGAGTTTTGGAATGAACTTAAAAAAGTCTTCATGTGATTCTTCAAACATTGGGCGCCATTTTTGCCAGGAATTTCAGAGATTTTCGACAAATCGAACTTTTGGAGGTGCGCTTTCACCTCCGCATCCTACACTGCTGGTTCCATTCATGAAGGATAACTCCTTTGTGCGGATGTGCTCTCGTCATAAACTTCTTACCAATATGTGCTGGACTGTGTGAGACCGACAAGACCAGCTCGTGAATATTTGGAGTGGGTTACATCATTGTTCGTTTGCTAAAAATACTCCTCAGCTTCTGAAAAAGGCAATGAAGCTTTGTTCAAATGCATATTAAAGCGCCAGACCAAATTTGCGACAAGACACAAGAGGCATGTTGCAATCATAATTTTGTATGAAGCGCAAATCACTACTTGTTCTGTTCCGGCAGTTATGTTTCGAGGAACTTCTTCGTTCTTTCCGGATTACGAGCCAAGGAACTGATGTCTTCGGAGTGAGCACGCACTCGTAGCTTTGTTCATGTAGTTTCCTCCCAACCGATCGTAAAAATTGCAATTTTGCTGAGCACTCCCACGAATTTGGAACTATTCAAGGAAGCATTTTTCTATGCTATCAGGGCATCGCCAATGAGGTCTGATGCGCTGCCCACCAATTTGCAGTCGGCGACCCCTGCATTAAGCACAGACAGTGATGTTTTCATCTTTAGGCCATTTGGGCCCGTTTCGTGGTAACAGACTGGGGTCGCCTGTTAACCGTTTCCAAAGCGATCGACCGAAAAATTTAAACTTTCCGGCGCAGTCGGTGCTGTTGCACTTGGCCGATGATCGACTTCCCGAAACCACGATTGCAGTTTCTCGCTCAAATGTATTTCTGCACTAACCTCTTGATCGCAACTTCCCATTCAGCAATTTCTACATCATTACACACGTCCTGCGCTAGGGCCGTCGTGAGGTATTATACCAGCGGTTACAGAGACCACTACAGGCCCACCTAGCCTCTGGAGGCCTCGTTGAAACTTGTATCGCTCGTTTGTATAAGATACAAACTGATTACTGTAGTAATCAGAACATAGATAAAACAACTAGCACGTTAAGATTTAGTTGTACTGGCGGTTAAAACGCGGCCCACGCACCAAGGTTTACGCCGCTACGAACGACAACATGTCGCTCACTTTACAAGACGGTCGAAAGTCGGGTAGAAACAACAGTCAGGGCAGTGCTGCAACAAAAATGCGTGAAAACAATGTCTTAAAAGGTCGAAATCGCACAGAGGCCGAAATTAGGAACGCTGCGGTGAAAAATAAAAAAGGAGGGCAGAAAAAAACGGTAAAAACGCGGCGCTTTCAGAGCTGGTCACGCAACGAAGATTTCCGGCCAGTTAATCCTCATCGTCGTCTTCGAGAGCGAAATCGAAGCTCTTGAAGAACTCGCGAAAGCGATTGGCCGACTCGATCTCCTGGCCGCGCGACGACATGCACGAGCGCCAGTCTACCCGGTCGGGCGTGTTGAGTATGGACTCGGAACATAACGCCTCTCTGCAAAATAAAACACAACAGCTGCGAGTCCCGCGATATTAGTCTCGACCGACGCTGTGAAATGGCGACCAGCTGTTCAGGTCGCTCGAAAACCGATCACGAACATCGACTCACTGGAAACTGAAACATCAGGTCGCACAAGCGAAAAGACTACGAGTCGGTCCAGTCAGCCGATCGGCATGCAGTCGCCTAGCCAGCCCAATTTTCGGGGGTGCCAAAGCGTTTGTTTTTCAGCGAGCAACAGTATTTTGTTTTGGACACCGCTACTCGAAGCACAAAATGACAAGAAACGCTAGAACTTTGAGGAGCATGGCCCCTTGGCCATCCCATGCCTACGCCTGTGGCGGCATGTAACTCTCGCCGTTTCCAAGGACTCTGAGAAGTGTGGAGTTGGGCGAGGAGTAAAAACTCATCTCTGGTTCTGAGCCAACCATAGCAACCGGTGGGATCCGGTTCGTAAGCTGCGGTGTTGAAGGGATCGAAATCAAAAGACGCGCACGTTGAGGTTGAAAGACCGGGCGGTGTGTTTTAATTGGGTGTATGTTACGGGTGTAACCTTAGCAGTATCGCACATTTGTGGAACTAACAATGGTGTTTCGTTTGTGCGATTAAAGCTAAACTAATACGCCAGTTCACCGCGCGTTTTGAACATGTCATCAGGGTGTTGGTATTGTTTTGAAACAATGCTGCCAGTATGAAGTACGGAAGATGTCTTTTAAAACTGAGCTGCAACAACGCACTTGCATTATGAGCATTTTTTCAGCAAGCTGATGCCCCAAAAATGTGTCCAACAACTGTTGGGTTTGTGCATCGTTGATGTAACTAAGCCGTTTCTTCTGTGACGGACCTGCGCGTCCAAAGTAGTGCATTACTGCTGATCGTCAACTTGCAGGCGGTTGGGAGAAACCTGCTGGGATTGGCGAACTTGGACCAAAAAGCTGCATCGGATGAAGTGAGAAGTTCTGGTAGAAAATCATGTGAGGAAGACATATGCAGGCATCGCATTTTCGCCTTGGTCCAGAACACTTACGAGGAATGTGCTGGTAACACAGTAGTAGCGATTGTTCAAAGCAATCGTCATTTCATCAAGAACGCTTGCAGTTACGAGCAGTGCTCTCACTTTTAGGGATTTTGTCCCTAGATCAGGTTTTTAAGGCGTTTTTGGGACCCGATTCGGGTCCCTAGAATCAGAGAAAATTATCATCGGGTCCCTACAGATCCATACCGGGTACCTAATATTTTCCTTAAAAAACCCTGCCCTAGATTTGAACTTTTGACCCTTTTTAGGGATTTTTGGAAGAGTATGAAAATGTGTAAAATGAACCATTTTAGTTTATTTTGCAAATCATATTTGGTTCTATTTTTAACATTTATCATAAGACCCCGATTTTATGCTGCACCACCACAGATTTAGGGATTTTTGGAGTTGCATTTGTGAAGCCCTGGTAACGAAATATAAATTGGTCGCAATCAAAGTCAGCGCTGACCTTTCAGGAGACACAACAGAGGAAATCAGGCGGTTTTGTCATCCCAAGCACATTTGTCTTTAGCGGCAGCCTACGGTAAGGTATGGCTAATGCTTTAGATTCGTCTTCGTGAACACGCCTGCTCGATGTATAGTCTTGCGTCAGAGTTGAGCGGAATTTCGCGATCCAGATCCAGTCCTGATTTTTTAAAACTCAGTCTAAGTCCAACCAGTCCAAACATTTTTTCATATTCAAAATGCAAGTCGAAAAAATTTGGAAAATGCAGCCTTTTCACAACAAAATCACGCATTTTTTCCATTAGGTAGGTTCAAATCCGGTCCAGAACCTAAATTTTGAAGAGTTTTACAGACCGTATTCAATCCACAATTCAACCAAATTTGCTATAGTCCGGATCCAGCCCAATGCCCATCTCTTGTCTTGCGTCGCCACAACTTTCGCTGCGGCTTCGCCCTGCGACGCAAACGTCAAAGTCGATACAACGTAAAGAAACGGTCAAGTTGGCCGCACCTGCCAAACTGAAGCGGGAAAGTCTTGTGTATTCTGTGCAGGAGTCTGCTGCCGTCGGGTAGCTCGACATGAAAAAACGGACATCCGGCTGGAAGAATCTGCAGAACAAATAAACGCAACTGCAATTCTTAAAAGGTTTTTGTTCTGCTCAAGCAACAGAGTCAGTGGAAAGTTCAGTGGTTGAGATAAAACGAACGTAAAGTGCTTTCTGGTAGCATGAAAGCAGCGAGCAGACAAAGCACTAGAAATTTTGCAAAATCGAGAAGCGCTATAAAAAGCTTCTTTTACGCGAGAAACTGATCGAAAATGTGCGGTTAGGGGCTACTTACTTTCCATTGTGCATGCTCAACCGACGTTAACGAACAAAATGTATAAAAGTCCGAAAACACTTCAAATACGTGGCATTCAACACACGATGTGAAAACGCACATCCTTAACTTACACACTATGTGAATTGACTTAAACGATATGCTTTACATCTAGCTGCTGGGACCTGCAGAGCTAACAACGTATCCCTTGACTGGAAAGCGGTTTATCGTAAGAAATGTATACACGGCGCAATTTCAAACGAGACCATAGTTACCGGTGTACGCAAAACAACGTTTTCAAGTTTTTGAGGTTGAAACTAAAACGTGCGCTCGCTGGAAAAGACGTGATCGAAACGACCTAAGAAAAATCACGAAATGCATTGCTCGTGCCATAAATAACATTTGTCTTGCAATAAATTTCTTCCATACTTGTATCGGAGGTAGATCTAACAGACGAGGTTTATACCGTATTAACTCGATTGTTAGCCGCCCTTGAATGTAAGCTGCACGAAATGCTGTTAAAAATTATTGTAAGCCGCCCTTGAACATAGGTTACCTAAGCCTCTGAGATACTTTCGCGTACTAGCACGTTTCGCGTTTATTCGTAACTCTGTTAATTATGTTTACACCATTACAACTGCCTTTTCTTCATCATAATCCCTTCTGTGACGGATGTGCACGTGATGCTGAAGAGAAAAAGAGCTTAGTGGAAAAAACGTAGCCAAGAAAAGACTGAGCGTCATCTATACCTTTCGATGAAGTAAAGAAATAAAATATGTAAGCCGCATGAAATGATGAAATACTTTATAAGCCGCGGCTTACAATTGAATAAATACGGTAATAGTGGAACGGACGAACCGTACGGGAATCGTTACCTTCAACAACCTAATCACCAGTACAGTATTTTCAAAGCTGCGGTGAAAGGTACTTCGATCGGGTGCGACACGAAGCGATGCACAGAGGCCGCCCAACTTTACCGCTGACATGTTTCTAAACCTGAGGATACGACACTGACATTCAACCTTGAACCCAATTATTTCACTGAGAAACTTAACTACATTTTCGTGCCTTTAATTAAAAAAGCGCAACTCTCACTAATAACAAGCTCTGACCGGTACCTGATTGCAGTGGTTCAGGCAAACCGCTTTGCAAGTGAAATTACCACCGGACTGTAATTGTAATTTCATCGCTTAATTACAGCTGTAATTCAATTCAAATCAACCTCGTGCGTCACTGTAATTTAATCACTATCGAATTGGAAATAATTGCCTTCGTTCGCGTAATAACGACGTACTTCGGGCAAGAAGAGGGAAAGAAAGCGAATAGTGCACAGCACGTAGCGCGGCCGGACGTTCATTGCTAGCAACGAACAAGGGATCTACAGTCTGTTTAGTAGATGACAGAAAATAGCGACCTTCAGGGAGCTCCGCAGGGAAGACAGACATATGGGCGCAACGATAAGTTCTACCGTAGGCGAGAAGACCCTGACGACCGCTGAAAGTGAACACGAACAAGTTTAGATTGACAAGAGCAAAGGCATAATTTGCTGTTGAAAGTGTAGGGCGAGAGATTGAAAGCATTTCTGTTGTTTTCTCATTGCGCATTTGTGCCACTGTCGAAGCGATTTGGGCAAAATACCGTTTCAGTGGGTGGGTGGTTGTAAGTGCAAAGTAACGTCTTGCTGATAGAAGACGAGACAAAGCACGTGACTTGAAAAGATTCTGATAAATGGAACTCGCGAAAAAGCTACTGGTGAGGAACCATAGTTCTGTTGCCGATAGAAGCTTTGAGACCCATGAAGCCTGATCGGTTTAACTGAGTGTACTCGCTTGTACTTACCGGCAATGTGCCTCTTGGTAAAGCTAAACAATACAGCGTGCCAACACAATTTTACAGGGTAGAACTTGTGATCTGTTTATACCGTCGCTGTGCCTGAAACTAGATACGACACTTTGGCCTGAATGTTTTTGAGACACCCCGAAAAGGTGCGTTTAGATAAGAGGTTCCCAACCTGGGGTACATTTGCCTCTGAAAGGGTACATTTATTGCGTAGCCTCATCAACTTAACTTTGAGACATAAAAACGGTGTCTACCTTTATAGTTAAAAAATCCAAAAGTTCTTTAAAAGTTCAGTGGATTTTTGTTATTTTACTCAGCGGTTTTGTCATCAGAAATTTCAAGGGTACATGCTCATCTGTCGACATGCTGAGAGGTGCATGGTCAGAGAAAGGTTGGTGAATCCTGGTTTAGATGATGCAGATTTGGATGCTTCTGTCAAGCAACCGGTACGAAGCACAGAGCGAAGCGACGTGAAAATGAAATTAATAAAGCAGGTCTTCCAAACCGCTCTTTACTCAGCAAAACGGAAAGCAATCTCGACACCGGTATGACCAACTCCGAACATATTACTCAGAAGACAATACCCTAGACAGGAGATATGTGAGCTTCACAAAACGTCGACACTAATACCACGAGCAGATAAGTCCCAACTGGTGGGACGAGATTAATTTTTTTTACTTAGCTATTAGGTTAAAGATAAAGTGCTAACGCAAACCATGCTTGCGACAATGCAAACTAACCAGCGCAACGCTTACGACCGCACCTGTTTCAAATCCGCATGTCGCGGCAGTTCCGTTAGTTCCAGGGGGTTCGGCCTGCCCTGCCGGTCTTTGTTACTTGCGGCGAGATCGAAGAACGCTTCTTTCACGACATCCGACGTGACGTAGTTGGGCACCGGTATTACCTGCGCATGAAGTGAAGCTGACCGTGTGTGTAATCACGTGACACGGCACACGTGCGTTGGTAACCAGTTGCATCGCACGGACTTTGAGCAACATCTTGCAATACTGGTAGTTCGGATTTTACCGTGGCATGAGCGAAACTTTGGCTGATCAATTTATTGTACAACAAATTATATCGACCGACCGCCATGACAAATCGCACTGTGCGAATGTGACTGTTGCGATCTGTTCCGAATCTGAGACAACGTTCAAGATCATGCACCACGTTAACGTTTGAAAACGTACGATGAATAGCTGCACTCCTCGTGACAGCAAAAGTTTCAGAAATTAGTCTCACTGACCTGCAGCTGCATGTGGTCCGACCGGTAGCATCTCTCGAACACGACGCACGACCTGTCGTCGTTCTCGAACGCTTTCACGATCGCCTCCTTGTACTTTCGCGCCTCGGTCATTGTGTCGCCAGGGAGGTCAAGAGATGATGGATGGTGGGCGATCGGCAAGATCATCACGTGATCCCACGACAGGCCGCCTTTCGCCAAGGCGACGTAGCACTGCGGGGTAAAGGGTAGCGAAACGTTGTGTGTACAGTAAAGTACTTCAGAAATTGCGCAAATCTGCTGGAATGCTCGCTTACGAGGTCAGGATTTGTTTCGTAGACGAAAATCGCGCCTTGATTTAAAAAAATCGGATCAAGATGTTCCATCGTTAACAGCGAAGTTTTCTATAGCAAAGTTAAGTGTTGTTAGAGTAACTTTCTGATCCAA
>Ga0210059_1017609_pt1 | contig 10160 bp, 8 predicted proteins | sample Ectturendosymbi2_FD_188042 | JGI IMG/M metagenome (GOLD analysis project Ga0210059, IMG submission 188042) | Ecteinascidia turbinata endosymbiont from Florida, USA - Sample 2 (SPAdes) (version 2) | ecosystem: Host-associated > Tunicates > Ascidians > Unclassified | place: Key West, Florida...
GAGGGCTCCCACTACAACTTTTTGAAAATTATTTACATAGGGGAGAACAATATACAGTAGTAAATAAGTGTGGATCGAAAATCCAGCAGATCAATTGTGGCTTGCCGCAAGGTTCAATTTTATCTCCCCTGCTCTTTTCACTATATGTTAATGACTTGCCAAAAGTATCTAACTTTAAAACTACACTATTTGCTGATGATACATGCGTAATATTGGCAAAGAAGAACATTGCTATTTTGGAAAAGATGGTTGACCAGGAAATTAATAAAGTCGACAGTTGGATGCGTCATAATAAGCTATCACTAAATTATAGTAAAACTGTCTACATGATATTTAACTCAGACAAGAAGCAGAACTCCTCATTTAGAGTACAAATTGGTAGCCACCTAATTAATAGATTCAATTCAACAAAATATCTTGGCATGCACCTCGGTACTTGGATACACTTATTTAAACTTGGATACACATATTTCAAAGCTTGAAAGCAAGCTTTCTTGCTATTCTGGTATATTCTATAGAATTCGAGAGTACTTGAGCACAAATGCACTTAAGATGATATATTTCAACCTTGTATACTTCCATGTACAATATGCCATTGGTGCTTGGCGCTCAGCAACAAAAACCACCCTATACAGACTAAACAATAACCATAACGAAATCATTAAAGACCATCAGTTCGAGTTCTTTCCCATACGATGTAACACCCGTTTACAGCCAAATAAATTTATTGAAACTGGAAGCCATACATGAACTAGAAATTGCTAAGCTTATGCACAACTTTCACAGCAACAGAATGTCCAACACGTTTGACCGTCTATTTACTGCTGTTGATTGTGTCCACACACATGAAACTAGAAGTTCTACCTCAGGCCACTACTTCTGTCACCAAGTCTGCTCCCAATATGGAAAAAGATCAATATAATTCAAAGGCCCTAGAATCTGGCAGCAAATAGATTCTTCTCTAAAAGAATCGCCAGCAATCATCTTCAAAAAACGATACAAAAACTCGATTATAGAAAGTTGTAAGAATCACGAGTAATGCTTTCCACATATCCTCTTGTTTATAGCCAAAGAGTCAACCCGAAAGTCAACATCTATCTTCTTAGTCTGACTTACTATAGTATATGTAATATAATACGACTGTCTGTCATTCCATGTTCGTAATTAAATGCTCGTATGTGTATATTTGCGTGTTTGTAGTATACTACTGTACTACAAAATGTATGTACTTGTAGTATACTATTGTTATGTGTTTTAATGTAGCTTATTACATCGAGAATACGTTGCTGCCGCGGTCCAGTTTTTGTTACAGAATATCAAGAACATCTATAGAAGAAGCAGACAATTACTTTACGAAGATTATCTCCAAAAACGAACTCCTCATCTCCGTGGAATCTGCATCGCGGTAATAATCAAATCAAACTATCTTTATAATGGATTTGCGTGGATCAAGAAAGGGTTATGGCAACCCGAAGACCAGTTCTTTTTTTTCGGGTTTTTTTTCCTCTACGTCTGGAACCTTGCGGTCCATGACAATTAAACGTCATGGTCATTTGTGCCCGACAAGAGTAACCTCTTCACAACTGGCCATTACTCCCGCAACCTATACATCGGACTGCGACAGCACGTCTAGCGGTCGCCACAACCTTCACCATGGAAACATCAATCTCACGTAATTTATGGGACACCTGACCAGTGTTCCCTCTAAGCCGAACAAAACCGGCACTTTGGGCACTTTTTTGGACGCCAACCGACAAAAATTTTGAAAATCGGCACTTGCAAATTTGGACGCAATTTCCTTCACTGGAGAAAATTTCACAACACAAAATTTTGTTATTTTTTGAAAGATGTGCGGGACGCATTTTCACGATTTAAGCCGTTCCCAGGTCACAGCATGGATATACAACAGTGAGCCGTAAAAAAAGGTTCAGATGCAGTTGGGAAACTCTCCGCTTTCAAGTTTATAAAAAGGTTCTGGGCGCATTTTCTCGATTTATGCGTCCAAAAACGAAAAAATTTGCTGTGAAGTTAAGACGCATTTAGTAAGTTTTCTCCGTGCAAGCTTTGTGAAAAATCTGGGGGCATATTATCGATTTTTGCGTCTAAAAATGAAGCTGTTTGCTGTTCACTCCCGACGCCATTCGGACGTTTTCGCCCTATGAGGTTTATGAAAAAATTTCTGGACGCATTTTCACGATTTATGCGTCCAGGAACGTAGCTGTTTTCCGTGAAGTTCAGACGCAGTTTGGAAGTTCTCCGCCTTAAAGTTTTGCAGAAAAAGTTCTGGACGCATTTTCACGATTTATGCATCAAAAACGAAGCTGTTTTCTGTGAAGTTCAGCCGTCTTTTGGAAGTTCTCTGCGTGCAAGGTTCACAGAAAAAATGTTGGGCGCAATTTCACGATTTATGCATCCAAAAACGAAGCTGTTTTCCGTGAAATTCAGACGCATTTTGAAAGTTCTCTGCGTGCAAAGTTCACACAAAAAGTTTTGGCCGCAATTTCACGATTTATGCGTCGAAAAACGAAGCTGTTTTCCGTGAAATTCAGACGCATGTTAGAAGTTCTCTTCCTGCAAAGTTCACATAAAAAGTTTTGGGCGCAATTTCACGATTTATGTGTCCAAAAATGGAGCTGTTTTCCGTGAGATTCAGACGCATGTTAGAAGTTTTCGGCCTGCAAGTTTTGCAGAAAAAGTTCTGGGTGCAATTTCATGATTAATGTGTCCAATAACGAAGCTGTTTGCCGTGACGTTCAGACGCATTTTGGAAGGTTTCTGCTTGTAAGATTGATGAACAAATTGTGGGCTCATTTTCACGGTTGATGCGTCGCGCAGACAAACATTCTTGACTTAAACATTTTTAAAAATGTTTTGGGCGCGTTATGTTTTACAAATTTTGCGCACTCATAAATTTTTCTGTGTTGTTGGAACACATTGAGAAGTTCTTGACTTTCGCATTTTATAACAATGCCTTGAATCTGAACACATTTGGACTGCGCGTGCACCCGCAAATTGTGACGCGTGGGTGTGACTTCATGCGAAGCACTTTCAAACAAGTCTTGAACCGGCACCTCAGACATGTTTTGTAATATGCGAACTTTGTAAGAGTGAACAGATTTTGTGAACATTGGCCTAAGGTAAGTTGCTTTGCAAAATTAAGCTGAGTCGTTCATACAGGACCTAACTTCTACTTGTATTTTGAGTTGAATGCACCTTGGACAGACAGTAAAACTTGATTGTTGTCCGGCTTATCTCGACTGTTTTATTAAGTTCCAGGTTCAGCTCATATCTGAAGAGGAACGTTTGCCCGCCTTGTTCCAATTCAAGTCCGGGAATCGAACTATCATGATTCCCAGGGAGAGATAAGATGTTACAGCCAAGTTGCGAATGCCTTACCGACTGGACTAAAGAACCGCCTCCTTAATCCTTTCGGACTAAGGCCTTTTATCTGTAGACATTGCCCTTCGGGCCTTCCCTTCGCCTCGCGACGCGACGTCATCCAGCATCCATTTGATAGGTGCTTTCCGCCGGGGAAGAACCCTTGGACTTTTGTCTGATTTTCTGATTTTCCGGTATGTAATGGCCCTAGCGCCATTACATATCTCATCACGTGGCTGGTGAATGACTGAGGCCACAAGTTTGACGGTAAAATCTCACGATCATTTGTGATGTATCAAATATGAAAGCAAACAAGCCTGCAAGAGCCGGGAAGAAGCAATGATAAAAACATTGATATAACGATATAAACATTGAACCAGTGTGTGCAATTAAGATAAATATGCCAAGAATTTTTAAGTGGGAATATTAGCCTACAACGGTTGCGCAGAATGCTTTTCTATGTCTGGGTATTATTTTCCATCTGTGGCGGTGCAGTTGCTTTTTCAAACAAACCTTTCAGGCAGTGGACTAAACATAATACCTTAAGTCATCCAACGTGGGATGATTTGCAAGTGCATTGTGGCTTGATGTAGGCGAAGGTTGTTGGAGAGAATGTACACAAGGTCATGTCCACTAATCGTTGGTGCCCCACACCACAAGAAAAACAAACTGAAGCCTGACAGTCTACACCTGAACTTAATCTTGTTGCAGTTGAAAAAGACGTTTAACGTTTTTGACACATTTTGTGATTTTTGTTCATCGCAAAATGACAAAATCTGTTGACTGTTGTCGTTGCTTTTAGACGTTTTACGAAAGGACCTAATTTCTTGATTGTTCTGTTTTTTTGAAATGTTTTGAACATATTATGCCGATCTTCGTGCATTGTTTTTTGATGTTGGCCTTTTTTTATTCTGACTGAAATGGTTTGTCAATTATTTTGGCGCCCATCAGTGACCTCCGCCGATAACGAAAAGCTAATGAAATTAACTTGGGGGCATTTTCATAAATTAATGACTGCAATACTCTGATTCATTGCCAAGTGTATTATATGATCATTCAAGCCTGTTGCAACGTCTATTATTTGGACATCCTTCGCTGAAACTTAAACTTACAACCCATACGTATAACGCTGTCTCTAAATATCTTGAATTAACTAACCGCCTAACCTTGCCATAACACCTTGGATTTGACTGTCATAGTAACTCGTTTATTATTCCGCAATTAATTCTCCATTTCACTTTTTTTCCTCGTATAATTTGTTATATGCTTGCAGTTTAGCAATCCGTGTCTACTCGTGCCTGCAATCTTTTGTTAATTGTTTGTCCTCTGTTTTGCAATCTTTCGTTAACTGTTTGTCTTGAACTGGTTCGCTCGACATCACGCGACGAAGAGTACATTCAGGCTCTGGCCTGCCGCTCGTCGTTGTTAAATAAAATAGTTCGTAAACTGAAAAAAAATACTCTGCATTACGCTATTTGCACACCTTTCACTTGCAGCGACATCCACCTTTTGTACATTTGGGCTCATAAAAGGTATGTGAGAGTACATGCAACATGTTTTGTCAAAATGATATACCCAATAACAGTTCTATGGGCGGGCACATTCTTATTTTCACTGCTATGATGTTGTAAGGTTGTTACCTTTGAACAGTTACAAAAATAGCTGAGTTTATGTCTACCATACGCAAGGAATCCAAAATTGATTTTTTAGCACTTCTAACAATTTTATGTAGTATTGAATGATCTAGGTTATGCATACAGCAAATCAACTATTTTAGAAGTCTTTAGAGAAGGTCTGTTTGAATATCGATTTTATTTAACTTTGATCAACGCAAGTAAATAAAAAAGTTGCTGCATATCTAATGTTTCACCATTACCTCTTCTGCATTAAGATTATACAGGAACAGCAACGTGGCTGAATTGCAGCGTAGCGTTTTGGCCAAAAGAAAAACAATTACTGAACATGGTAGATGGCGTTTGCGCGATGTTCAAAAACACGTTGAACTTTACGACGTTTATCAAAGCTTATCAATCGCTCGTGGAGGCGAGTTTTTTCATAGAGCCTTATAACAATCTTGATATAACTTGGAATTAAATTAGGCTATTTCTAAGAAAAAAATTTTTTCTAACACTTTAGATTCTACAGCACGCATGAGCACTTAAAATATGAACCAACTGAAGATTTTCACTTAAGCAACGAAGGTTTTTTGGTAGTTAGGATCACTGTCTAAACCTGACAAACACTTTCCTTAATTTTTGGAATTTTTTACAACTTTGCATGCAGATATAAAGAAATATTTTAAGTACACGTTTAGGCGAATGCACTTCTCTTTGATGAACATCCTTAAAACCAAACAGAGGTATGTACATTTTAGGCAGGACAGCTAGACGCTTCGCACTTGTACAGTCGACGAAATATATTAAACTCTGTTTTCGTTTAGGAACCGATTAAACGTGGAAACTGGGTAAATTGATGCACTGTAGCAGCACAAAAAACAGCCGCTTGAAAATCTGAGAAGTTTATGGAGCTTTATAATGAAAATAACGGCCAAAGAAAACGATTTAAACGACATGCAGTTTTCGTGTAAACACTGGGTTTCTTAGAAGAACCATCGCGCGTTGGACTTCAAATGCATGTCAGCTGCAAACGAAGATTTTGACTCAGAAGAACATTATATTTCATCGTTGTTCATTACATGTGATTCATGATGTTTTAGTGTCAGATGAGTCTGTGTACGTCTGGTGACGTGTCGATTCCGTGATTGCCATAGTGATTTGTGCCAAATCTTTTTGTTTGAAATAAAACTTTCTTTATTCGGTTCAGTGCCGGTATTGCAGCCGATCATGGTCCCACGGTGCAGTTGGTGAATTTGGGTAGGGAAGAGTGGAATGACCCCTTAACCATCATTATTGTCAGATCCAATCTGACCTGGAATGGTACAGCACCTGACAGGTTTCCAAATTTGGGTTGAATAATTTCTCAATATTTCTGAGAGGTACTGATTTTTCGGTCTGGAGACATATCGGTCGCGGCATTTCTGTACATAAAAAAAACGACTAGCTGGTGTTATACAAACTCCCTTTGATATTCCAGCGAAGTGACAAAACAGTTTGACAGGTGAAATTTAACACTAGTTGGTGTTATACCAACTTGATTTAAGTATGTTTGCATTAAACTTAACATAAAAATCATGTGTTGATGCTGATTAACTGTTGGATCTTACATCGTGTTTATATTTTTTTTAAATAAAGCTTCTCGTTGATTCAAGTACGTTTGCAATAAAAAGCATGTAAGATTTCTGCAAGATTTAAAACGTTAGTATGACAAAAATGTCTCGAAACCAAAACGACCAAGATCGAAAACTCCGGCCACCGAAACGGCTCAGACTTAATCGGCCAGAGCGAAAATTTCTGTTTCGATTTCTGAGTTACGTTTTGACAAAGCTTTAAGCAGAGAAACTGCGTAGTATCATCACCCTGATTCAATTGTACTGTATTGTTGGTTTAGTGCAGTGATTTTCAACCTGGGAGTCATAAATCACTTTTTGAAGGGTGAACAGTAGATATTTCATGAACACAGCTCTATTACATTTACTTTATTCGAGTTTCAGATGGGAGTTGTTGAGTTAGAGTGGGTTGCTGTACTGGGTTGTGGTACAAAAAGGGTTGAAAACAACTAGTTTAGCGCGACAGTAAGCAGTGCTCAAGAAACACAAGAACAGTTATTCAGGAGCGTATGCGGGGAAACCCCTGTCTGAGAGAAAAGGTTCACATTTGGCTAGGAAGTTTGCATGTGGCTGATTTCATTTATTGATTTTATGATGAGTTTTTTTGTTCGTTTATCAAAAATGTTGCGTGTGTACATGTTGGAAAAAGTGAAGACCATTTTTTATTTTCTTTGGTCACCCACCAAAACTGGTAGATAAAAGTTTTTCGGTAAAAATGGACGCATTTTAGGAAAGCTTACAAAGGCCGCCAAGTTTCTTTTGATCTTGACGGCACTTTTTGGACACCAGCCGACTTATAAAAATCTTAGACGGAACACTGCACCTGACTAGATAACCTCTGTGTTTTTTCGGTGGTCCGGCGTTCTTTTTCTGTTTTAGCGAGTATATCTAGCGCAATTAATTCACTACCGCCAAATAAATCTATCTCGACAGGGGTTATCAGGCTTTCGGGACTTTGCGCTGCAGAGGTAGATTTGTCATGCTTTTTCACGTAGTGGGGAAACAGGATATTAGAAAGGAAAGAGGTCTATTGGGGTAGATCCTGTGCAACCATTCATTCAGCGAGGAGTGCAGTTTTTGCGTATGCTGCCATCAAGCTTAAGAGCTTGCGAAAGGCAACCATTCAACCAATTTCCTAGATATTTCTATAGAACAGCGAGATTATTGAAAATAATTGCAAAATTTTACCTCGCCAACGCTAAGCTCTGTAAATTATCAGCGTAAATGTGTGAAGGCAAGTGTAAGAAATCGAGAAAAAAGTCGCTGCTGTTGTGTTGGTACTTCGTGTGAACGTGACTCGAGTAGGGGCTGTTCATGAACGTATCGATAGTTGTCGGCCACCACTGTATTGTTTCAACCACACTACCGTGGACTTATGAACTTCTAGTGCAGTAAGAGTATTTAGTGCGCGTTGTATAGTTAAGTAGATGAAAACCTCTCTACTCGTACGTTCTCAAGGTCAGTTTCAAACAGTTGCGATTTCAGATCATTTTTCTGTTTATATTTACGTTTGCGCATTTTCTCAACCATCCCTGATTTTTGCGTGGTATTTAAATATTTTTACTTTGAAACAAAGACCTGCAGTTTAGAATGAAATTTCAAGTTTTAAAAGTATGCCACGTGAGAGTTATGCTGATTTTAACAAAGACTGAAAACACATTTGATGAGTAAATTGTTTCACTACCGTAATTGGATTAATGCAGCAATCTTGTATAAAAAAGTGTTTGTTTTGAAATTAGCAGTAGGCTGCAGAGACTTTGAAACACGTGGTTTTATCTAATGTAAATTCGATTTTACACGAAGACAGTTTTTGCGTAGTTTGCCACAGTTTAATTGATTGCGCAGCATATGAAATCTGCACGTATTTGAAATGATCCGATTATTATGGCAAACCCAATAATTTTCTTGACTTTCAAAAGCAGCGATGTGTCTTTAACATTCAAGGTTTATAAGGACTTTATTTTTCTATAAAAATTAATTGACATTTTCTAGTCATCTGCAGAACTGGCTAGGATGTTTCTTCTCAAAGTATATATTGACTTTGTCTTTTTCCTGTTTATATATGAATATAGCATGAATGACTTGGCCACTTTGCAAATATGAGCGCACCATCAGTTGTCACTCGTTTTGAACATGATGATTCATAAGTTAACGGTCTATTGCGACCTGGATGGAGACAAGGTATGAACTGCATTTTCCCTGCGCTATTTTTCTCATAATACCAACGTGTTTGTGGTTGCACAACTTTACCTAAACTCACAAACTTCAAATGACAACTAGGACACTGGATAGATGGACAGGTTAAACAGGGTTTCCGTACCTTATAGTAACTTTATTAAGTTCTTCACAGTTGGTAAACTTAAAAATCGTTCCTTAAAATTTATCGACTATATCTTTTGAACGTTTTGCAAAATTCTTAGAGAAACAGGGCTGTGTGAAGGAGCATCAAGTTGGAAAAAATCAAACTACTTTTTGCCATAAGCTTGAAAGGTTTAGCTGAGTGGAAACGTCTAAGGTGAATTGTGAATAACCAAATATTTTCAGCTTCTGTAGATCAATCGTTTCATTGGTAGAGATCGAGTGAAGTTGTTTGTGACGTCCGCTTTAAGCTTTCCTCGAATCGACCCTCTTCATGAATACAAAATGAGATAAAACAACCGTTGTGCCGCAATGTGTTGGTTCATCATTGGCATTTAAGCGATCGGTGAGGAAGTAATTGATAAATTTCACCTAATTTCCTGGTGCATTGATTTCAATCCTAGTATTTGTCCAATTGCAATGCTGTGGTTATAAAAACAACGTTTGTTTCGAAGGTTGATGGAGGGCATCTAATATGTTTTAGCTTCTTAGCATGATAACGCGGAGTTTCTAGTTACTGTGGTAACACTGCTCATGTGGGACAGCAAAGGTTGCATCCGTATGTCTTCTTTTTGTGTTTATTGTATCTCCCTATTTCGTGCTGCATACAGAAGATTTATGGTGTCAAGCTAAGTATGACTGCACTAAACCAACGTTTAAGAAACAAATCCAATGCACCACTGTTCCATATAACTTTTGAGATGTGCATGGAATATTCATGACCCATTGTACGTAGTAGATTGAGCTCCTTACCGTGAGGGAAAAATCGTAGCTATTTTTTGTTAACTAGTATTTTTATGCCGAATAAGCAACTCGTAACCTGAATTTTTACTGACACAATTCTAGCTCTATATCACCAGAGCAGAAAGGTGTGTTTCCAGTATTTGATAGAAAACTGATCGCCTAACAATTCTGCAGCATTTGCCGATGACGTGTATTTTTTACCTGAAACGTATAAAAATCACTTTCTTTTGAAGTATTAACATGGAAAGTTTTTAAATTTGCGCGTTTTAAAATTTTTTCCTTACCTCTGCTTGCCTCAAAGTAGTCTATGTGAAAAGAGCACTCTGAAAATCAGAGCCGGATTAAAGGGTAGGGGGGCCCGGGGCAATTTTTACCGGTGGGCCCCTATGACGTAATTCATGACGTCATCGTTTGTAAAAGTTATGTTTTCGCTGATTCGCAAGGTTCCCGTTTG
>Ga0210059_1017610_pt1 | contig 10160 bp, 9 predicted proteins | sample Ectturendosymbi2_FD_188042 | JGI IMG/M metagenome (GOLD analysis project Ga0210059, IMG submission 188042) | Ecteinascidia turbinata endosymbiont from Florida, USA - Sample 2 (SPAdes) (version 2) | ecosystem: Host-associated > Tunicates > Ascidians > Unclassified | place: Key West, Florida...
CCCAGAACAGCGCAGGTCACAGCTGCAGAAACACACTGCGGCTCTGCGTGAATGGCTTACCAGTTACGAGGTGTCGTGCCCTGCAGGTGTGCGCCTGGAATGTCGCACACCCAGCGTTGGTAGATATAAACAAACAGGGGAGTAAAACCCACTCAGCCTTTGAACAGAGCTGCTCACAACTGCAAAAGCACGAGATCAGTCGAGTCCGCGGACTGGAAAGTACAAAATTATCTTTCAAGCTTTTTTGTTATTTTCCCTTGCTCGTCCATCTGGAAAATGTCACGTCTTGTTCAGTTTCACAGGGTGTACGCCGCACACCCTTGCACACCCAGAGCATAAGCCACTGCTAACTGCACGCGACATTATTCCCGCAGCTGCACTTTCCTTGCTCTTTACGTGGTAGCTCACCCCTGGTTATTGCTTTGCGACTTTAGTTCATGCCCAAACAGTTCGCTACGCTTATTGTACTGTTTTTTGCCATTTTCAGTTTCAGTTTGTTTTTGCGTGTCAGTTCTCGTGAGGCTATCCACGCTTCTTTTTCCGATCGGGGCATTCTCATATAGTGGATGTACCTTTTCGCATTTCGAAGTGGCCTTTCCTAACTCGTGATTGTTTTCTGAACGTGAGACCTGGCTTGTGTCAAACTGTCTTTTGCACCTAGGGAGCATAACCGCGTGTGTTCTCGCGTTCAAATCAGATGCGTTCGCCTCATTTCGCCATTCGTCGTTTCGCGCTGTCAGAGTGTAGACAACGTTTTGAGAGATAGTTGATTCGTTCTGCCTCGCATGCTTTCATGTTGGCTAATTTTGCTGCCGTGCAATCTACGAAGTATTTTCTGCGGCTGCTAATCAGAAGCCTTTAGTAGATAAAAATTGGTTCACCAGAAAATCTGTGAAACGAACTTCAAAATTTGTGAGAGCCAAACGTCTTGCTTCAACTTGGCAACTTAAAATGTCAGCTAGCTCTGTCAATAAATAGAAAAGCGCTGTTACAACGAACTTGCTGCCACGTTGTTCGTAGCGTTTGGGGAAACCAGTAAGTCTACATGCAGCGACGACCAGTGCCGTAGCAGCCCAAACCTGCACCCCCACTAAAATGCTTACAGGAGCACCCATAATGGTGATTTGTTAGAAAAAAGTTTTCGATATTATGCTACATCTCGAGGCCGAATGGCCTTCCAACAAAATATCCTCAAATTGCTGACACAATTTTGGCAGAAACAGGCCTGTAGCCAGGTTTCAAGATTTGGGGAAAAAAATTTAGGGAGAAATATTTTTGTCTTTATCACGTGATTAAAACAATTTTATTGAGCACAACAAAAATTGGAGTAAAAATAATGGTTTGGGGATGACTGTCCCCGAATTACCCCATGTTTGCAGGCCTGGGCAGAACCGTCTCCAGAAAGTCTTCCACTGGGGCCTTCATGATTGTGCGGGTGGGGGCTAGACATTCTGAAAATTAATGTCTAATTCACAACATGAACAGCATTTGCAGATTGTGCAAATTAATTACATGTATTTTCCCGCAAATGCGCATAATTGGCTCGTAGCTTCCAACTAAAATTTTTTGAACGAGCTTTTGAAAAGGAATTGGGTCGTAAATCATCGTCATTTAGTTGACAGCGGTTATTTAGAGATGTCGTAATGTAATGTAAAAAATTTGCTGTAATCATAATGAGTCCCATCGCTCAGTTATGAAAACATTATTACAGAAGCAGCAAACATGACGCCCCGTCAAAGCATGTGCGCCGCTATGAACGTTTTCTTTTATTAGCGCGAATTGATAAACTTTACCATGAGCGTAAGTGAAATATGCTTATAAAGGGTGCGCATTGGGCTTTTTACTGGCCGAAATACGCATGCTTAAATCTTGCTGATGACTAGGACTGTTAATATCCTCGTGCATGGCACGCAGGTTTAGATCAATGACATTTTGCATTTCAAATCGCTTATAAATATTAACAAATAAAGACTAAGACCTACGCAGTAGTGTACAGTGACCATTTTGGTACGGTGTTCACTAGGCTCGCAACCAGCCCAAAACTGTGGAGGTTCACCACGCGTAGTGGTTGTCGCCTACCACAAGCCTTTCGAACATAGATTGGCAGTTGATCATAATAATCAAACCACGCGCAGTACGGACACTAGAACGTCGACAGGATCGGGCCCGAACAAGAATTCATTAATTTTATTTCTCGTGACAAAATCTTTTCAATTCAACTCACCGAGAAGTAATACACAACATTTTTGACATAGAATCATCAAATTAATCTAGTCCCTAACGTATTACGAAGCATCCGTTTTTTGAGTGCTACCAACATTCCACATTTTAGCGTTAGGCTACTTTGCAAGTGAGCCTAAGCTCAACACTACTAAAGTCAGTGATACTGAGCTCCGTGCATCCTCGTTTGAACAATCGTCCAAACTGTTGCAGTGATCATCACACATGCAAAACACACCACCTACCTAGCCAAAGTAGGCCTATTCAACCTGAAGAAAAACCCATCTGCACAAGTCCACTACAAGAAATCCAGCATACTCCACAGCTTGCAGCTTACTGCACAGCTTGCACTGTATTTGGAACTCTTGGTAACTCAGCCTTAAAATGGACAAATCGAAGGTGAAATGAACTTTACTCTGTGAAGCATTGAAGGGGAACGTTCCCGGTTTTGCTCCACTTGCATTGCAATTCGAACAAGGATTGCTTAATTGGCCAATCGAGGAAGTGATCGGAACCACTTAGTGACGTAATACCGTCTGCGCACCAGCCGGTGCACCCATCGCGGGAAAGCTATTTAACTTTCGAATTTTCCTTAAGTACTTTCCGCAGGAGCTATCCCTTGGACTTTGTCATTTTTCTACATGTAATGCTGCTACGCCGCAACTACAACATGCAGTTGTTCTCGCTTTTTAAGCAAATACATTGGCCAAAAAGATTTGAGTAAAACAGCTTGTTTGCGTCTTGCTAAACACCCCTAAATATCCATTCACTTGAGTATGGGACAAGTTTCAGCGCAAGGGCTACCTCTAGCACAGTGGGCGTCGAAAAACTTCTTGCCACAAAACAAAAATCTTGTTCATGACCTAGCACAACATGATCTGTCCAGGGACCGATTTCCAGTTGAGGGCAGGAAGTCTAGGCAACATTTTGTCAAAACATGTTTCTTACCTGTACGTTCGGGACAAGAGGCTTTGTCGGCGTGAACGTGAAGCTGAAAATAGATAAACAGAATTTAAAATTACGCGCGAAGCTCGAACGCGGCTTACACTTTGGCGATGCGATGAACTTTTTCAGAGAAAAACACGTGCTTTTGATGCGACTCCGCACAATTAACACTGCTAATTACAACTGATGCATTTCGCTATCAGCAATTGCTTTACGTTCAACATGACCAAATGATATTTTGTTTTCGGTTTTTGACCGAATCGGAGAAGATATTTCGATGCGTCACTCATAGTTCTGCAGGAAGAAAAACGGCGTGGTGGTGGGTAAGAATTCAGTGGTGTGCTGCCAGGTTTTACCTGCTTTTCAAAGATTTAATGGCTTGCTTGGCTTCTGTTTGCAAGTGGTTCCAGGCCAAGTAGAAATTGTCTCCCTCAGCCATTCACTTTGTCTTTTGAGGTTTTCAAAATGCGCCAAAGTTGATCAATAAAACAGTATTACAGGAAGATACGCTTCATTAAATCGAGCATTTTACGGAACCGATATCACGTGACTATCTCGCTGAACTCAAGTTTGCATTTGATGCAAGAGTTGGTTGAAGGCACGCATTTACTGTTTAAAAACGAGATCTGACAGAATAAATGGTACTAGACCGACTTAACAAAGAGGTATAGAAAAACATGGAAGTGTTTTTTTTTTATATTTTGATACCGGTGTGATTTTATCCAAGTTACCAAATAACATAATTTCACATTTTTAGTTTTTCCGGTTTGAAACGTGTCGTATTGTCTTTTTCTTCAGTTTGCCAAACAAAGGACTGTGAAATATATTTTATGAAAATTTGCTTTATGCTTGAAACAAACTGTGAACGTATTCGTAACTTAACATAAAACAGTCGTTTTAAGTTTTTGTTGAGCGTGTAGAATAGTTTGTCTTGCAGCTCAAGAAAAAACAAAAGCAGATCGAAAAAAGTCTTCAGATTTTCGCAAAAAGAAACGAAGCAGGTCAGTGCGAAATTGACGCGTTTTCAAATCGTGAATGAATGGAATCACTGTATCGCACCTCACGTGTTTCGCCCCACAACGACGCGCGAATAGGTAAAGACGGCGGCTGATGAAGAGTCGTGGGGCCGATTATGGGCTCAAATTGTAGTAAAGGGTCAACGAAAGATTTGACGACAACTTCTCGTACGTATTTATTTTTCGAAGCGATACTACAAATGAAGTTTTTGTGCAATTCCGATATTGTTGAGCAGTGATGTTTGATTTATTAAGAAAATAGTTTTAACTGGATAGAAAGGTTGCGGATGTAGCTGGAATGAGTTTTGTGAGGTAAGCCAAGGCCTGAATCTGAAGCACTTTCGCCCATATTCAAAATGTTGAATCTTTTTTTGAAGACTGTACGAAGTTTCAGCAAGTTTTTGCGCAATTTTTGCACCTGATTTCGTCAGAAATTTTTAACTCTTTGTGCCTCTTTTTACGAAGTACCGTCCAATATTTTACCATTTGTCATCAGTGGAAGGCAACTCCCCCCAACCACCCATCCATACTTTCCAATACAGCTTACGAATAGTGGGTTGGGTGAAGTTTTCAAATTGGGTGTTCAAGCAACTGCTCTGAAACTGTTGAAAGAAAACACTGTGTCAGTAGCTGTTTTATATATCTAAAAAAACTTGTTAATTGCCTTTGTCTGCTTCCGTACGTTGTTTTTCCGCTGTTCAAATATGAATTGTATTTGGCTACAATGTCGTTCTGAAGCAAGTGCAATTTGTTTGCACCAAATCAACTTACATAGTTTATGTTTTGTTTTTTTTCATTTTGAAATACACGGGTTTTAAAAGCGAAATAGCCTTATGACAAACATTTTTGCGACGTTACATTTGCAAGAAAAACATTTCAAAAGCCTTATGATAAACAGTTAAACTTTTAAAAGACTGAAGTAAGATAAAATTCTGTCGAGCAGTTCGCAGAAACGAGAAGAAAATAAATCCAAGCGAAGCGAGAGTAAAACTGATAAATCACCTTAAAAGTTCTCAATGAATCCATGAGTTTCTGAAATCAAGTTGTTTTTCGTCCTGGAAAATGGTGTTTCTTAAAAGAGAAGGACTTGGTTAATTGCCATCAATAACAAACGTCTATAACGGAATTAAGAGAGACCAACCTGGTTACAGAACAACGACGTAGTGAAGAAGAAAGAAGGTTTCATCCAGTGGTGGAATTAAAATGTTTTAAGAGCAGGTTCTCTCACTCCAGGAGTCACTAACAACAGGTTCTCTCATTATCACAGTCTCCTGAGGCAAACCATGCTGCTTGGCCTGTATATACAAGTAAAAAATGTTGATCTTTGTGTTGCCAACTGCAGCAGTGGCGTGGCCATCCGAAATTGGGGGGAAATATTTGATTGTTGGCGAATAACATTATTTTGTTTGGAAAAACGCCTCTCAAAGCATAAAATGACAACATGTTACAAAAATTTGGGTAGAGGCATGGCCCCTTTCGCCCCCCTGGCTACGTCTATGAACCGCAGTCTAGCAAGGGAAATTATTTAGTTTTGGTTATTTTCCCACGTTTTACGCTTGTTTTTCACTATTAAAAATGTTAATACCAGGTTCATCCACCGATTCGTGCTAACAAGCTAAGATCAAGTAAACGCCGAATCTGTTTGCTGCTGATACTGTTGGCGCCAGAAGCACATTTAGTTTCAACATAGAGAGAGATAAAACTTAAAAGTCATGAGAAGTTACAATAGAAGCAATACGTAATACGTACAGCAGAACTTCTGCGAGAGAGGATGACCGCTTTGAGAAATTCCAAATCGAGTCCAGGCAAGGGTTATAGGGACACTATTACAGAGGAATATAGTGCTAAAAAGGAGGTGTGAGAACGCCGTTTCCACACCAAATAAAGAGGAAGGCTGCAACAAGTTCTTCGAATAAAGTGAGCTTTAGCCTACAAGAAATCCATATTGGATTTTCCTGTTTCACTGTGGACATTTGACTAGCAGCGCGAATCTGCGTGTCGGTAGGCCATCGACATCGCAGCCATATTTTAATGTAATCATTTAGGTCCCACATCTTCAAGTAATGTTACTAGTGTAAAAAGCAGTCCCGTCACCAGTTGTCTTGGCCCCCCCCAAACAAAGCACCAAGCCCGCTCAAATTGAAATACGAAACACTATAAATACGTAGAATTTTTATCGAATTTGCAATGTCAAAACCCGGCACAAATGTAAAGCCCCTTATTAGACTTTCTGGCGAGGTTCTGGTAAAAATGTGTGGGAAAGTCGTTCCCACCCCACTACACCCCTGAACTATTGGCTAGTCACCAATAGACCACACTCCGCATCCCTTACAGCGTCTCCAGAAATAACGCAGCCAATATAAGTTGGGTCCAGGTTTGCCTTGAAGGGGACTTTCTGAATGGAAAAGTATTCACCACCTCTATATTGGTTCTTCCCCATACCTAGACTGATTATCTTGCATGGCGCAAGCGCTCAGTCCGCCCTTAAAATAGACTATGTAACCCATAGTTGGAACCCTGTCACCGCTCTTGCCCAGAATGTACTTGACAATAATGAGAGCTGAAAGAGTATTCTAATTCGCAAATATGCAATACTACGAAATTCAGTCCCCGTCACCGGCTGCAGTTTGGTGCCATGCTCATGACTTCAACAATCATTTGCTTGTTCATATTAGTTCATAGCCTGATGGATTGTACATTAAAACCCTTATAAAAATATCCTATACAGCCAGTTTAACCACAGAAAATTGGAACAAGTGTGAAGGTTCATACAAGGGTGGATAACGTGCAACCCTGCTGCACACAAGACCATTTTAATTTGGCCCGATCCGGAATTTTCACAAGTTGCAAAATGATTTGCCTAAGCTGGGCAGGGGGACCTGAGCAGGGAAATAAGATGCCGCTCGGAGTGCCTGTGTACATCCGAGACAATGTCTGACCAACCGACTCAGGGAAACCTTGCTGCTATCAGTTTCACTGAACATAAAAGTCAACTTGCATATTACCACTCAATTTATTGTTAAAAAAGAAAATTAGCGGTGAGTTTAAGTCTGGTCATGCACTCAAGCCAAGCTTTATTGTTTTCAAACACAGTTTTACGAATATTTCGTTCCTTCCTGTGTTGGTATAATAAATTTAAATATTATGTGTGCCCTTAAAGAATAAAAATTTTCGTAAAAGATCCGAAACAGTTATCATTTATTTAATGACACCGTTGTTTCAGATGTCCAGTTTGTGAGTTCTTTTGGACGTAATCATCTCTACCAAATATTCACGACAGCCAATAATTCTGATCTATGCTTTCTGATACCAACATCACACTAGCACAGCGATTGCAAACAGTTTATCTTATGGACAACTGTTAGAATCCCCATGGTAGAATATAATAACAGAGCGTTTGTATTCTTTTAGTCCAACGAAAAATACTTACAACAACGAAACAAGCATAACTTTTATAATACACTTCATAAATCTTTTAAGCAATTACTGCACATACGAATAAAACGAACAATGCATCACGATTTAATATATTTATTTTGTTTAAGCCCCCCCTTTCTTAGTATGACTTTATAACTTAATAAGGCCATTCCTAAACTAAGTTTGTCATAAAATCTTATAAGGCCATTCCTAAACTAAGTTTCAATAAGGCCATTCCTAAACTAAGTTAGTTTAATAAGGCCATTCTAAGTTTAATAAGGCCATTCCTAAAAACTTAATAAGGCCATTCCTAAACTAAGTTTGTCATGTAAGTTTGTCATAAAATCAAAAGTACTTACGTTTTATATAAAGTTTGTCCAGCATTTTGTTCAGAGTGACGCAGAGATGCTCCTTCATTGGTACCAAATTACAAGACTCTAATGATTCTGTTTTTCAGGCGTGCCTATTTATACTTTTGTGGTCAATGTATCAAACTGCGTTAACATTTCCTATCGTTAACTACAAATGTCAATTTTGGGATAGTCGAACTGCATTCACCTTGGTTTCCAATAACTCAAAATGACATGTCAACACTCTGGGAGCTTTTAATCTTACCCTATATGACATTTCGTTGCTTAGGCCATTAGTTAAAACATGTTTTTTCAGGAAATAGCATGACTCTGACAGTTTTCGTCGAGCCAGCAGTTTCCCTAAATCGTTTATCTCTTGTCAACGTTTAGCAAGAAGGTGCACTGCAGTTGTCTCTAGGAAGCAGTTACATCGTGGTAAAGTTTCCCTACAAGTTCGTCATCTTCCAGAGTTGTGTTTTTCCCCGTCCCGTGTCTGTTTTGCAACTTGCTTGCTTCTCGAGCGTCCTCACGGCGCGGTACACATCCTGAATAATTAGTTAGACACGTCAAGTCACAAAGCGCAACATGCATTCACGAACAGACTGCGAGCAAAGTTCAGTACGTCGTCCTTTAGGTTCTAACAGTAAGACATACATTAATATTTGAACATTAATGTTAGATTCACTTTTTAAAGGACCGTAACCTTGCGATATATACACACTTAACATGTTAACATTCATATAATGATTACACAGGTTGTTCCAATGGTTTACATTACAGCATTTCATTCTCTCCCTTCGAGGTTTCTAATTCCATAATGTCGTCAGCTAATGCCATACTGTTTTTAATAGCGTTCTGGCTAAGAGATCCCAACTTGAAATCAACTGGCCAGCAATAGAGTAATTGTCCCTTCAGATCTGGCCTTGGACAAATGTGGCTGACATAAATGCATCCTTTCCTTACTTTAAGGTCAACTTCATAAACACCATGCGTCATATCGTCGATGATTCGTAGCTTGAAGCTTTCCCCTTATCTATTTCTTGGTCGTCTTAATTCGTTTGTCACTTGTGGGCAGCATTGTCTCATGTGAACTGGAGTCACCATCTGTCATGATTTCTGGCTCATTCATGTTATGGCTGAAAGATGCCATAACAACAGGAAATAAATTATAAATTGCGCTGCAGGTGCGACTTTTCTCGTTTTCCACCTAGCAATGATTCCTCAGCATTGATTTCAATCACCAAGATATTATCATGTTTCCAACTTACCTTTTGTAGTAATGGTCGATTGTCGATATATAATCACTGCCTCCTTTCATGTATGTCGCATGTTTTGTCGTATAAAATTTGCACTTGATTCATAAAGTTTTTCTGACGATAAGAACAGATACTTTTCGAAAGTCCAAAATGATTATATTTACATTGTAGTTTTTTCGTTGTTGTCTCTAATGGAAATTACCTCCAGGCAGCAATTCGCTAGAACCATGCACGAGCTTCTCCTCTCGAAGTGCTTCCTCTTAAAAATTCGGTGTGGTTTGTAAGGTAAAGAGAAACGCTCTCATCTGTTTTGCAGGCCTGCCCACAAAGATTTTGATCAGATAATCTTTTCTCATCATTCTCACATTTTCAACACAAATGAGTTTTCCAACAAAACCTTACAGTATACAAACATGTTGAATTCATTGCAAGGCAAGATGCAAGTATATCCTTTTAAGGCACTGCCTGTGGCAAACGGATATTTTCAGGGAGCAATTGCTGCCCTTGACATTTTAAATTGTCATAATCCAAGCAAATTTAAAGTTTTTTAGAACTCATTCGTAATGTAAGTGATGAAATTGCGCACTCTTTGGTAGAGGTGGTCCTATGTCAACTGAGAGCACTCTACTGAGCAAAGCGATTTGGTGAAAAAAAGCTGCTATAACCCACGCAAGGTGGTGGTTTAAGGTACTGAACGTGATTGTCTTCTGTTACCATCCGCAAGGAGGCGAAGTGAGTATTCACTGCAAAACTTTGATCGATTTGCATACGAAATTTGTTCTAGCTGTTGTCATTCGACACCACGGAATGCTGAAAAACGTCAGAGCCTGAAGTTTGAAAAATGCCCGAGCCTGCAACCATTTCCAAAGGTTTTCAAATGCACAGGTCTGTGCAGGAGTTTTCTTTCTAAAAAATTAAGTGAAATATCTCGCTGTGACCAAAGCAACATGATGCCT
>Ga0210059_1017611_pt1 | contig 10159 bp, 2 predicted proteins | sample Ectturendosymbi2_FD_188042 | JGI IMG/M metagenome (GOLD analysis project Ga0210059, IMG submission 188042) | Ecteinascidia turbinata endosymbiont from Florida, USA - Sample 2 (SPAdes) (version 2) | ecosystem: Host-associated > Tunicates > Ascidians > Unclassified | place: Key West, Florida...
GAAAATTTTCTGCGTACGCCGCTGCTCTAATCAACCAATTCTCCAGGTCCATCAAGAATAACGACAAAGTCTTTAAACTCGTTCAATTAGCCCCTAGGTTGTAGCTGAAGAACTTCCCCAATCTTGTTAATTGACGCCGTTTTTTTGCAAGTACTTGCAAGTCAACACTTTTGGTGAAAACTGCGTTTAAACAAGAAAAAGCGCCCCTGCCTCAAACCTTCCATTTATTTTACAGATCTACCGACAAAAGGCAAGTGCTGTGGACTTTCGCTGCTATAATCGTCTGGTTTCAACTGCGGTTCCCGTCAAAATGTCAAAATATAATAGATTAAACCTGAAAATCTTGAAGTCAATATTCAATTCTCTTCCTCGCAGACATCTGCGGCACACGACCAGGAATGCGGAGTTACCAGGCGAGAATAGTGGGTGGAACAGCAGCAGCTCGCGGAGAGTTTCCTTGGCAGGTATAGACGCGACGCTACTTGTAAACCAGATATGATGCCGAGCTATAGCATTTACAGGTCGTGGACCCGTGATGCTTTTTAAAATTCAAACTAGTCGGTAAACCTCTGCGCTGGAGCGAATTGAACCAAAAACTGCCGGAGACCAACGATACGTTTAAAAGGTCAGTAGTGTATTGACGTTTCCCTTTAGGAGGTAAACTGCCACCCGAATCAAAAGCGAAATCGAGGTGTTGCGTGCTGGTTGAAAGCTCTTTTTTAAGATGATGCCACTTTCTTATGGAAATATTTTGGTGTTAGTATCGGATAACAGTAGAGTTTATGATAAGACTAAGTTTCAACATGCTTCTCGATCAGTTAAATTATACACAAAAGTATAGAAAGCATAAAAGATGTATGTCTATCTACAAAAATATATCCAGAAAGATACTGTCAAGTTAATATATCGGAGTAAACGGTCTTTCACATCAACGACGACGTTATAGATATAGCGTCAAACACTGTTGTGTTACGTCTGGCATTTTGAAGTGAGCACATAAAGAACGGAAACTCTGAAATGGACATACATTCTTACTTCAGATGCAGTGACAATTCCGAAAATATTTGTCAAAACAGAGTCATTGTTGCTTGCAAGCGTTTGGTGTCCTTGCCAGGTAAAAGGGCGAAATTCTTCTTGAAGTGCCTCTGCTGCTACGTTTGTTCAAAAAGCTTGCACATATCTACAAAGCATAAAACCGAAATGCAAAACACAATCATCTAAATCAAGAACTGGTGAAAATTATATTGAAAAAGAAATAAAGAAGTTTCTCAACAAGTGAAGAAAAAGCAAAAATGGTGCATATGAAGTTTCTGCGAATACTGCATAAGGCTTGTGAGTTTAACAACCAAGGTCTGCTTTCCCAATATTGAACCGAGCTTTGACGTTGCAGAGAAGGCACTGAACAAAACTAGCTTTTAGATGAGTCTTGTCTATTATCAAAGTTTTAGAGCTTCTCATGTTTCAGTGACGAACTTCATAAGGGGGGTTCTTGCTTTATGTCCAAGTTTGTTTCGTTCTGGGAACTAGCAACCCTTTATCAGCGCAACTTTTTATAGTTAAAAAGACGCAGTATTAAAGAACAATTTTAGGAGAGAACTTTCCAAACTTCATAGGCGATTTTGTGCTTCGCCATTTTAGAACAGGTTAAAACGGGTCGTTTTGTTAAGTATTGCCTGAAAAAAACTCCCGGTGACCTAACGAACAGGAAGTACGCTTCTGCACAAAACTGCATTCGTTTTGAGTCGTTTCAAATATGTTTTCTGATAAAAACAAAGCAGTGATGGTCATATGTATGATTTGTTGCTTACGTTACAGGCAGTGGCGTATCTATGCAAAATGGCACCCATGGCAAAGTTTGAATGTGAGCCCCTTCATAATAATTTAAATATTAGATGTAAGTAACATTTGTACGAAAGTTAAACCATGAAGAAGACAAATGTTTTAAAACGGAAAATAAATGTGTCTCTTTTGCTTTAAACTTTCCAGCAAATAAAATATAAATTATCCGTAAGGACCACAACATACTTCTATACTCATTTATTTTTATTATGAAGAATATCAGAACATTCAAATAATAACCTTATCGTAGTTCATAGGTCTACATAGTGCTGCATGCCAAAATTGTATATCTTACAAAAAAATCAAACAACACATTGCAACTGCAAACGTCAATATCTTTTAAAATGGAACTCATTAAATTTGAATTGCACATTAAATTATTTAACGCAAGCCATGCATCACTTGTGTTTGAAAACACACAACTCCATCGAAACATAACCATATCCAGACTTTTTCTATTCAATTACACAAAAATGGTAATTTAAACAACACTTTGCGTGCTTTTATGGAAGCGAAGTCGTCTATGATTTTAACCTTTCGCTCTTTCGTCCCTTTCTATTCTCATCAAAGCTAGATCACACAACCTACCCTGACTTATTGTTAGCCATTGAGGCCCGGAGGTATAAAAGGATCAGTTTCAGTTTACCGAAAGATTGTTCGCAGCATGCCATACATACTGCCATCGTCAACATTTATTTCCAAGCAATTCGAAGAATGTCAGGACTTCAAGACTCGGTAATTTTACGTTGTACGACTTGAAACTAGCATTTTGCAATTTAGAATCTTCTCGCATAATTGCTTGCCATCTACATCTGAACTGTAGGGGAAGATCGGGTTAGTTGACTCATTTTTTATTTTATAGCTTGTAGCTCCAATGTTTTTCTTTCTGGAAAGTTTAATTTTATGCAGTGTTAAGTTCAACCCTTTGCTTCGGCCCATGCTTTGTTTCAATGTGATAATACGTCGACAATTGACATTTCCGGCATTTTACAAAAATGTTCATGAGTTGAGTCAACAATAATAGTTGAAGTCACTGCAGTGACTTGAACTATTATTGCTGAATGATGAGTGCAAGCTTGAACCATTGCAAGAAGATGGTAGCAGAACCAGGCAGGAGATTCCTCAAACAGCGTGCTGCAAAGCTAGAGCCTGTAATTGTTGAGTTGAGTCAACTAGCACTAAGGGATGAGTAGTTGACTCACCCTGTTGGATAGTTGACTCATTTTGAATAAATCATTGTAAAGAAAAAGTATTAAATATTAGCGAACAAAAGCCAATCGTGACGGACAAATATAATAAGTGACTGCAACTGTTAAAGCAAATAAACGACGATTTATTCATTTATCCATCCACTTTTCGCAGCGCATTCGGTAGAACCCAACGGCACACTGCTAGTATAGATTAATTATTAAGTATCAGTATATTAAATTGCCTTTACTCCCAGAGAAATACTCTGTGAGTTCAACATACCGTTAACCGTTATAATTGAGAATGGTATTCAGCATATTTTTTTAATGCGATGCTGCTTTGTTTCATAAGGTAATTTTACATCATGTCTCACTGAGTCAACTAAGACGACCACCACTGAGTTAACTAACATTTCGGTGCACTAAATCATAAAAATGTCAACCCATAAATAATTTTCTGCGGAGAAACAAGCTACCAAAATTATACGAAATATGGGGTGATGCTTAAGCTATAAACTATCAGAAATATTGTTTTATACATGCACCTACAAGAGGAGATACAACCTGACGAACTAAGTCTAACAATATTTACTTTTTTTGGATCAAAAACATACTTTCTGGCATAACTCTTCAGCCCTACCATAATCACACGTCAACTTTACGTGGCTGTCATTATAGAATATAAAAACGAAACAGTGAAATATCTTTTGCGCCTCTAAGCATGGCTGGTTAGATACTGGGAGTGAGTCAACTATGCTGCTGAGTCAACTAACCCGACCTTCCCCTACACAGCTCCTAAATTGTCACACGTAGATTTTAGTTTCTCACAGTCAAGACCTTTTCACAAGGCCTTGGACATCGAGCAGTAATTCGAATTCGGACAGAAAAAGCTAGCTCTAAACAAGATCAACAAATCTCTTTCATGAGTTAACATTTTTTGCTCAGCTGGCACGGTAATGACATAAACTGCTGATTTTTCAATGACTAGCTAATGTTCTCTACCTTAGTCTCTGGACTGGGGCATTGTATTCAGCTTATTTATCAAACACTAGTGGCCATCGAAGAATATTCGTAAAGTCGGATTGGGTCGCAGCAGTTTCAGTAATCTGTAAATCTGTAGGACCTCAGCAGCAGTTATTTGCCTAACAGTCAGATTCTCACAGCCTTGGACTTAAACTCGTCTCAGCCAGACAGGGGCGTAATGAGGGGGCACAATTCTCCGGGCGCTGAATCACCATGGGGGTGCCGAAAAGTCCCAACAATGTCACATCACAAGTACTTTCTTCAATACAGTACATTTGCTTCCAAAAAACTCAAGTCCGCACATGGGGGTGCCCAACTTGCTTCTTGACCCGGGCGCCATCTAACCTCGTTGTGCCTCTGCAGATTCTGGTTAATATCTTCTTGCTTGTAATGCAGCAGTACGGACTGACCTATCTTTTCTTATAGCGTGAGAAGGGTGAGGTCTTCTAGCTACGGCATCAGGAACGCAACAAGGGGGTCACGATTACCCGGTTGCCGAATCACTATGGGGGCGCCGATTCACTGCGGAGGGCGCCAAATGACTGCGGGAGGCGCCGGAAAGTCCCAACAGTGTCACATGTACATTATTCAATACAGTAAATTTGCTTCCGAAAGATCTCAGGTTCGAACGTGGGGGAGCCAAACTTGCTTCTTGCTCCGGGTGCCATTTAACCTCGTTACACCCCTGTTTGGCATGCGAGCGTTCTTGTTCTGTCACAATGTCTGACCGTCGTGTTATGTCACAGTACCACAGTTTGGTCAAAATTTTAATTTTTTCCATGCCATTTTTGCGCCCCCGTCAAAGTGGCGCCCATGGCACGTGCCATGCCTGCCATACCCGAGATACGCCACTGGTTACAGGTAAATCGGAAATGTTTTACGTCAGCGAGCACCCTTGGTTTTTGTATTTGTTTTACGATCATATATGGGAATCCGGAGCCTGATAAAACCGCTCTTTGCTTTGTGTTGAGCTGTCAGTGTTAAGTATTACAGCCGAGAAAAATGTGTGCAAAAAATAAGAATTTAAATGCAACTAAACATGAACCACGAAAAAATACAAGATTGAGGTAACTATACAATCCAGCCAACCTAGCAGCAGAGGAAATACAAAAAATACCTACGTTTCTGTACGAATTCTAAGCAAAAGTGTCAAATGGGCTTGCGACAACCGGCTACAACGTTCAATGAACCTTAAGAATTTATGCCTTCCAACTGTGGTGTAAGTACACACAGTCTGGTATTGAGGGCCTCCGAGCTGCCTACAACACCGCATATCGAATTTTGCATTACATCTCAAAGAATGAAAGTGTTCGCCCACATCAAATTACCTGTTTTATCAGAATATTTTATGCCTTGATAAGAAAAAATCTATATGCTGTGTTCAACGGTATGTATCTTCATCTGACTTTTTTAACCGCTCGCTTCAGTTGTCTGATACCTTGCACAAATCTCCATTTTTCTCCCATGTCTAACACTTATTTATGAGAATGGCTGAATGCAGTAGTTACGGCTGGTGCGTTGTTTCAGAGTTGGTTAATCCTCAATCATGTCTGTGTGCATCACCTAACCCTCACCTTAATGTGTTGTGTCTAACTAGCATTTTTGCATCCATGTATTTTTTGGATAACCCCTGTGACTGGTACATGTGTCTAAGCCAAGCGAATAAATGAACTAAAAGCAAATAAATTAGTCAAACTTAAATGGAAGTCAACTTCGTGTGGTCAAACAGGAGTAGTGCATGTTATTCATAGTCAGTGTTATGAAAATCTGAACTTTTGTTGCTTTTAATTTTCCAACGTTCAAAAGGCTATTAGTTTGATAGACGAGTGATCTCGGTTTTCCCGGGACATACTCAGTTTATGGGGTGAAGCCCCAGTGTCCCAGTCAGTCACATGTTTGTCCCGGAAAACCATATCGGGCTGCGGAAACATAAAAATAACAAGTAAAAATTTCCGAACTCTCTCCTAAGAGAAACGACGACTTTTGTTCTTTCCATGGATACTACACGAATTTACTGACCTTCTGATTTCAGACGCAGGTCCATTTCAAAAGATCACAGTTATGTCCATTCTGTGCTATGAGGATTTGCTTTTAAACTTACAGTTGAGAAACTATGACAACAGGTTTGACAGCAAAAAATAACCAAATGTTTTATCAAGCAAGGTTACTTTGAAATTGTTTGGTTTTATGAAGAAAATCACTGGCATCAATGGCTCCTTCAAAAAGTATAGAAACATGAACCTGCTCAAAAATTGTAAAAATCTTTCGGCAATCTTCTCGTCGAAAAAACGATTTGTTACATATAATTATAGCCAGGTTATCTATACTTTACTAGGTTTACGTTGATGCTTGAAGACGTTGAATTAAAGCTTATCATTCGTTCCAGGTGTCCATGCGGCAAAAAAATCCCCCGCCGTGGCGGCCGAGCAAGCATCTGTGTGGCGGGAGCCTCATCAACTCTTGCTGGGTCCTCACTGCAGCGCATTGCGCCGAGATTATGTACGGTGATGAAATTATCTCAGGAAAAGTCTCTTGATGTAGTAGTTTTTTTCTGCTATGATGTAGTTGCTTTTTCTACACAACTGTGAAGTTTTGGAGAGAAGCAGCCCGTTTTATTTTGACGGCTACTAAATTGTGCACTGAGCTGTAATAACCTATATGACTCTTGATACCATGTTTCGCGTTGTTTTTCTTTCGCATTTATGCATCACGATTTGTAATAACGAAGATCTCAGCACTGCTCCTACTACATTTAACTCACCACTGCTATCTGATGGCCCATCTATCAAGATTTATGCACTTCTTTTCCTCGCATTCTACTTCAGAAAGGTGTTCCAAAATAATATGCGATACTTTAAGTTGTACTACGTTGGCTTAATCTCTCCTGCAATTAATCTCTCCTGCAACACAGAAACGACACCGCGTGATTATTGCAAGTTTCTTATTGCAAGATCACAGACAAATTTTACAGAAATTCACAATTGCGGTCTCCACTTCTGAGACACATTATTACAAATTTAGGAAGATGTTTTTATTTTGGTAATTTTTTGAAAATTGTGTTATGTAACGTCTTCACTCCCACACGCAAGGTGCTAGACTTTAAACATGCGTCGCAGTAAAGAGAAATACACAAATACATGAAAGAGGACGAGGATATATACATGGCGGTAGTAGAGAGTATACGCTTGATGGCGCTAATTCATTTACTGTACTTTGATGAAACACAAGCTTTTAAGACACACGCATGAATGACGCCATCGTGATTCTTATAATGTAGAACTGCGATGACACCCAAGTACATCGATGTATAAAATGCATGAGGGAGTGGGAGGCTGCGAAGGACCGGGGGTCATTTAGGCTGCAGACCTCCCAAGCTCCTCACTGTATGCAAAGCTACTCATTTTGGGTAATACTTGTTACAACCCAAATACTGTCTAATGTTGTTTGTGACTTACAAAACGTTGTGTTTATTCTGCGTTTGCTCGTACCAACCAACGCATACACTTTGAATAATAGCATCTAACGAACTTGATCGTACCAGGTTATTTTTCTGCACATGTTGCAGGACGTATAATCTGAATCCTTACTACTTTCGAGTTGGCGATTACTACAACAAAGATGATGAGGAAAACAAGAGAAACACATATTACACGTCAAAAGAAGAAGAACAAGTAAGTTCTTGACGTTCATATGCAAAGATTTAAATATCGTTAAGTCAGCGCTGCTTAATATTTTTCAGCTTGCGACCCGCTTTTATTAAAAAGTTTTTGCGGGGCCACTAAGGTAGAACGGTAACGAAAAAATAAGCTATGAGATAGAAACCAAATGTGAACAACACATGTAATTGATTGTTAATGGGAAACTGGCCTGATACATATGAAAAAAATAAAACCATTAGAGAACGTAATTAATTGTAACATTTTGAAATGCTTTGCAGCCCTCCCGAAAGAACTTCGCGACCCCCACCAGTTGTTGGGAAGCGCTCGTTCAGTAATGGAGCAACAGGTAGCGATAAGGCAGTGGTTCCCAACCTTTTTCTGATCGTGCCATTTGTGGGTCCCGTGCTGTCACCACGTACCACCTTGTTCCAGGAAAACTCATTCTATGAAATATTGTGGGATCAGAAGTCGGGAAAACCAAAATTGACACAAACGCGACATGGCTGTAAGAAACTATAAAAGCTATTGTAAAAAAAACAACAAGAGATGTACATAAAAGTTCCGGAACTTATCAACAGAACTCGATAAGTGAAAACTATAGCGGTGACTATATTTTTGTGAAGAAAAACAAAAATTAGGCCTATTCACGCACCACCTTGAAGGCCTTTGCGGTCCACTTGTGGTACACGTACCGCAGTTTGGAAATCGCTGTGATAAGGAGAGAGTGAAAACCTGCGTTATGACTGATCACAATCACAGCTAAAACTTTTTTGAAAACGACTGAGTTCTGTGGACCCACGTTGGTTGTGAACTTTGAAGAAATCACTGCTGCAACACAACCATTTTCAAAGTTAGAAAAGAGTCAAGCCTTTCCAACAGTTCTTTTCATGTTGTCCATTTTAGAAAATTAATTTTGATTACTTGCAATAAGTGCAGTAGGTCCAGGGTTTGTAAGGGTATTGGAATCAATTGACCTCTCCCCAAACTAATCGAGTTCCGTGTTTGGATTTTGTTCAAGCAAGCAACGCAGAATTTCATGACCTTGTATTTTATATCAATTTTGAGAGACGGGTGACGTTAAATACAATATTTTGCGGCACCCTGGACCTGTCTCTCAAGCGTGAAATGATGTTAGTCAGACGAATAGGCAATGTTGCCTGGTCTGCCTAGAGTGCACGCTGAGATCGGAAAAAGTTATGAAAACTGCTTTTATAAATTGCAAAACAATTTCGATCTTGGACAGTCTCACAAACTACTCAGAGAACATTTCAGACCATTTTTGACAAAATTAATATACTGGTAGATTTGCAAAAGATTATTGAGTAATCATACTCGCAAGCTTGTATTTCAGTCATTTTTAATTATTTGCTTTTCTTTGTCATTTATAATTTGAAGTCCTCGTTTCTATCTCAGATTATTTTGTAGTTAACAAAACTTTCCTTGACTTCGTTTGAAAACAAGAAAATCATAACGTAATTGCAGTCAGTAATTGCAATTGTTGCAACAGGTTTTAATGTCTTTCTTCGTTGTTCATTGACAATCAAGGGCGTACGCAAGGGGGGGTTTGGGGTTAAAACCCCCCCTTGAGCTTGATATTTTGCAAAATCTTTATCACCTGCGCAAAGGAAATTGAATGATTTCGCATAGTTTTTGCTTGTTATTTTGTTGTCTTAATGCAAATACCACGGAATAACTTTGCATGCAAATTTCAAGGAACATTGCAAATGGGCCAAAAAGTAATAATTAGGTTTTGGTGAGAATCAGGGTTATCACCTGCGTCCAGAAACGATCTCACCACTTTTTGCAGACCTTTCGTTCACTACGCATGTTCAAGATTGTGTTCCACGATAGTTCACTTTATCCGAAATAATTGTCTTTATTTTGTCTGTTATGGCTGATCAGCGCAAGAGCGGACCGTATTTGCTACAGTGCATTACCAAATTCTGTAGCATGATAGAACTGTTGCACCAGCTCAAAAACAGCAGTTTTTAACATAGAAGCATTCAGGCATATTATAATGTCTCAGCAGGGAAAAAGGAAAACTAAAAGTTTTCTGGTCTTCTACACATAACAAAAAGTTGAAAGTGTTTTTGCGTAGGCCCTACTTCATGCACATTCTCAATTCTTGTGTAAATGTGTAGTTTAGCAAGATTTGATCTTGCAAAGCGGGGTGTGCGCCAGGCAATCCAGCCGCACACCTATGCTCGACTGCTCGTATTCGACGAGACATTAGCGCAGCTTCATTTTGCAGTTGTAAATTGCTCTGACGTAGTGATGAGTGTGTTTTACTCCCCTTTTCAACACGCAGCCAAATTTTGCAGTTATGAACTCCTGTGTCGCAACAGTGAGTTTATTTTCCTCCGATATCCTAACTTGGAGCGCTAATAGTTTATATTCAGTACAGTGACACATAAAATAAGGGGAGTGCGTGTAGAAGAATATGCATATTAT
>Ga0210059_1017612_pt1 | contig 10158 bp, 4 predicted proteins | sample Ectturendosymbi2_FD_188042 | JGI IMG/M metagenome (GOLD analysis project Ga0210059, IMG submission 188042) | Ecteinascidia turbinata endosymbiont from Florida, USA - Sample 2 (SPAdes) (version 2) | ecosystem: Host-associated > Tunicates > Ascidians > Unclassified | place: Key West, Florida...
GTAGAGGCCCAGTCATCAACCAGGCTCAGTTCATTCGAGCTGTAGCTGACAACATGAAACAAAGGCTCTTCACTACGGTATCAAACAGAGCACAGGCTAGCGTTGTTGCAACTCGCCAAGAGATGTACGAAAACCTTGTTAGTCAAATGGCTGTTTTGAATCCACGCAACTGGGTACATGAAAATCCTCGATTTGGCGAAAACGAAGTGAAAAGTTTATGTAAGACCTTTCATCTCAACAACCAAGAAATTCATCTTGGTTTTATTGAATACAAGTCAAGTGGTGAAAGAAGTATTTCTAATAAATTCAACAAGCTGCTTGTGGCAGTTGACACTCTATCACCAAACAATGCCGACTGTGAGCGAGGGTTTCGCGCAATGAACAATATTATTAACGATTGAAGAAGTCTGATAACTACAAACAATGCCGCCAACCTGCTCTTTATCAGCACTGTGGGAGCTCCCAGCCAAGCATGGAATCCATATTCAAACGTCAAAACATGGCTTGCAAAAGGGAGAAGAGCAGCTCACTCAACAAGTGGCATGGCTCGTCAAAAGTCGAAAGAGGATAATTACTATGAACCTTTGTGGAAAGCTTTTAAATAATGTGCTATATTTGTGTTGTGGCAATCTCTTGACGTGCGGGAAATGGTGGAAGTTTTACATTTAGATAACTCAAGCTGCATTGCCTGACCCACTTTCGAAGTTAGTGAAACGTAGCCTATAACACTTTTTGCTTGATTTTGAAATGACTATTTTCAAAATGCACAATACATTTTTTGTGTTTTTAACATGCACAATAGGGGGTGGGCAAAAAGTAGACGTGTTCTTGATGGCTTTTTTACAATTATGGCTGAAATTTCGGGACGGTATTGATAAATACTAGATCGTTCCGGTAAGAAAAGTATTCTACTTTCACCACTTGATAGAACTGTTGCACGAGCTCAAAAACAGCAGTTTTTGAAATGGCAAGCATTCAGGCAGGCATTTGATAATGTCTCAGCAGGGGCAAAGGAAAACTACAAAGTTGCTGGATTTCTATACATAACAAAAAATTGAAAGTTTTCTTGCGCAGCCTACTTTATGCGCATTCTCATTTCTTGTGTAGTTTGGCAAGATTCGATCTTGCAAACCAGAGTGTGCGTCATCCAGTCCAGCCGCACACTTTCTATGTTCAACTCCTCGTAATCGACACGACATTAGCGCAGCCTTATTTTGCAGTTGTAAATTGCTCTGACGCAATGATGAGTGTGTTCTACTACCCTGTTTTAACACGGAGCCTGATATTTTTGCAGTTATGAACAGCTGTGTCGTAGCGTTGTGTTTATTTTCCTCCGATGTTCTAATTTGGAACTCTGATAGTTTATATCAGTGGTTCTTAAGTGCAAAGACGCATAAAATAAGGGGAGTGCATGTAGAAGAATATAACTATTGTGTCTACAAACTTCGCCAAAATGTTGGTTTGGAAACATGAATATGACGTCAAATTGTGACGACACAAACAGCGTACACCAAATGCAAATTAACACCATATGCCACTGAATGAACCCCCCATGAAAATTTTCTGCGTACGCCACTGTCCAATCCGCGGGCTGCATCCCAGGCGTAGATTTTGTGCGGGCCAGTTCAGGTTTTCGCTGTTGTATAAGTAGCCTACATATTGACAGCCTGTCCAAGTTTTGATAATCCTAAATTTGACATTTTTGATGCAGGTGGTCAGCAGTGTGCCACTTTATCACGACTTTCCGTCGTGCTTGGAGATTTCCATATGTCCAGTGTCCACTCACATATTGGTGCAAAAGTTTTTACTACTTTTCTGATTTCTACCCTTGTTCCATTAGCTCCAAACTTGTCTATGGAATCACACTTAGGGAGTAGGCTTAGTTATAAGTGCTAAACAGTCGTTGCCACTGCAGTTAGGATTCGAACGCTTTCAGTAAATTAGCTTAACCTAACTTTAGTTTCGAAAGATCAAATTAAGTCACTGAATGTGCGACCCACGTTTAACGTTCGAATCCTAACTGCAATGGTAACGATTGTTTGACAACTTCACCTACTCCGTAAGTGTGATTTCATAGGCCAGTTTAGATCCAATGGAACAAAGGTAGCAATCAGAAAACTAGTAAGAAGTTTTTCATCAAGGTGTTAGTGGACACATGGAAATCTCCCAGCACGCAATACAGTCTTGATAAAGTGACACTGAGCACCACTTGCATCAAAAATGTCAAATTTAGGTTATCAAAACTTGAATTTTCGTTATCCAATGTAGAACACAATATCGCCCCAAAATGAAACTCTGTGATAAGCGGATACTTAGACAGTAAATCAAGAAAACTCTCGTTCCTCATCGTCATCAAGACTCTTCGCAGAGCGTCAGTGTCGAGCTCTGACAGCAGTGCCGGATTGAGGTGGCGCGGGGTCCGTAGCATATTAACACCACGGGGCCCTAATGTTTTGAATGCACTCGAACAAGTGAACAGCTGTTAAATCATGAATTCTGTGGACACACATGTGACTACAATTAGCCACGCTGAATTTCGTGTATACGGAAACCTGGCCCTAAACAGCAGCTGGTGGACTTCATGAGCTGCATATCTTTTTTACCAAAAACGTATATACGTATGTTTTTACCAAGAAGAAATTATTTACTGCTCACAAGTGAAGTACGGAAACAGTAATTAATGCTTCCAGACCCATCAACAGATTCGATCATTGCTATATTTAGACCGTGCAGTCACACTATAAGTGTCGAGGTTCATTGTCAAAAGCAGCAAACCAACTGCATAAGATTGCATTTTCTATATTTTGCCACAGCGAATTTATTTATGATACTGGTAGTATCTATTTCACATAGAAGTTCATGCTCTGTACTCTTTAGAATCAGGCTATTTAGCTTGTTTTATCAAAGTGCTCCTTTGTTCATTCTGCCATATTGAGTTTAGAAAATGACCGTTCTCCACTGCAGTTGGTCACCATTAGAGTTAAATAAATGCTTGAAATCATTTCCCACATTTGTAAAAGAAAACTCCAAGTACACTGCCCAGTGGCTAGTGAATAGATGCGAAATTCAGGGCTGCCAATGAGATTTTTTGAAACACCCCATAAAAACTCACAAAAAAATCAGATCTGAACATAAAATCCGAGGTAGTCACCAAATTAGGTGAATTTATTATCTTTTTTTGCTATCTACCATATCTAGGCATCTGTAAGTCACAAAACGTGATAGTGAACAGCAGCGTAGCCAGCCCAAAAAAGCGAGCAACAGTATTTTGTTTGGGAAACCCCTTTCAAAGCACAGAACCACGCGATATGCTTGTTATGAGAGTTGAGCTTTTTCACCACAATGCTTACCGCCCCTCCGGCTATAGCCCCTGTGTTTAGCAGGGCTATATCCCTGTGTTAGTGAATATTTACTGTAAATTTTCTAATGAACTTTTGTGTCTGCCAGAATTATTGTATCGCAGTAACAGGGACTTGTTTGCATTTCTGGCGATGACCTGGCAGCATTTGCAATCATCAAATCTTCATTCCCATTGTCCGTCTATAGCTAACCTTTGAGATCTGTATCTTTGAACCACTTTACCTTGAATGTGCTGTGTGTACCACTTAATCTTTTTCTGTAGGCTTGCTTCATTAGTATCTCTGTCACTTGAACTCATTGCACCTAGCTAATAGTTACAGCTTATGCGATGTCAGTTGCTTGTTCATCAGCTATGATGAAGATTAAGCTACATTGATGAAACAAGGTAAAAAAGATGATATCAGAAATGAGAAGTACAAATACTGCATTCCCTATCTTAACTCACCGCCACGCATTAAATTCTAAAAACTCCAGATCTTCAGAAGAAAAAACCAGAAACACAGAAAAAAATTCGAAAATCCAGGTCTGGGGCAAAATCCCAGGTTTGGCAACACTGCCCAAAACATTTTAAAAGTAGGAAAAAGGTAACACAACTTATAGAACAGGTCAATATGCAGCAATAATATATTTTAAATTGTCATTCATAACAGTACAATCAAGCAATATATGAAAATTGCTGCAATAACCAGGGATGGATTGATATTAGGAGAGGCAAAAGAAATGGTCGTCTCGGGCCCCCTTTTGAGCGTTTCCCACTTAGTTTTTGCATTGTTTTGTTAAAAAGCTTATTAATCACTCTGGAGCCACATTTATTAAGCTCTGAAGCAAGTCATATGTCAGTCAAAATAAACGAAAAATTATGCGCAAAGTGCCAAATAGGTATCCTCAACAACTTTTATGTATACGCAAAGAACAATTTAAAACAAAATGACTTCCAACCATTTACCACGTGAAATGGACTTTAATGCAGAAGCAAATTCCCATACAAAATGAAAATTAAACTTGCTTTCAGTGAATAATGTTTCTGTGTAGCATCTGCAAATATAGGGAATCCTTTCTGGGAGCTTGCCTCGGGCACCTAATTCTAATATCCACATTCGCAAGGCGAAATATATACTCTGTAAGATCTTAATGTGTCAGATTCTTTGCTGAGAAAGGATCTCTTTCCATAGACAGTGTTAATAAAGACCACGTTTAACACAAAGGACCGCGGGGCCCCCAAAAGCGCGGGGCCCGTAGGAACTGCTACAGTTGCTACTATTGTTAATCCGGCACTGCCTGACAGGCGGGGCTTAATGGTTTCCATCTGCGTTGAGATCTGAATGTGCCTTGGCGGCCGGAAGGACGTGCTATTTGTTGCTTCGCTTGCTTCTTGTTGTCGTGGTTACTCATTGATTTGGCTTTTGTTGTTGAAATTTGTATGGGTTTAACGCAGTCCTGCTATGTAACGGAAGGTTTTGGGATGGTTTCACTTCCGCCACTTCGGCTTCTTTATGGTCCGTGACCCATGGGCACAAGTTTGTTGTTAAATGTGGAGGGACAGCTTGGTGTGAAACCAATATATTACGAAACCTAAAGAAAAAAGTGTGGGAGGACATGCATATTATATTCCCAGTCTGAAATAGTGGGGGGATGCGTCCCCCGTGTCCCCCACCTAATTGCGCCCATGCCGTGACCAGTCGCGACCATCCGTAGACCCACTGCGTGGCTGTGTCAATGAATTCTTGCAAGCACGTTAGCCTTTACCACTTACGCATCCTGTGTAACCTACTGGACTTTTATTTTGTTTGTTACGTCACTGTACACTTGGTAGTTTGTTTTGGTTAGTTGTTCCTACTGTGACCTATTCCTTTCCAATGTAAAGTGGGCAGCTGGGATTGCAAGTTTTTAATTAGATTTTCTTAATTGGTAGCTTTACTATTTGTGGATTTTATTTTATTCTATTTATACTTCATGCACTTCGCAGAGCTGATGATGCCTACATCGTAGGCGAAATATATACTCTGTAAGATCTTAAAGTGTCTGATTCTTTGCTGAGAAAGGATCTCTTTCGATAGACAGTGTCTCGTTCCTCATAGGTTTCTCTTCTTAGTTTCCTTAGGAAGACAAGGTAAAAAAATTTCAAGAGAAAATAATTATTTTTGAGATTCGCCAGCGATATCTCACAGTATATGTGGTCCGTGATAGTAAATAGGTTCGTTGGCCTGCTCACAGTAAATAGGGTGTCACTATTGGTTATGCCAAGTCAACCGCTAAGATTGCAGTATCTGTTTCGGGAATTTTTTGAAGGAGGGGCGCACAATCGGACAAGTTGCTGCAGGGGCAACGACGAGTGACAAATTCGATGGGAATTGCTCCTCAAAGAAGAAACGCTGCTGTATCATTGCAATGAACGAAAGTTGCCAGTTTTCAGGCGAAGGAAAATAAAATTTTTGAATTTATTTGCGAAGCGAAGAAATGAAAAGATCACAAAAAATTCGTTTCAAACGGCATTTAAACACTCACCACGTCTTGCCGACTTTCGACGTCTTCTTCTGGAGCATTTCCCCGCGAGCCACGAAAAAAATCTGAACATGCAGTTTTTTTTCTGCCGTGGCAATCCACGGGTTTCATTGTTTTTTTCGTTTTGGTGGTTTCGTGTTGCTACCACTAAGTTTTCGACAGAGTTTTGAGAAAGGTCTGAATCTTCCGCTCGTGTGAAAGCGGCGCTCAGTGAACCTCCGAAGCTGACACTTTTGTTGTAAGCGACCTGCACAGAAATGTCATCCAATGAAATGAAGAGAGAACTTTCTTTCTCTGCTTCTGTGCTGACGCAGGTGCTCAAGCCCGGTAATGGTTTGAGCTCACTTAGTTGACTGGTTGCTCCTGACTTCGTCGATTGATCGTCGGTCGCACTAGCTTGCTCATTTACATCAACGCTCGTCTGCGTGTCAACGTCAATCTTCCTGTGTGCATCAGGTACACGTTGTACAGCCATGTTGCAAGTCTGAGTACAGACATCCTTTGCCGGCATGAAAGCGATTGGGGAAATGCTATCACATTTCTGTTCCGTCTCAGCCATTTCAATTGCGGCTGTTTGTGCCAAGCAGTCTTCTTCGTCGACTCTACGGCTTTCGAGCATCTTCACAGGAGATACTTCGTTCGGTATTTTCGGAATAAAAGATGTCGCGTTTTTAAGCGCGTCCACAGGAACAGGATTATCAAAGAGTTCTAGAGGTGTTGCATGTTCATCATCGTGCTGTGTGTCTCCTTTTTGTAGGCTAAATACGGGAATGTCAGCGAAGAACAAGTCCGCATCATCGGAAGGTGACGACGCTTCGAATATATCCGATGTTTTTTTCTTGAAGCGAAGTTTCGCGTTGCGCAAGTCATTCAAATGTTCTTCAGCAGGGCATTCGTGTGGTTGTTGTTGCTCGAATTGGAAAATTGCGTCAATATTATCCCGAAAATATTCTTTACTTGACAGAAGTTGGAAACATTGTTTCTGTAGCATTTCTATTCGTCTTTCGAAATCCCTTTGCGCTGCTTGAAATAGGCGACAAAGATCATTTTTGTTGAAGGAGTAATCATTAGATTGAGAGAGGTTAGTGAGATTCAGCTTCTCTCGATCTTGTTGTTCAGCATCAGGTCCTGTAAACATGCTGACTACTGACCCCTCTGAACCTTTGCTTGTCTTGTGTAGCTGACCATTCGCTATCGAAGGATTGTCAGTCCGTTGAAAAAAATCGAACGACGACCTTTTTTGTGTCAGTATAACAGTGTTGTTGCTATGTTTCCCAGCATTACCTTTATTTTGATCTCTTTCTTTGCGGACACCAGGAGGGTTTGAAATCGAAAGCTCTGGTATGTCTAACGGCTCTGCAATAACATCCTGGTCGGGGATGACGGGCGCGATTTCAAGGTCAGGTTTATCTTCGAATTGTTTTGATGATGTTACGCTGGTGTTTTCAAGCTTCGCAGCACCTTCCTCACGAACGAGCTCTCGAAATTGCCCATCCGCAGCTGCTGCTGTTGTTGGAAACATCTTTTCATTGCAGTCACTGCTGCACTGTGCAAGTTCGCCGCCAAACTTCCTCTTCCTTAACTTCATACCCTTGTTCGCCTCCGATGATCCCTTAACCATCAACTGTTCGATTCCGCTCAGCTTTCTTGGTGCTTGATTCGTTGAATCTGTTAAAGATTAGCGCTGCTATAAACGCCGTGGTAGATCGACTCATTTGCCTGGTTCCTGAATTTATAGCTGTAGCAGAAGGGGTGTTTAAGCGATAGCTGCCCTCTCAAAACATTAGAAAATCGTGGTTTAGGCAAAACTGGAATCGGTGTGAGGAAAAATTCGCAGAGTGAGATGAAACCAGGACAAATTAACCAAAGGATGATTTAAACATGCCAGAATTTTCGTGAAAGACGGGGAAGATCTGAGGATGAAATATCCTTGTTTGTTGAGACCTTTCCTGGGGATAAAAGGATATCGTAATGAAATTTGCCAAATTTGCTACGAAAAGACTTCATTTCTTCGGTATAGTCGTGGCTCTTCGCAAAAAAATGTTGCGCTAAGCAAGCTTTTCTGGGTTGGATAAAAATACAAGTTGTTGAGCCATGTAGTTTTGCATGTTGAGGAAATATTTTCTGAAATGCACACATTTCAGGGCATAGTTAAAAGGAAGAGTAGAGCACATTGCTTCATGATGACTTTGAAGATCAAAAATGTTTATGACAACAGATTCTAAAATCTTATGAAAAGGTTTACTGCCAAGCATAATTACGTATCCTGGCTTTTTAAAATGGAGCGCAGCCCTAGATTTCTTACCTGTATAAGTGTCCCCGGCTTCGGGTTTAGGCATCGGAGCAGCATCTTTTCTTTGCTTCGAGATTGCACCTCTCTTGACCCGAAGGATTTTCCTCTTTCTGCCTGCACAAACATATGTGTTATCATCTTCATTTCCAAAAAATCACGCTGGTACTTCACATGAAAGTTCGTCTTGCCTTGTTGCCGGGAACGCAAATTGCTTTCACCAAAGGAAGAGGAGACGACTTGGTTTGTCCTTTTCACGTGTTGAACGTTTTTTTCAAACTGAAAAGCAAATCAAAAATGCTTACAAAGTTTCTTTGAGTATTGCAAAACAAGCAAAAACACATGCAGGTACCTGGGGAGTAACCTCGCAACTGGGAGGCCCCATCGCTACGTCGTGATCTGCCAAAGAACCAACCGCTGGAAACTGAGCATTGCTCATAGATGATGTCGACGTTCCAACCATGGATTCAGATAAAGAATTATCCAAAGGTTTCCCGGCTTTCATGTCAGTAGTTTTCTTTTGCATTTTAGCTTGCGATTTGGACAGCGCACTTCTTTTTCTTTTGACGATGCGCGTAGAAATACGGCTTGACAAATTTTCATCTAACATAGAATTAACAACAGGTTTCAAGCATTGATGCTTATGATCTCACTTGATTACTGTACATGCTGAAGAAATGTGTCAAAACTTGGTAAGTAGCAAAGGTAGATTCACTTCTTTCCAATTACAAAATACAGGGATGCCAGCAAGATCATGTAGTCTACAGGCCATTCCTGTTCTTCAAATATCAACTGCAGGTTCAGGGAAAGGTTAAGTAAAACTAAATAAATAAGACAGAAAATGCCATCTCCCTATGATGAGTAACTGGGATATTATCAGATAAATTCTATTCCTTTATAATCCGCAATTCAAAAAAAAAAAAAATGGACTCAGTGCGGTTCACAATAGGGAACCGACTTTGCTCCACTGAGCTATATGTTTGTTTTGCACATTGCGGTGTGATTTACTTTCCTGCCATTGGCAATACACTAACGCTTGCAAATAATTTGCTTCTCTTTTTTTCCAGTGTCGTACTGAGACGTGGCAAGTGGGAACCAGAACCGTCGCCAGAAGTCGTCAATAGGGGGGCTTTTCGTTTGTGCGAGGGCTTTACGTTCGTGCAAGGGTTGTTTCACATTCAAATTTGACAAAAACTCCACTAATTTATAGTGTTTCACATTAATTTCAATTTGGAGGGGCTTGGAGATTTGTTTGGGGGGCTAAGCCCTCCAAAGCCCCCGTCACGACGGTCTGGTGGGAACTATGACTCGGGCGCCCAATTACTGTGGAGCACCGAAAAGTCCCAAAAATATCTCAAGTACTTTCTCGATAAAATGCCTTTGCTCCCGAAAGACCCTAGGTTCGAACATGGGTCGCCAAGCTTGTTTCTTGCCTCGGGCGTCACCTAACCTGGGTGCGCCTCTGCCTTTTTGCCGTAGCAGCTAACACTCTTGCCCAAATGGTGTAAAACGTGCATTTACCCAGGATAAGTGGGTGCTTGGAGAGACACACCATCAATTGCAATGCAACTACTTACACTACTAAGCTACAGCAAACTTGCAGTACCTTTTGTCGTAGAGTTCATTTGATCGTCTTCAGTCCAAGGCTTTCCTGATGCGTCTTTCTTTCTCCCATCGATAGGAGCACCAGGGAGAACAAAGGTCAAGTTGTTCGAAAACTCGGGAACTTTCTTCGTAGTTACAAGCTGCGCATCTCCTTCCAGGCAATCTGCTTCAAATACCGCTTCCGGCATGCTGCTCGGAACCCTCGAGACTAGAATGTCAACCACGCTGAGAGCAGTTGACACTGGTACAAGCTTCAGAGATGAGAAGCGTAGTCTGCTTGGAGCGTCAACGTCTCCGTACGAAATTGGTTCAAGAGAATCGCTCACCCACTCGTAGTCGGGACGTGGAATCTCTTCTTCCAAAGGCCACTCTTCGTCGAAATCCAAATCAACTGTGTTGTA
>Ga0210059_1017613_pt1 | contig 10158 bp, 5 predicted proteins | sample Ectturendosymbi2_FD_188042 | JGI IMG/M metagenome (GOLD analysis project Ga0210059, IMG submission 188042) | Ecteinascidia turbinata endosymbiont from Florida, USA - Sample 2 (SPAdes) (version 2) | ecosystem: Host-associated > Tunicates > Ascidians > Unclassified | place: Key West, Florida...
GCAAAGGATTCGAAATGTATTTCGGCGCGTTGCACCAGTAGCCGAATGGACTTAGAAAGCAGCCTCCCGGGCCAAAAGTGCTATCGGCGCTTTTTTTGCACACCGCACAATCTAGAGTAGTCTGTCGGTGGCAGTGCTGCCATTTCAGCCGTTTTGCTGCTAGATCTAGCAGGTTTTTCTCACTGTCAGCTGGCAATTTTTCGATCTAGCAGCTAGCTGACCTTCTAGCAGGATTTTGAAAACCGTTTAGCAGGTAACAAATTCCTGGCCAAATATTTGTTCCAACCATTTTCAGAGATGAAAACTTTTACACCTTCTTCATGAAAAAATTCTGTACCTTCTTTCTGACGCTTTATATTGGGCAACACAAAGACCACCAGGCACAACTAGCTGCCTTTAATCATTTGGATGCATAAATATACCATCGCTATTTGAGTTTCTGTTACGACGCAGCGAAGCTGCTTGAAGAAGATAATTGCATCGTAATAACAAGCAACTGGATGACTTGGTGAAGCCTAAATGATTTGCTTCTGTGCTTAGTGAGCGCATTGGGTTTGACAGACTACATTGGCAGAATATATTTTTATCCCACGACACATATGATTTTTCCAGGTGGTTCAGTTACGCCAGGAAGTCGCAGGCCTAATATCTGGTCCATTGATAGTGAGTGCAACTGCAAGACCAAAAACTGATACAGAGCTTTACAAGCTTATTTTAAACACCTCTAACATAGCAGTGTTTTAGCAGTATTTAACTATTTTTAGCAAAGTTTAGCTGAAATTTTGTGACATGGTTTTCAGCAGAATCTAGCAGTTTTTCGTGACACGATTTAGCAGGTTTGGTGACAACTATCCGGCAACACGGGTCGGTGGCCCTCAGCCAACCCTTTCTTTTCGTGGAACCACTACTTTGTTATTGTCAGTGACTGACTTCACAATGCATGGAGTGGCGTGCAGATGTCTGGTGATTCCCGAGGCAACTGCTTGATTGTATGCCCCCCTACCAAATTTTAGTATTGAGCAATGGCGCATGATGGTCATTGTTGCTGGATATACGCTGTTTGTGACGTCACAATATGACATCATATTCACGTTTGCAAACCAACGTTCCGGCGAAGTTTATTGACACATCATGCATATTATTCTACACACACTCTCCTTTCTCGTTGTTGTGCAATGCGTCACTGTAATGAACATAAATTATTATCAGCGCTCCAATTTAGGAGACAGGAGCAAAACACAGCACTCAAAAACTACGACAGAGCAGTTCATAACTGCAAAAGTATCCGGCAACGCGTTAAAACAGGGGGCAGAACACACTCAGTGCTACGTCAGCGCAGTTCACAACTGCAAAAATATGAGAATGCGCATTAAAACAGTGACGTCAAACATACTCAACGCTACGACAGGGATGTTCACAACTGCAAAAACATCAGGCTGCGCGAATGTCTCGCCGAATAGCAGTCGAGCAGAGAAGGTATGCGGCTGGGATGGCGGACACCCAGGGTTGACGGTTTGAAACTTATTAAACTACACAAAAATTGAGAATGCGCATAAAGTACGCAAGAAAACTTTCGTTTTTCATTATGGGCTGTTGTATGTACAACGACTGGGGGGACAGAAGAGATACGGGCTTGTGTAAGCCGTTATGATCAATCCGCCTGAATTAATAACGAAGCTCGAAATGATACCCGTATATTGCAAGCACAGGTATGCGACTGTATTAGCGCACACCCAAAGTTGTCACATCCAAAAACCAAACGGTAAACTAGTGATGCATCAAAAAGTTAGCTAAATCAAGCAAGTTGAAATAGGATAGTCTTGAAATTTAGCTCAAAATCAATTAAACGTCCATAATTATCTTTCAATAATTTTTTTGTGATTTTCCCTTGATCGCACGATCTGGAAAAAGTCACGTTACTGTCAGTTTGGTTGGGTGCGCGCCGCACACCTAGAGTAACAGGTCCCTGGTATTGAAGAATGTGATAATTACTGGCATTTGAATACGTAAAAACTAGTGTTGACAAAAAAACAAGCTTCGAAAAATTCAATCCATGCAGCATGTGTTAGTAGCCTTACAGCAGGAAAAATCATCTAGTCGCTGAAGTAAAATTTAAATTTGGTAATTTCACTCTTTGGATTCCCCCCTGCCTTTGATGCCCGGGGCCGTCGCCCCGTTAATCCCCCTTCTGCACGCCACTGAATGGAGGTTTACAACATTTCTCATACAAACATTTTTCCCATATAGATCTATTGCGCGTGTGCTGTGAAACTGCATGTTTGTCTTTTGTTCAACAGTGCATAACAGCTGGGTACAGTGGTGTCATTTGCACCTCCACCCATTAAGTCATTCCTAGACTTTTGATCCAGTGGAACTTTTCTTCGATTTAAATTTGCCATTCTCCTTCAATAATTTGAGACTCCAGCACGCTAGTCCATCCAATATCTAACTACATCGATCAATTTCTATATCTCGAAGAACGCGCACTATATCCTTGAGATTATTTTATCACCAAAGACTTACTGACCTTTATCGAGCGTGCTTGGCTTAATTGTTGGTGCTGTTTCTTCGTCCAAGCCCATGTAAGTTTTTGACATACCTAACAACACACGACACCGTTGTGGGCATTCCAAAGCAAATTGCATTTTTACAGGATTGTCACAAAGCTGAAGCTCAGAACAAAATTCTTAAAACAAAGTTGGAAAGAAAACGTTAAACTAACGCTGTCACCTTCACAACCCGGAAAGTTTTAATAATTCAGCCATTAGGAAGAGAAAGCACTTAAACAAAACTTTGCATTGTCAGCAACATCATCCACTACTTTACACTTACCGGAAGTTGGCATCCAAGGAGAGGCTTGTTTAAAAAGAAAACAACGCGCTTACTACATTTTGACAAACGTTACCATAGTTATTCATAAAAAATAATTTGATCAAAAATTAACTATAGTTGACAACCACGCGTAAATTTCTGATGATGTACATGTTTTTGGAGGTGTGGAAAAGCTGGGGAAAATTCCAAAATGCAAAGTAACGTATCCAGTGGAAACAGCGCGATTTTCCACTGTCTTTGACTAGCTAGGTAAATGTTTACTAGAGATGGTGTGCCACTTGGTGCTACATAGGATTGATAAAATATTCATCATTAAACAACAAAAACTCCATACTTATGAGGTCTCTGGAAATGTAACTGTAGGATTTGCGCTTCTATAACCATGGCTGTGATTTCGTCCCAAAATAAACTAGTTGGAGTTGCGAAGCAGATAGCGTGGCAATATACAGAAACATTGAGTAATAACATGCAAAAATGACAACAAACCTTTGACATTTGACAAAAACCGGTTTTCCCTTCTTTTGCTTGTTAAATTATTCCACTTCGAAGCAGCTTTGTGAGCACTAAATACTGCTCGTATGTCTCCATTCGCCTAAGATAACAAATGAATAAAAGCTGGAATGTAATTCAGACACAGGAAGTGCTTCTGAATCAACGTCAAGGAACGCAGCAAAGGCACCAACGTTTGCAGGATACAGGGAAACAGGAGAATTGCAAAATTTCCTCCAGAGCTGATGCCTACCCTGTAGGCGAAATATATACTCTGAGAAGATTGTAGTGTCTGATTCCTGTCTGTGAAATAGTTCCTTTTGATAGACAGTGTCAACGAACCAAACGTTCATAGTGCTGAATAGAACAGATACTAACTGCCCGTACGTTCAAACAAGAGTTGCAGGTGAGCAAGAAAAACAAGTAATTGAAGGAAATGCATACATAATAACTTTTTTTCAAATTCTTTTTTTAAACAAGTACAGTACACTGTTTCATTACACAGACATGGGGCGATTACAGCCCAAATGTAATCGATCACGATTACTTGCCGCCTGCTCGCGAATAAACAAAATCACAATGTAATCGATTACGATTACATTAAAAGAAATCACGATTACAATCGCGATTACATTTGTCTTGAAACATCTTCAGAACGAAAACAAACCCCATTTGCATGGTTTGATGTAAATATATTTTCAGACAACGTACAATATTAATGAATGCAATAAACGAAATTACTAATCTGTACGGATCAAGCACCGGAAAAAATTACAACAAATATTTAATGAGATGTTCTTGTCGTCAACAAACCAGTGATGTAACTAGAGGTTTGAGCTGGAGGGGAAACTTAGCTGAAAGAGGCCAACTGGTCTCTGTAGGTGACCTACAAGTCACCAATCAGAAAAAAACTGAAATAATGGTGAATCCGGGTGCGGCTGGCTATACTAAAACCTCAAATCAACGGAAAATCTCCGAAAAAGGCAAAAAGACGACAACCTACTGAAAATCAAAAAAATACTAAAGCCGAACTATAAGCTGAGTGGAGGCCTGGTTTTTACATTTAGCTGGCCAGGGGAGTCATATCGCCCCTCATCCCTCTCTTCAGTTACTCAACTGCAGCAAACACGTTAGATATCACCTGAACAAAAATGATCAATGTTTAAAATCTTCGTTGCAGTTGATAAACACCAAGGCTTCAAATCTTTAACAGTCATACGACATCTATCAGGCTTGAACATTCGTCTAGCAACGCTGAAAACTCGTTTGTTAATAATTTCAAAATTGCTGACTATTTCTTCTAACTGCGGGTTACGATCGTCTGCAAGCCAGCATATGCATTGTGCAGCTTTTAATTTGAAATGAAATGAACAGTGACGCCAATACAGCTACCCATCTGTCTATTGGACCAAACGTCAATGGTCAGCAAAACCTCACTGGTTTCGTTTATTTTTTTGCAGTGTTTGCTGGATCACGGATGACAGGCTAGGTATCTATGTTGTGGAAAAGTACTTTCGACTTGGATTAAACTACTTTATTCCTCTGAAAAAAAAAACAATTTACTGCATATAAATTACTGTACTAATTATATGCATAGCTTATTTCATCACTTACATTCATCAGTTCACTCTGAATATATATACAGTAAATAAAACCAACACCTCTCCTCGTAATGTCTCGCTATTCTGTTGCCGAAGTGTCAACCCCTTTTTAAGTTAAACTCTTCTTATTATTGCTACGTTTCACTTGGCTCGCTACGTTACATCTGGCGGCCAACAGGAAGGGTAACTGCAACAAAGCGAGAAGTCGCTACAAACGCTGTGCTTGCAGTTGGACTATCTGGATTTAACGCACACAGATGGGGAAATAGCCCCCTGAAACATAACCATAACAAACGATGATAGAGGAAACCCAACCACCACAACCGCGGTTCAGCGCACAGTGATGCAGGTGAATATATACAAGTTTAATTGCGAACGTAATCGTCGAATACAATTAAATTGGCATGTAATCGATTACACTTCATTTTTGGTCAATTCAATCGATTACGATTACTCAAAAAACTGTAATCAACTGCGACTGACGATTACCCCATGTTTTATTACAAACCAATCTTGTTTTTCACATCAAATAAAAATTACAGCCACCATACTGTATTTACTAACTATTGCATTTACAGATTGACATACATCATATCATAAGTACACAAATATTGTTTCCTAGTGACTATAATCATAATCACATTTGGTACTTTTGATGCTGGAGCACATAGCAGCATAACCTAAAGTAGTTATTATAGGGGAGGTTACTCAATCACTACGAAATGAAATTGGCAACACAACAGAGTGTGTTCCGCTGGCACCAAGGCTGAAACTGTGATTGTCTGGAGATTAAATAAAAAAAATTCCTCAACATCTTAATAGAGGCAGAACATGATAACTGTCAGATAACATGTTGGACTGAAACGTTGAGGCTACATCCATTGCATTAGCAAACAGAGTGTTCAGCTTAGCATTTCAAACAGCTATGAAAAATGACAAATTGCTCAAACACCAACGTTGGCCACAGGCAAATCAAACTCTGTGTTCCACTGATAAAGCCACAAAAGCTGAAAAGCACATGGAATTGAGTACTAAGCACACCAATGGCAATTATGTTCATTATTTCATAAATTGGCCACTGAAAACCAATTTAGTACTCTCATTACAAACACATAAAATAATCTTGTTGGTTCACTGTTTAATAGAAACTAAATAACATAAAATAGAAAATTTCAGAGTAGTTGTCTCACCATATCTGTATTAGAAGAAATTACATGAAAATCTTGATCTTGCTCAAAACCTTTATTAGAATATGTCCCAGAAGACTTATTACCTGTAAGGCAATACAGTACACAAACATTAACAAACTAACACCACTTTAAAAAAATGAATTCAAATCCACACTACTATAAACAATAATGTTAAACTCACTTTACCACAATACAACAAAGTACCAATAAAACTGGCATTAGACATATGACGTTCGTTAAGCAACTGACAAAAATATTGTGGAATACAACAACATTAAAAACAGCTGCTAACTAGGGATAATGAGTTCATCATTTTCATGTGAGAAAAACACAACATACACTATATTACCATTTAAACAAGGATTGACAGTACAAAACTATATTACTGGAAATGATAACTAATAAAACTTACAGATGATGTTAGTAACCCAGTGAATAAGGCATCTACATATTTGTGAAACCAAAACATACAAACAGAACTGCATTTGATACTTATTATATTCAATAATGTCAGTCTTCAGCAAAAAAGCGATAGAACATTATTGACAAAAGTAATCCATTTTTTTAATTTCACTGGTGGCATAAATCATCATAAAATATGACCTTAAGTGAACTGCTAAAAATTTAGAAAAAATGAATAACATGAGTCTATGCAACATTTAGCTTTACTTCTTGAGCAAACACAGTAAAGCTTCCATTAGTCAAGGATATACTTGTACCATGGCCTGACATCCTTGCCAAACAAGATCAATTCTTATTAAAGACTTTTGCACATAAACTAAAGTCATAGTTTCAATTTATTAACAAACTCACATTGATTAATTCTTAAAGTTTAAAAATCCCAGCAACAAAAAAAGTTTATTTTTACAACACTTTAGTATAGATGCATAAAAACATATGTACAAGATTTAACAAGTCTTACAACCTACACAAAATGGAGTTTGATGATTATAAATGTTATAAATGCAGAGCAACATGATATTGAAAAACTGCAAATAAATGAGAAAATATTAATAATAAGCAAAAAGTACTGATGTTTTATATTGGAATCTAAAACACAGCCAGTTTTTGCATTAACAAAATTGTGTACGGTATTTAAAAATGATCAATTCAATAAACAATAGGATGTTAAGCTATATTAACCAAATGCATTAAAACACATACCACATGTGCTTGAAAAATACTTATAACATGATCACAGAATTTTAAATTACAAAACATAGCTGCTTTCACCAAAGCATTTAAATGAGCCTTATTAAACCTAAACCTTGACATGTCACTTACGTATTGCTTGATCTGACATCGTTCTTGTTGATTAGCACACATATGAAGCTAGGGAAGTGTTGAATTTTCCAATGCATTCGTATTACATCTTGTGGTTTATTTTACATAACTCTTAAAAGAAGCAAAAGTAAACTCGTTTTATTTTACAGTATGAACTGAATCTTTAAACCCTATTTTAAAGACAAGCTAATAGATTTGATGCACAGACCTTGGCAAGTGCATAGGTTAATAAAAGTCAACTTGGCAATTAAAAATAGACAGTGTCTAAACGACCATATCTGGTTTTCACTTTTGAAGGACTGAAAACCATATCAAGTGACATTTCTGACCACAATTTTCACTCTAATCCAAAACCCTAACTCTAAACCAGTGTCTGGTTTTGGAAACTTTTAGAAAATATATGAAAGACGTTTGCAAAACAAGTTTGTGAAAACATGAAATCCTATGTTATTACATCAAAAACAGCATCACTGCTAGCAAAGCCAAACCAACCACGGTGAGTGCAGAACTGACAACTCTTCACAAAGCAGGAATAGAGAATTTCGCTTGACCAGTTTCACTGCACTGCTGCTATCAAAAACTCAGCCTTACATGTGACACAATACATTTATTTACTCCGAAAGTCAGTCTTTTAGTCTTTTGAAAATGAAAACCAGATATGGTCGTTCAGACACTGCCTTAAAAATAAGGATAAAGCCTCATAGACAATGTTCCCACTATAGAAAAGTTGATACAACAAAGAAAGGATTGTGAACACTGACACCACAGATTTACTGTTTTGGCAAGAGATTACTTGCTTAATTATTGACTAAAACTAAACAATTTTGATCATGATAGATATTTGCATAGGAAAACAAGATTGCATTTATTCTGAAATGTCGTGGCATAACTTTGCTTTATCATTACAAATAGGTTGTTTATGATACTCAGCAACATATGGTGGAAAAGTACCTCATAGAAACTAAATGCATAAGTAAATCTGGCCACGCTTCACGTACTGATACTGAATCACGTTGAAAAAGAAGGCACACAATGCCAGATCAGAAAAAGCAATGACTATAATCCACAATCATTTTTGACACCACTGTTTGCAATGCTTTATGTGACTGCCTCATTTTACAATAAAACAGAACATTTGCACAAAAACAACTACTGAAAATTATTAGGCACGGACCATTGAAGGAAGTTGATACAGTGCATCCTCGATTATCCGGCCATGTTGGGCAACCTTTTACCAAAATCTTGGCCGGATAAGAAAAGTATCTTGGTAGGGTGCCCATCATATACAAAATAGGAACTATTACGTAATAATATACTATTACATAATAATACAAACTTACAAAATAAGAAACGAGCTTCTTGACAACATTGTTTGTTGGCTTTCTAGTTTTTTTCCACTGTAAAACGTGTAGATTTTAGACTAAATAATTGAATGTACCTCCCTGTTGAACCCGGCTGGTTAATTGAGGGGCCGGATGATCGGGGGCCAGAAAATCGACAATGCACTGTATACTGTATCATTAAATAAAAAAAACCTGCAGTTTACACCACATCAAAAGCAAGCAATGCATCTCTCAGTCTGATTAGATACTTCGCACTTCATTAATTTGTGTGCAATCAGTATGCAAAATCCATAGTTAAGTTGTCAGATATAATGCAGAAAATGGCGTTTTGACAAAATATCAAAATAATGAATCAAGAGAATGAGTGGTTGATCAAAACATAAAACAATAGTGTAAGTGCATGTACAAGGACGTTTTTTCAGATTTCATATGGTAAATGCTGCCAAGATCTGCAACATTTTTAGCTACCTATGTCCCTCAAATTGTCTCTTATTCACTTTATCAGTAGGCAGTCTTTTTTGATAAAAATGACTATTAACACCTTTAGTGTGGATTGACATATGTAATTCGTTCAAATGCACTGGGTGCAGAATGACATATATATATGTCATTCAATTTGCGACTTGATAACTTTTTTCATCCTTGTTTTTTTGCAATGGGAATTTCCACAAATGTTCTCCATACCTAGACACATTAATCCTGAAACTTTCATGCAAATCAACCAAAAATGTTTGAGTTATTAAGTTTGGCATCAAAACACCTTGCGAAGCTACAAAACTTTTTCCAAAAAAGTTAGTTGCCTACAGTTATTTCATAAAACACAATAACGTTTTTCATACTCATTTATTTGCAATGAAAATGTACAATAATGTTCTCCATACCTACCCACATAACCCTTGAAAATTTCAGTTAATATGAGCAAGAAGTTTTTTAGTTATCCAGTTTGGTATTTAGCAACATTTTGCTAAGCCTAGGCTACAACACTTTTTTCAAAACACTTGGGTCCTGACAATTGCATGTAACAGGTAACTTTTTTGTACTCGTATTTGTGCAAAGAAAATTTCTACATGATCTTCATACACATGCACATCACCTCTGAAAATTTGAGGTAATTCTAACGAAAACCTTCAGAGTTAGGTACTTTTAGTAATAACTACAAACACACATGGGGCGGGCTACAAAACTTTATCCTATTTGGCAGGGTTGAGCAGTTCTTCTGTGAAGAACCACAACTTTTTCAAAACTAAAATTTTTGCAACCAAAATTTATAGGAATGTTTTTTGGATCGTTGTGCATTTTTCCTGAAAATTTGATTTTAATCCATCCTGAATTTTGCAATTTATTAATTTTTGAAGTGAGCAACCAGACTCTGTTCCCACTGCATCGGACTGCTGACGCTGTGCGTCGCTAGCAACATGC
>Ga0210059_1017614_pt1 | contig 10158 bp, 7 predicted proteins | sample Ectturendosymbi2_FD_188042 | JGI IMG/M metagenome (GOLD analysis project Ga0210059, IMG submission 188042) | Ecteinascidia turbinata endosymbiont from Florida, USA - Sample 2 (SPAdes) (version 2) | ecosystem: Host-associated > Tunicates > Ascidians > Unclassified | place: Key West, Florida...
TTCTTGTTCTTGCCAAATCATGTTTTATATCAGTGATTGAATTGCATGTCACACATTTCACATCATGTCCTGTAGAATATGGACTTTCACTGTCTTTGGAATGTACAAGATGAATTGCTCCCATGATATACTGCACTTATACTACAGCATGTTGTTTACTTTTTTTAAAATAACTTTCTTTGTCACTTTAATTTTAACAAGTGCTTGTATCATTGAAGAATCCATCCATTACACTAATTAGTGTTGGCTAGCCCAATCTCAACCAGCAACTGACTGAATACACATAGACACATTAGACAGCTTTTGGAATGTTGGTTTCTTCCTTGGCGCGAAAAGTACACCAACTTTACTTACATGCCTGACAGTGTAAGCAATAGCCATAGCTAACGGCGACTGAAGTACATACGACTCACGTCACCTCACGACTGCCGTGTGAAAGTCAACCATGCGTGATAAATTAAAGAACAAAATAAACCTCATCATCCAGCATCACAACTCTCAAGTTATCAACAAAATTTTCGCAGAAAAAAAACAAAACACAAAAAAATTAAAAAGTGTTCAAACGGTTTTGGATAATCCGGATCCGGATCCGGTTTGAGCAAAAATGATATCCAATCCGTCTCCGGATCCAAAAAAATCTCATAAATCTGCCGGATCGGACTCCAAAAATCCGGATCCGGGACAACACTGGTGCGAAGCTTTGGGCACATGCCGCTCGGGATTTCCGATCGCAATAGTGTCTATCAGAGATGAGCACGGATCAAGACTAAAGCCAATTTTGGCCGGATCAGGACTGGATCGGACTGAGAAAATTTTTGTTGTTTCGATGTGATTATTCGGAAAATATCAAAAATTTTGGTTGTGATCCGATTTTACAGATTTGCTAAATGACAGTGAATATTTTTCCATCAAGGGCAAAAGCTCTGATGAGACTATTTTGCAATTCGAACTATATCCACCATTGCCCACATATAAACGTTGATTTCTAGCAGCAACATGAACATAGGTGCTTAGGCAAATGTCTATGCTTGCTGTACGAGTGTTTGCTGGTTCTCTCACAATTTCCTTTGGCGTAACTTGTACAGTAGGGATCACACCTTTGATGAGAATGGTTTCATGTAGGCTACTTTTTCAAAAAGTTTAACGTTTAGGGCAGTAATTTTCAAGCTGGGGTTGTTTTCATTTTTTCCATGGGTTCCGAGAAGCTTCTGATAATCGTATTCATAATCTTCAGATTTTATATTTCATACATGGAATCATGTTTGGTCGTAGCCAAAATAATAGGATTACCTGGCAGTAGCGCAGTTAATAATATTTTTCGGAATGGGCCAGTAAATGACAACGTCAGTCACTGACGTCGTCTTGAGACTGAGTCCGGCTGTTAGTTCCGATTGTTTTCTAAATCAGCTGAAAATTGACACAAAGCACCAGCAAAAATCTGAACAAGTTTGTTTCGGACAAAGGGAAGGCTACGGCCTTTTCAGTCTCATTCTGGCTGTGCTATTCTTACCTGGCGAAAACGACAGCTTACTTTTTCAACCAGAATTGTTTCAAGTGTAATTATAACCATTGCAGTAGTTTGCGTTCGGCAACGCACGAATAACTTTTTGACCTAAGAATGTGCTGCGCTTGTAAATTAGCTAGTATCTGATTGCGGTAGCTATACTTGGGAGTTATTCTAGTTTTGGATGAGTCGTGCTGTGGAGTTACTTGTATACGGAACGAGTGGGTCTCCCTCACTGATGCTGCCGTGTGTGTATGAATTTAATAAATGAGTTTTTGTTAGGCATAGTGACATCGTGCGTTATTTTTGAATCATTGTGATTTTCGATTGTGCAAACACAAATGCATTTCGTATGTCTGACTAGAAAATTTCGCAAGGGGTTCAATAGGTTAAACTGAGTTTCAAAATGGGTCGCTGCTTGCAAAATGTTGAAAACCACTGGTGTTGGCTTAAATATTTAGGGGTTAGGTTTAGGGATTAGGTTTTGGGTTTAGGTTTTGAGTCTTCGTTTAATTTTGGGTTTAGGTTTTGGGTTTAGGTTCGAGTTTAGGTTTTGGATTTGGTTTTAGGTTAAGGGTTTTAGGTCATGTTACAAAGACCTTACGCTAATCCAAGTGTATCGTCCTTGTCATTTGACCACTCCGACCAATCGGACTATTCCTAATGGCAAAATGACTACAGCAGTGCTTTTGTCTCTGGTGGCAAAATAGACACTGCCTTGTTAAGTTTAGGAAATGCCAAAGGCTGTGTCTATTTTGTCTCATGATGCAAAAGCACGGCTGGAACTTTTTTGCCTTCAACCAATCATGCTGAAGGCAAAATAGTTTCAGTAGTGGTTTTGCCTCATGAGGCAAAATAAAAACACATGGTTTTACATGGGCGGATCAGGACTGGAGCGGACTGATGATTTTCAAAAATTTTGCGGATCAGCACTGGATCGGATTCAATTTTATTGGATCAGGACTGGACTCGAACTGAAAAATTTCACAGTCCGCTCATCTCTGGTGTCTATGCCTGCTGTGCGATTGTTCTGTAGTTCTGCTCTCACCATTTCCTTTGGCATGGCTGGAAGAGGTTACACCTTTGATAGGAATGCTTTTAATGTACTTTTTCAAAAAGTTTAGGGTTTACGTTTAGGGGGCGTGTCTAAGCTTTGATTTAAGGTTTACCTTCAGGGTTTAGGTTTACGGATTAGGTTTCGGGTTTAGGTTCAACTTAAGGTTTAGGTTTTGGGTTTAGGTTTAGGATTTTAGGTCACGTAACAAGGACCTTATGCTAATCCAAGTGTATCGTCCTTCTCACTTGACCAATCCAGGCAATCAAATTCTCCAAATGGCAAAATAACTCCAGCAGTGCTTTTCCCTCTGATGCCAAATAGACACTTCCTTGTTTAATTTTGGAAATGCCACAAGGCTGTGTCTATTTTGCCTCATGAGGCAAAAGTAATGTTGGAACTATTTTGTCTTCAACCAATCGTACTTGCCTGAAGGCAAAATAGCTCCAATAGTTCTTCTGCCTTATGAGGCAAAATAAAACTGCATTTTACATTGCCGGATCAGGACTGGATCGGACTGGCGATTTTCAAAAATTTTGCGGATCAGGACTGGATCGGATTTAATTTTATCAGATCAGGACTGGACTCGGACAGAATAATTTCACAGTCCGCTCATGTCTGTTAGTCACTACCAATCAGTGATTCCAGTTTATTTTCCAAAATAAGCATAAATTTAAGGAAAAACAAGCACAAACTCCGTTTGGTAGGAACTAGGAAAACACAACAAAACGAAAAAACAGCAGGTAAATTAAATGCAAAAGCAGAGAGGCAAATCCGAAAAAACAAGCCCAAAATGAGCAAATTTACACAAAAACACGCCGAAATTGTGTTGTGCAATGAATTGTAACAGCAAAAGTGCCATGAAATTTCTCCGCAAAACAGAAATCTGCAAAAAACAAGCAAATTTTAATTAAAACAATTCCAAAAACAAGCAACCCGCAAGTCTTCAAAAAAGCCCGCAAAGCCACAAAAAAACAAGCCCAATTCGCGGGAAAACCGCAAGGTTGGCAACACTGCCACCAATGCACGTGGACAGAATAGCTCTCGTACGTTTTTCCTTTGGCCACCACTTACGCCAAAGTAGGGAATAGCAGTAGCACTGGTGGTTATAGCTCCCTACCGCGTCCCTTATTTCATTTTAAAAAACAGCGACGCTGCATGCTATTGGGAAATTAGCTGACTACTGCCCATATGTGGATCACAGGTAATATACCACGGAATTGCTAGAACCTTAAATTTCTAACCCAAAGTATTTGGGGGGTCTGCTTATACAAGCCCTCTACATATATCATTCATACCAACTCTTTTCGACAAAATAGATATTTTTCGACGAAATAAGCCCCCAGAATAGAAGTTGAAATCCAGAAGCTAGTACGTGAGGTGATCAATCTCATGTGAACTCTGAATTTTGATACCCTGCACGAACTGAATGCCCCCCCTCTAACACGCCAAGGCTAGCGACGGAACTTCAGTCTCGACCTCTGCTACAAAATAACTTGAAGATGACTGTAACTCGTGGCTTGGATGACGAACGATTAACCGAATTCTACTGACGCAACTGTTGACCATCACGGTCCGAACTGAGACGGAAACGAATTTATTTCAAATTTGCTCTTTAAATGAGCATCTTGACTCATAACCACACGGGATTAGAAGTTGTGCGGCACATGAAGTTATATTCCATGAAAATATTGGCAAAAGCACGCCGATAACCACGTATTCGTGAAAGTTTTGTCAAACAGTACGAACAAAGCAAGAAGTTCAAACAACACTCTTGACGTAATTTGTTGGAAACGCGAACGAAGAAATTAAGCACATAACCTTCGCCAAAAACATCAACAAAAAAAGAGATGTCGGCCGAGTCCTACTGTACAGTGGACTAACGCAAAAAACAGCTAAGCTAAAACTCGCGGAATTGGTTCTGTGCTGGTTTCAGAAGTAGAGACGTAGGGATGGGTTGGAATTTTTTGCTTGCCACCGAAATGCTGGCAGCAGTGTAGTCGCACTTTAGTTCAATCCATGTTTATTCAAGCTTACAGTAGCTAGAGCAGGGGTCACCAACCAACCTTTTTGAAACTGCGAGTTACTTCTTGTGTACCGATTAGTGCAAAGGGCTACTAGTTTGATACAAACTTCTGAAATTACAATTTTGCTCAATTTGCCTTTATTTTAGTATTGATATTCGTTAATGTGAAGACATTGATCATGTTAATGTTATTTTTAGAACAGTCCCGCGGGCGACCTGGTGCCCGCGAGCACCACTTTGGTGACACCTGAGCCAGAGGGCGTCACGGTGTTTCCGTGACAGTCTTAGCCCGGCCGCAATGTGTGGGCAGATGCATGGATGAGAAACAGCTAACAGAAAAGCATATTTCGAAGCGTAAAAACGCGGTATCGTTTCATTTTGTTTTGAAAACGTTTGAGCGCTACACAAGCCGCTGCTACAAGCAATTCGACACTGCTGCCAACCACGTAGTCGCAAAACAATCCAGGCCCAACACAACACACCCGGCCTGAGCTACAACCGACTCGAACCAGCACCTACTTTCCGGCAATTCACGTTTTACGAAAAAAGATAACGTGACAATATCTGGTTAACTTGGTTTGTAACGCACCTGCATTTCGAAGAAATTGTGCAATATTGAACTTGTTTGGTACTGTTTGTACAAATGCAATCGGTACGGAAAGATAAAATGAAACAGGGTGTTTCAAAAAACATCAAGAAGTTAATATGCGTGAATTGTTCCACGTTAACTCCCAAAGCAGCAAAAATAATGCTTAGTCTGCTCCTACAAATCGTATTTGAACTACACAACTACGGCATAAGCGCCACAAACAGTAGAAATTTGCAGGCTTTTAACGCGTCAATTACAACCGGCACAAGTAATAAGGAAATGCAACTACATAAAAGCAAAAAACGGACAAATTCCAGCAAACACCACCTTTTTCCACCTCCCACGATTTACAAGACGGAAAGTCAGGTTTTCCGCCTGTCTATCCAGTTCTAGCACGGAAGGCATCATTTCACCCTGTTCTGGCGCGTTAGGTAAAAATCACATCACGTTTATGAAACAAAACACGTTTAAACTGCACTCAGACACTGAAAAGCAACGCCACATACAACAGGTTTTCTTCGTGTTATCATTCCGCAATAGAGGTTAAGTTAGCGACTTGTGGAGTGACACTGAGACGTGCTTGGCAGCTTATTAAAGTAATGACAGCAAGTAACAGAACAATAAACGACAGAGTAATTGATTTCAAAGAGAAAAATAACTCCAACCTACACATTTACCAATATTTTTCGAAAAACATAAATCACAATACAGAAGTGGTTCTTAACCGGAGGAACATGCCTCCCCATGGGCGCGTCAATAAATTTCCTGGGGGGAGCGAGCCTTCACGCGCTCTACAACATGGAAAGTTTTTGAACGGGAAAGTATTCTGTCTAATTGACATATTCAAGGTCAAGGGACTTTAAACAAGGACAATTACTCAATGGAGGCGTGGCAGAAAAAAAAGTTAAGAACCACTGCTGTACAGAAACGCAACTTAAGGGTCTTTATATAATTTTTACATGCCGCCATATGATTTTATAATATAATCTATATAATTATAATTTTACACAATCACGCCGCCGTATAATATAATTTATATAATTTTACAAAATAACGAGGGTACCCCGAAACAAAGCGCCGCAAAGGGCTTCCGTGAGTTCAATGGAAGCAATAGTGTTCATTCTAACCCATCACACAGCTAAAAGTTCACAAATGCACGGTGAGAAACTTCCATTGAGGGTTTCACAGATGCAAAGAAACACGTAAGTTGGCATGGCAATACGAAGATAAGGTAGAAAACAATTGCTTTAGTCCGTCACAAAACAGTAACAAGCACATTGGCTGGGACCAGACTTGGACAACTAGATAATTCTAGTTGTCTAATTAGACGAATTAAAGAAAAGTGCCGGTAATTCTAATCTAATGTGTGAAAAACGAAAATGCTACTTTGTCCAACAGCGTTTTTTGGCAAGTGATACAAGAATGTATCCCACGTAAGGAAAGCGCAACGGTAAGATGCAAGTGTCATGCAACAATCACATTACGTCAGTTGAACCAACCATACAGTCACAGTAGGCATTGTGACGAACAGTAGCTAGTACGTACTACCAACGCATGACAGCAACATCGGCTCCGTTCGAATAAGTTTTCGGCCACACAGGCGAATTGTACAGCGCGAAACGTGCTAATCCTGGCGTTAACATTTTTGCTATTCTCATAATTATAGAATGAATTCCGATTGGATATGAGTATGATATGAACTTGCATTGAACTTGGTTTGATGAAATGTAACTCTAGTTGGGGGTTTAGTTTAATTTCTAGTCATCGCGATTTCGGTGATTATGATTTTGATTTCGGTAAATTACGTAGTTCTGATTTAATTCTTATCTACTTTGCAAAAACTGCAAAAATTCTAGTTGTCCAAGTCTGGTTAAGGCACCATTTTGTGTGTATAATGTATACAGTACTTCAAAACACGTAGAAAGTTTATCGAACACCATTACCGAATATACGCGGAAAAGCTCAAAGCCACATCGCAATAGTCGAGAGTCACAGTAAAAAGGCAAACAGCAAACGTTGTAGTTATCACCAACAACACAATACAGTTCACGATAATAACTTCGAACAAGTCACAAGACGCAATTGAACTACCTTCCACTCACCATGATTGACAACAGTGACGCAAACGATTTGCAGCGATTGGAAACCAAACAAGTTCTGATTGGAGCTTACTGATGGTGCAAATGGGAGCAAACTGTTTTACAACCTCTACATGATTAGGACCTATACATTACACAAAGAGAAGAGCATGGTACGTAATAAAACAATGGTCAAAGTCTATACGCACATATGTAAAGGATAGCAGTATACGGAGATTGTGAATTCGATTGATTGCCAGCCGATGATAGCAACGGGCACAGCATCTAGTGCGAATTTGCATTTTGTATCGAAAATGACCTGCCAGTTATTTCATTTGTCGTCGGAGAGTCGACAGATAAAACAAGATTACCAAAGCGGAAGCCATGAACATTAGGAATATAGCACACAGGAAAAAGGTGGAAATTAGTTTTCCTGTTTTCTGCCAAAAAGCATGAGAAACTTCATAGCATCCAACAACGTTCTCCATTGGGACTATTTCCGACAAGTGCAAATACAAGCAGCGGTTGTGACACTCATGTAAGGATCAAGTGAGGCACGTACAAGACGCAATTTTATACTGACAGTTATTAAAAACAGTAAAATGCATAGGTACCAAATTGACTAAACAACAGATAAATGTAATGGCACATAGGGTTGGTTTTAAAGCAGCAAAGTCAGCTTTGACCTTCACAGTCCGAGCCGAGCATTCAGACAACGACGGAATTCTATGCGCAGACGTTTCAGGTTTGCCGAAATTAACCACTATTTGCGAACGACTTTCACACTTCTAACTGCCACATTACGTTATCCGACGTGTTTCTTTCAGCTAAATGTAAGAGGTGCCAAGTCTGGTGGCCCGTCAATCCAGTAATGCGGCAGTGTGCTTTGGCGTCAGTGGTTGTCTTACTGATGATAATCTTCAGAAGCCATATTCAAGCGGGAAGATGTTTCTCGGCGAAATCAGTCGATTTGTACGCCCATGCGGCTGATATTATCGGAGAAAAGATCAAGGAAATATTTAGAAACAGAAATTTCCCATTTGTCAAATAGTTCGCGATGCGCGACAACCACAGAAAGAAACTGAGTATCAAAGCGGCGCTGTTGAACGGTCTGACAATTTTCTAACTTAAGTCCGGTAATACGAAATTCATAAAAACGCGGGGAACAACTTTGTGCAGAAAGATTTTAAGGGATATGTGGTGACGTTCCGTGCGAGAGCAACGTGAAGTATATAAAAACATATCAGGTTACTTTTTTCAGAGCATTTCCAACGAACTACCAGTGACGACCGACAATTTAGAAAAACACACCTTGACAGGAAGGTTCGCCGCTCTACAGCATCCCATCCATGCGCCCCCCCGCATAGCAGTTGCAAAACCAATTTAACCTGAACATTTTATAGGATGCTCTCTCCAAAACGCAATCGCGTTTTTTCGTTTGGCGCACATTTAATTTGCCGCTTTACGCTGCTATTGGCTGGTTATTCGCTCGTAACGGGATTCTGACATAGTCCGACTCTTCCCACGCGGCTAAATCGCGATTTCACAACGCAATTTCCACAATATGTTCGTTTAAAACAAGCCAACTGTTTGCACGCAGGAACGCTAAGGTTCCTACACAGGAAATTCGATCTGACCCACGCTGCCGCCGTCTGATCCCGTGGCGAACGAGCCTTGTCGATTAGTATGGTAGGATACCTCGACTTCGGAGGTTGTGACAGGACGTACCGATCGCGGGATTGTACTTTTCCAGTAAAGCAGAGCGCCGACCGAAGCGAAAACTCCCACGCAGACTATACCAACTGTAGTGGCGGCGATTATGCCAGGAGGAACAGGTGGACGCCCTTTGCTTTTGTTGGGCGTGTCGTGCTTATGCTCCGACGTTGGTTTTTCAGTTGTGTCTGATGGTGTGTCGCTGTCTTCGCAGGCTTGAAGCACATATTTTCTGAAACAATACAATGCACCTCAGTCGAGTCTGAAAAAATAAGACGTAGCCCAGGAATAGGCGAATATTCTTATCGCCCATCATTTCACCTGCAAGCCTTGCAGCTTTTGCTTGCAATTTACAGAATTGAAAATGTGTAATTGACGTGAAATCAATTTCATAGTAAAGCACTTTGCGAGAAGCTTAAGCTGCTTTGCTCTTGTGGTACATTGTCACTGAACTGTTGGTATGTGTAGTCAGGATCCTCGCAAAGTTGTGAAAGCACAGCATGGCAGGCAGATTCCTCAAAAGCTCTGATTTACTTCTCGGATTTTTTATATGCAGCAAACATAGAATTGTGTTGAGTTTTTATGAGGCAACGTCCACAATTCAAACAACAAACCGCTCGGAAAAGTGCATTTCAAATTGCGTAGTGTTTAACTGTTGGTGGAGCAGAAAAGGTCTGATACAGGTGTTCGCCGCCAAGAGCATAGGCATCAACCCTTACAGTCAGCAAAGCTGTGATGCCATTATTGCCAAAGCTTTTATGGAAAATGAAATAGCATTCAAAATTTTGCATCATAAGCGGTCTAGGCGTTTTTCATGAACGCGAGAATTTGCCGATTTTCGCCAAAAAGTTTTTCGTCGCGTGGCAGCTGGCCTGGCTACGTAGTTATTTTAATGCTTTCAGCACGCAAAAAAGGAAGGTGTTTACTCGTATGCAAATATCAAAGCAAGTGGGAACTTACACCGATATAGCACGCGCACGTAATACTCCCTTGGCGGTTCGTATGACAAAGTTCTTCTCAAGCGCCACACGTGATTTCACTTTAACCACAGCGTCACTACACGCCTGGGAGTGCGTGCCGACAGATTCCACTGTCTTCAGTCTGAAGGAAATCGTATCCGGAGCACTTCTGTAGGGCTCGCTTTGAAATTCCGCCCTGCAATGCAATAACCTCTTTTCCTATGTTTGCACAAAA
>Ga0210059_1017615_pt1 | contig 10158 bp, 3 predicted proteins | sample Ectturendosymbi2_FD_188042 | JGI IMG/M metagenome (GOLD analysis project Ga0210059, IMG submission 188042) | Ecteinascidia turbinata endosymbiont from Florida, USA - Sample 2 (SPAdes) (version 2) | ecosystem: Host-associated > Tunicates > Ascidians > Unclassified | place: Key West, Florida...
AATATTTTTTCTTAGTAAAAATACACTCTAGTATTCATATCATAAATTCTCTTCTCGCAGCTAACTGTATGTGCATTTGACGAGTAAGCACACTACCGGAAAAAACAAACGGGAACCTTGCGAATAAGCGAAAACGTAACTTTTACAAACGATGACGTCATGAATTATGTCATAGGGTCCCTCCAGAAAAAATTGCCCCGGGTCCCCCTACCCTTTAATCCGGCTCTGCTGGCAAGGATGACTTTTGCTGTTACAATGGTACATGTGTCAATTGAACCAGTGGCGTAAAATTGATATTAAGTGGTCTGCGCAATTCTTTGGCAGAAGACACTTTGCAAGCAACTATGTTGCAACGCACAAATGTGTGAACATATCAATTCAGCGTTAGTATTCAGCATTCACCAGTTGAGTTCTTTTCCGTTCATTAAACGCGTTTCTTCTCAAGTTGTTCTTTCATAATGTACCTCTTTAGCATGGATCAGCCCCATTTCGTTTATTATCAGATGTGTTAGAATAGGGCGTTATTTTAACACTAAGTATGGAAAAGTACGGACGATGGAATGGAAGATTTTTGGTATGGTAGGGAATGGAATGGAAGATTTCAGGTATGGAATGGAATTGTATGGAAGATTTTGCCTGCTATGGAAGATGGAAGATTTACATTCGATTCCATAGTATGCCCTGACGGGAGTGCATATTTTTGAGGATGCAAAAATTTTTGCCCAAATTTGATCTTGTATTTCCCAAGTAAGCTAACATACAAACAGCAAGTCTTAATGTTAACACTAAAACGTACCATTGTAAACAAGTCAAGGTGTCCGCATGCCTAATTACCAATTACTGGGGTTCAAAGCCGTACGCTCCCAACTAGCGATCAATATTCTGCATAGCCACATGTGAACAATGGTAATATTTATTGTCTTGTAAAATGTTAACTAATTACAATAAAACCGCCCAAAAAACTGCTGTTCATGCCACCACGTGTGGAAAGTGTTCAGCAGCTTCATTTTCAAGCTTTCATATACGTTCTGAACTTATTTTTCCAACACGATGAATGATTATCCTAGTAGCTAAGATCTGTTCTTCTCTAGCATAGATGTGTGCAGTTGTGTTAGCCACAATCGCATTCAATCTGGAAAAGGAGTAAAATATCAGGTTACGATCTAAAATATTACATTGCTGCAAATAGGTCAAGTCTCAAGTAAGGAGAGGTAAAGGAGGCAATTTAATACATAGCATACAGCTTAGCCTTCCACATTAAGCAATCTTCACTGCAATGTGTTGTACGGGAAACACTACAACTTACTTAAACGTTTATAGTAGGGGTCACCAACGTGGTGCCCGTGGGGGCGTTGGGTCGCCCGCAAGGGCCAAGTAGGTCGCGCACGGGCATAGGTGTAGCCAGGGGGGGGCATTCTCCTCAAATTCTAGAATTTTTTGTCGTTTTGTGCTTCGAGAGGTGTTGTCCCAAACAAAATACTGCAACTCGCTGAAAGTCAAAATATTTGGTCCCCCAAGGAATTTCGGACTGACTATGCTACCTCCCGCGGGCCTGTTCTAAGAATAACACTGGCGTGAACAGTGTATTAACATTGCGGAATATCTTAATTGTTAATACTAAAATAATTTAAAGATAAATTTAGCAACATTTTCATTTCAGAAGTGTGCATCAAACTGGGTAGCTCTCCACATTAATCTGAACACAAGAAGTAGCTCTCAGCTTTGAAAAGGTTGGTGATCCCTGGTTTACAGCTTCTAAAGTCACATTATGAAAACCACAAATCCACCCCAGTTTAGACAGTTAAATGAGCACTAAACACAGCATGCTAAGAAAAAATAGCAATGTGGGACTGATACAGACAAATACTGCAGCCTATATGATCAACTACCAGGGAATGTGTAGAAATGCAGATTTCCAATGACAAATGACTTATAACCTCAATAAGAATATTTTATAAAAATAACAGTGTTTTACTGGACTGCATTAGCATCAGTGAATTATGCAGTGCAATAAATAGTACCGTTGCTACTGTTCCTGCAAGCTTCACTTCACAGCATTAAATTGAAACATTAAATTTGGCAGGATGCAACATAGGATTTCATTACATGAAACAAACGGAAAATAGGAAAACTAGAGTATGAAATCATAGCTACATTACTACCACACAACACATTAGCCTACGGCTGCAGTTACATAGTTAATTCTGTTCATGAACACTTCGCGGTAACAGATTCACACTTGCAAATGTCACAATATTAAGCAAGTTTGAAACACGAGAACTTCACATTATCATATCACAGCTACATCACATTACTACCACAAAACATTTTGCAGCTACAGGAACAGTTACATTTTAGTTGTGCACTTTACAGCAGTAATAATTTGAGGTTTACAAAAATTAGGGATAGTTGGAATAGTGGGTTACCACTACATGTTCCTACTTAAAATGTTTCTAACTCTACCCAAATTTGAATGAGGTTGTTTCAGTTGTCCCAAATTTGATTTGGGCTGTTGTAATTTGCCCAAATGTTTATAATATTTGCAAATCTGAATGAAACTCTTCCAATTTGTGCAGATGGTTCCAATTGCACCAAAGTTTGAATGAAGCTGTTTCAATTACCAAATATGATTGAGGCTGTTGGAATTTTCCCAAATGTTTCTAATTGTATGCAAATTTCAATGAAGCACTTGTATATTACCCAAATTGGAATGAAGCTGTTTGAAGTTCACCAAACGTGAATAAAGCTGTTTGAAGTTTCCCAGCAATGAATAAAGCTGCTTGAAGTCACCAAAAATTGAAATATGTTTCATTTGGCCCAAATTTGAACGGAGCTATTGCAATTTGATGAGAGTTGATTTAGTCTGTTGGAATTTAGCCAAGTTTTTCCAATTTATGGAAAGATTTCTAGCTTCACCCAAATTTGAATTAAGTAGTCTCAATTTGCCCAAATTTCATTGAGATTGTTAATATTTACCCAAATGATTCTAATTTTATCCAAATTTGAATAAAGCTCTTATAGTTAACCCAGACATTTCTAAATGTACTAAAATTTCAAAGGATCTATTCCATATAGCCCAGCTTCGAACAAGATGTTTGAAGTTTCCCACAATTGAATGAAACTGTTGCAAATTGCCAAAGTTTGATTTGACTGATGGACTCCACCCAAATGTTTCCAATTTATCTAAATGTTTTTATTTTCATCCAATCTTGAATGAAGCTTTCTCATTTGTCCACATTTAATTGAAGCTGTTGGACCGTACCCAAATGTTCCTAATTTACTCAAATGTATCTAATTTTACCCAAAACTTGAATGAATTTTTTTAGTTGGCCTAAATTTGATGAAGGCTGATGGAATTACCACATGATTCCAGTTCACTCAAGGGCAGTGTCTATTTTGCCATTAGGGGCAAAAAATAATGACAAAATAGTGCTTGATTATTTTGCCGTTTTGGCCACTATTTTGCCATTAATTTGGCAGTTATTTTGCCTTAGTTGAGAGAATAGACACTACCTCACTTATATGTGCATGTAGCTACATACTTTGCCCAAATGTTGAAAATTTTTGCCCGAATAATGGCCAATTTTTCAGCGTTGGTGATTCGACTGCATCCCCGTGCCCTACGCTTATGCCAGATGGGAAGCACTGTATCATATTGTGCTAGCGCATACCACGCCACGAATTTAATAGAGTTTTACTGTATTCAACCCAAGGGTGCGCTTCACCTCGCGCTTACGCTTTGAATGGCACTCCACACTTTACAAAGTATAACGAATGATGATGAATCACCCAAGATTTTCTCCTACAGGTCCATGTTTATTTCTTTGGGCCTATGACGAAAATATTTGTTCGGTTGCTACAGAAAAAAACAGCTGATAGCTACAGGCAACATCTATTCACAAAAGATTATCCTCACTTTGTTGACAATCAGTCTGTTAGCAAACAGAGGTCCAAATCAAACAATGGGACTACTTGCGTCAATGCCGCACTTTTAGCAGACTTCCTCCGAGAACGTTAAGAAAGTTACCATTAAAACCCTTGAGCTTTGAACTTGGGCAGCCAAATTTAAAACTATTTTAGATGCTCTATTTCAGGGGTTCCCAAACTGGGGTACTTACCCCTAAGGGTACATTTGCCTATCTGAAGGGGTACATTTAAGGTTAGCAAGAGAACGGAAAAATATGTTTATATATTATTCAATTGGAATTATTTGTATATGTATCAGTGAATACTATTTTCAAAAATCATTATATGCTTATTGGTAAATATATTTTTGTTATTTTTCCCAGTCTCTTTGCTGCAAGAAATTGTAGGGGTACATGCTCATCTACTGAAATACTGAAGGGTTACATGGCCAGAGAAAGTTTGAGAACCCCTTCTCTATTTGGACAGTTGGCAAACTGTCTTTGAACTGCCACACAAAAACATGATTTTATGCTGTTGTTCACCTCGCGCTAGGCTAGAGGATTATTCAGAGGGAGAATAATTCATGAGCCTGAGCTTGTTTTCGCCGTGTTGCACAAGACCTTTGCAGGTGCAAAAATGCACTAATTTATTCACATTGCTTTATTTTTAGCAGGAAATAAGATTTATGGTAGCTAATTCTTTAAAATGTAATTAAAAATGTTTAAACCAGGCACAAAGCATTTGTGACACGCGCAGATAAAGTGCATGATGCAGGGCAAAAGCTTGTTTTTCAGCTAACGGATCGTTACGTGAAACCTGCAAAAGCTTTCTCCAGCAAACAAAGGCCTCATATATTTTTAAAAGCACAAGAGTTGTGTCATAGCTACTTTCTGCAATTTAGGTTTACTGTTTTAAGATTCTGAGTTTAGAACTGGGGTGATCGCTTTAGCGACCGTTTCGACAATGCTAGGTGTACTAATAGTTCGCGTTTATCTAATTCTCCGAGTGGAGACGCGTGTGTGTTGCCTAGGACACATCATGCAAAGTCATCAAGATTCCAGTCGCGATCGAACTTCCGAGACGTTCTGTGATTCTGTGCGCACACACTGTTCATGTTACGCTCGTGTCAGCTGCTGCCGCATGGTCAGCGTTTGTCTTGTCGTTCTGTCAAGCTTGTACCGTACCCACGTTTACTTAATACTTGTTTGCATGTATGCGCCCATTTTTGTGTTCAGTGAAGCTATTTGTTATAGATTTGTTTAGTACATTAGGAAAAAACACAATTCCATTAAATCTGCTGTCAACTTGATGCTAAGTCAAGAAAAAGAAAAGAGAACTTTGAAAAGAAATCTCAAACGTGATGTTTGTCCAATGGGGAACATCAAAAAAATAGGAAACTTTTATAATTTAACTAGAAAGTCTTTAATTTGTTAAGCTGCACCTCATAAAGTCACGATTTAATTAAAAACGAGTTGAACCACAACCACATGGAGTTTTCTTACATAGACCTCCAGCTCATGATACAACAGTTATGCTTAATTTAGACGAAAATATATTATTTGCTTTCGGAGCATTATTTGCGAATCGCGATTTATAACTCTTCCCTCAACATCTCTAGAACTCTGCTGATCAATTACATTGTAGTAGTTTTGTTGTCTGTTGGGTTTTTGTCCGAAATGACAAAGTAGAGATGACCAGCAGCGCAGTTTTACCAGATGCTAAGCACATCAGTACCACAATAAAAACACAACTTTTTCACGGTTTGCACAACAGCTCAATAGTGAACACGAGATGGCCACGATTAGCAGGTTGATGCGCAGTTTTAGAAAAGCACATTTATCTGCCCAATCAAACAACGCATACTCTAAACAGGATTGTGATTTTTGCAAGGGTGTAGTGTCTGCTATCTACCGGTAATAGTTAATAACACAACAATAAGGACTCTAAATGTAATGGAAATGTATGCACATTTCTGTAACTGTTGTACATTTTTACCACAACTGAAATTAAGAAAAGGTCCTTAGAATTCCCAAATTGTTGTGGTCAAGGCCATAATTTTTTTTCTTGACATGTTCTCAGAATCAAATGATTTATTAACCATGTTGTGTTATAGCTGCACACACAAAAACTGTACTTTATGCGATCACTGCACAGAAATACAATAAGCGTTTTGCAAACTGTCCAATGACAACTTATAGTCTCTTAAGATGACTCTCATAACGACTTTATAAAATCATACGAGCTTTATTCTGAAGTTTCTCCTTCTAGTTTAGTACTGCATTTTTTGTTGACACTATCACGCAAAGACCGAAATGAAAAGAAAGAAGATACAAATATCGATTTGACACAAAGACAGAAATTCAGCAGCTACAATACATGTAAGGCTACAGCAAAGTAAACGAGTTTTTCTAGACGCAGAGTCTTTCCTCGGACATCCCTGCATCGTTTTGCTTGCCCGTTGCGCAATGCCTATATTGGTCAAGGGTATCCAAGCTATATAAGAAGGGCCAACTTTGATGCAAAAGCGTCTGAAATCCAGTTGCTGCTCCTGATGACATAATTTAAAGAATGCATATGATCATTTTGTTACGCTGCTATTTTTATTCAGCTAAAGACGATATACTAGGCTGGTTCGCGGAAATTCGCCACCTCGGGGTGCTCGACTTTTAATTAATAGCATGGTTTTTACACATGCATGTGTAAGAACCCGGTTTGATATCTTTATGTGCCACCATGGCTTCGCGCCATGAAAGATTCATCACTCACCTACGTCTGCAATAAACAAAACCGATATTAATAACAGCAGAAAACGCAAGAGATGACGCTGTACTCAGTACCCTGCTGCACGCGTGTGTCACAGCCCGACACATGGTAATTTTTAGCATTTCGACACGCAGGTATGAGCACCATTGGGTAGAACCGCCGGTATGAGAGAGTCGCTGTTTGGTCAGACAAGATTTGCTGTCAGCCTACATGTTTCTCGGCCTGAATTCAGTTCTGTGCTAGCATGATGGTTCGGTCAAACAAATTTGTTGTTAGACGTAGGCCGCATTTTTTCGAACCGCGTTTGTGAGCTTGTGCTTTTCTACAAATGAAGATGAACAAATACAAGTGGTTTGGTTTCTACAATCAACAATTTATTTAAAATATACAAGTTAATTCGACTGAAAATGACAAGTTGTTGCAAAAGAACAGTACAGTAGTAGTTTCCTATTAGTCACCTCACGACTAAAGTGTGCCAACCTTACTTTTTAGAGCAAGAAAACAGTACATAATGCAATGAGCACTTTCTACACTTGTTTTCTAAGCAAGCTGATGTCATGCTCAGTTCCAATTAAAATACTAACCAAACGGGTGTAAAACTAACTACAGTACATCAAAATACCAATACTTAGCAAATTTAAATTCCTAACATGTAGCTACATCTGAAACTAGCTCAAGTTCAAAGCAATATAACAATGATACCGCAATCTTCATGATGAAAATGGGCGTAGTTTTCTCAAATCACGTCTTTGAGCAAAGTCTTATACAAAGTTGTTTTTGCCTTCACCCGCCCTTATTATCTGATAAAATTTTAAATTTTTGCACTCAGTGATGTATGTCCCGCATGACCACTTCGAATTCACTTAAACTGTTCTCATAAAACCTTTTCTTTCAATGTTCATTTTCAATCGTGAAGACAATTCGAATTAAGTTACGAATTAATCTGTCACAACTGAAAGCTTAAGATTCAATGCATTTTTTCCATATCTGCTCACTGATTGAAACATGCTTGTAGTTTCTTTCAACGTCTGGCTTACATTTTTCAAACAACAACGTGACAATCATGCAAATATAAACGAGATTTACTTATAACAAGGTAATCGGAAGTGACTTTCGATTCTACAGCTTGATAACTTGTAACTATGCAACGACATCACTGAAAAACATTTATTTGCTTCCCTTGCAGTCGTTTCAACACCAATAGCTGAAGTCATTGGTTAATTTTTTTATTTCAGGACTACCAACAAAGTTTTTATGGTGAAGAACACGAAAAGCGGTTGTTTTCAACAATGAAAATGTTGACCTACCCACCGAACGACTTAACGCGGCGGAAACAGCATCTGTGTCAAATATGTGCAAGAGCCACTTGCATTGCCACTGAGTGACGCAATTGATCTCCTTTCTCCTTTCAAAAAGATCCAGAACATTCTTGCTCTCAATGAACACTGACGACCTCATGCGGTCAAGTCAGCCGTACATATTGTAGGTAAATTCGAAACAAACTAATTGTTTCCAAGCAAATTTCATCCCCTAAATAAGCACTGAAGTCCTTGCAAAGCATTCAACATAGTGGAATAAACCGCAAACAATCCTAGGTAATAAATAGTGAGGAATTTAATAATGCAGGCAAGTCGATTTTCCTAGGTAATTTTCCTGAGGAATTTCTTTCATTGTTCAATAGAGTGTGGTTAATGCATCCATATATCAAGTAGAAATAAATGATTTCTTGTAAAAATGTATTGATTTTTTTCTTGCAAGTCGCTCTTGCTGAAAATTTTGTGCCGAAACGAGATGCCGTTCCACAAGGGAGCAAACCTTAATATGTAAGAAGAAATTTGAAAAAGTTAACGACGGAAATTTTGGAGATGAACTGCATGCTAAAGTTGTTAAATTGTCAAGGAACGCCAAACTAGTTCTCCACATCGGTACCGCTTGAGATCTGCCATTTTCGTTAGCGCTGAAATGCTTGACTTTGCTTTTCCATGCGTACCCACAAATGGTTCGCTGTAAGGCTTCATTGCACGCAAAGAGATAGCTTCTGTTTTGCTGCCCACATCACTGCGACAGCCCGTTTCTAACTGGTTATGTGGTTCTGACAAGAAGGTACTTTCCGTTCCTTAATTTTATTCGTTCTCGGCAGTCTACTTATCTTAAATTTTCATCTAAACGATTTCGCTTCTTGTGTTATAAATTGAGTGCAGCCTGGTGAGCGCTGTTAAACGTTTTTTCTGCAAGATAAAGGGCGTATCTTTCGCAAACCATGCGAGTAGCCTTAGGTATAAAACCAGAGCAAACCTTTGTGCTTGTCAGCTGAGAGTCTAATTGGCCTAAGAAAAATCAGCATTTCCCGGGAAAACAGGGGCTTTTATATCCGTATTTCGCAAACAAAAATGTACCAAACTACCATAATTTTGGTATTTCATAAACGCCGGCGTCTCGTGTTGAGGTGAAACGGGTGCGAAAACAGTGGATCACCTTCTTTAGCTTCATATTCAATAAATTACAGCAGATCCATAACTTTCAGTACCCCACTTCAAGTCAGTACTCTCCACAATGGGAGTATGAACAAGGAATCGATCAGAAAATGTTTAATAGGAAACCGATTTCACGCAAAATTACGCATCCTCAGTACCAATGCTGAGGATCAAGGACTGAGGATGTATCCAATCCCTGTGCAACTGCCCAACGTTATTGGTTATTTATGTAACATAACATGTACAGTACACTGCGTAATAATAGTATCACTGTGAGTATACCATCATCAAAGCTAATCTGCCTTTCGACAGGTCTGTCATGACACCCTCGGCCATTCTTCTATATCCTCAGCTCTTCTTTTCATCTTGGATAAGTGCCATTCACGATATCATCTGCCATTTTAATTCTTTACCTTCCTCTTGGGCGTTTCCCTTCATTCTACCTCACCATGACATGTACAAAAAAATAGAAAATGTGAGTATATACGTGAATATATTTCAATTTTTGATTTGCTGTCTGTAGACGTATATTTGAATTTAGTTTTCAAAGTATTCCTTTCATTTTTTGATTTTCTGTCCGTATTGAATCACACCTTTACAGCAGGCAAACTTTGTATTGACGCAAATATGAAGTACGGAACAAATTAGTAAAAAAACAATTGCATATACAAACGAGGCTCGTTCAACCATAAAAATTCTATCATGAAAAGTGATTGAAACCAATCGTGAAAAGAGTTAATATTTCCAACAGGAAGTCAACATCAAAAGAAAGACAGATATCATATGCAAAAAACGTCACACCCGTTTTGCTCAAACGTTACACAGCACAGATGCTAACAACTTGTTTCAAGAAAAATGTACCAAAGAGCTGAAACAACTCAAATTCAAGTCAATTTGAGTCGCTGAGGTGATCGAATGAGCGTAAATCACCTTGTAGAAATGTTTCAATGCAAATGAATTAAGAGGAAAGTCACAATTGAGTTTTAGCCACAGTGACAAAAATTTGTATGATTGG
>Ga0210059_1017617_pt1 | contig 10156 bp, 3 predicted proteins | sample Ectturendosymbi2_FD_188042 | JGI IMG/M metagenome (GOLD analysis project Ga0210059, IMG submission 188042) | Ecteinascidia turbinata endosymbiont from Florida, USA - Sample 2 (SPAdes) (version 2) | ecosystem: Host-associated > Tunicates > Ascidians > Unclassified | place: Key West, Florida...
TGTCATATTGAAAAGCTTTGTTAATTCGTTTCTGTGTTATAATTCGTTCGTGTCTTATGCTAATGTTGCTAATTCGTTTATTTGCTATATTACTCTTAACTATATTTTGAGCAAATTACGTTCTTCTGAAACTAGGGGTGTACACTCGAACATTAAAAAACATCAGGTGGTACGCGATCTCAAAAAGTTTGAGAACCACTGGTCTAGAAGAATGGATCAGTTTTAAAGAATTTAAATGTTAAAAATATTTCTGGTGTAGCAAGAATATTTTTATTAGTAAATTGGCATGTTTAAAATTATTTTCACTGTTGTCAAACCATGAGGATTCAGCCGGGTGCGAAAAAAATTGCTCTGCTCTTTTGAACTTAAAGTAGCGGATGGAGTAGCTGTAGCGCCGCTCCTGGTTTACTTAGTAACGATAGCGGTAAAGTCACTACTTTCAAAGCAGCATTTGTCCAGCTCTGAGTGGAACATAAAGACGTAGTTGTTCCCAGAACGACTAGAACCAGCAATGATAACCTGGACTTTATGTAGTTCAGAGCTTAGAAGGCTACTCATATGCTTTTCAGCAATCGACTTGCAAAATGCAAATATAGAGTTAAACTTGTGGCATTCAAATCACAGAAGAGTCGCTGCACATCTACGATCTTGAACCAGAAGCAACAAGCTATTCAGTAACAGTAAGAGCAGTCAACATCCATGGCTATGAGAGCGAAGACGCGTCGCCGGTTTTGCTCAGTGTCAATACAGGTACCATAATTTTCATGAAAAGTAATCACCGGAAACTTACTAAAAAAACGTCAACATTATTCAAGGTTGAATTTACCCAAGTGCAATGATGAAGCAGCTGGATATGTGCAAAAGGTCAATCTGCAAAATATGCATTTGATTTTCCAGCTTGATTAATAAGACCTATAAGTTTTTGCTCTGCTTCAAATTTTCAGCATAAAATCAACATTTTACTACAGACATCGCGCAACTTTTTAAGCACCAGGAACTTTATTCAACTGCTGAAGTTACTTAAATAGAACTAAAGTTGATGGCGCGCTACTGCAAACACGCTTTCACGTATACCTGAAGAATTCTGTTTGTCCCATGCAAGCTTTAACTTCCATTTTTCGTTTCAATCCTTTAGACACGGCCACTGTAGTGTCTCTGAATTACCTTTTAGTTATATAGTAACTCACAAAATATTTGCGGTAGTGAGACAGCAAAGACATCTTTGAATGCGGATTTTGATGTACTTCCTATCAAAAAATATACCTTCACAATTAAAATGCATCTTTCTGTTTGCATCTTTCTTCGTTTGTTTATTTTTGTCAAATTTTGATCGTTGTCTAACATTTGGTATTACGCCTACCGTGCATTTTCAAACCGCTTTTTGGTTGGAAAACTTGTAAATAGCTCAACGAACCAAAAAAACAAAAATTTCACTCATCGGATCCTTCGGGTTTAAAGTGAGTTTTTGGTTAACGCGTTCCTCCAATTCGCTAAGCTCAAAAGTGATTTAATTCAATTAATATACTACAGAAAATCCGAGGTCATGGATCACCATCAACTGGTGGATTTTGCTTGTTGCCAGCTCTGTCGCTTTCATTCTATTTGTCGCTATGGTAGCCTGGGTGACTATGGTTCGCCCGCGGCTGCGCGAAAAAGGGGTAAGAACAATATGTTGATGCATAAAATAAGTATGGAATGCCATCCAAATGTGAAAGACACCATACATGGATCTAGATTGGAGAGAAAATCTAGGATATAGGGCGAAAAGCTTGATCAATCTAGCAAAGCGTTAACAAAAATGTTCATGTTTGTTCTGACACGCTCGGGATCGTCTCAATTAAGTCAGAAGTAGAATCATTCGAAATAAACTACGATACACATTCCTGTTTTAAGGATAAATACCCCGCACCTTTTATTAAAAATGGATTAAAGCATGTCTACTGTCTCAGAATACCAAAAATGTTTGCACAAAGGTGTTACTACTATTAACTAAAAGATATTCTTGCTGTTATTTTACGCAGAATGTGGTAGCAGAGCATGTGAAACACAGTTATATTTATTATGTATTTTTTACTTACTTTTTCTTCTTTTTTGGAAAAATTCCTAGGTTCAACCGGCCGTTACCAGAAGTCATAAATGTAGGTTTTGACAGATCGGCCATTCCGAAACTAAGGAACGCTGTTACGCCTTCTTAATTATGTCCAGTGGCGGCTCGTGGTGAAAATGGCCGGGAGGGCTGCGAAATTTCATCTCTGGTTGAACATACAGGATTGTCGCCCTGTCCCTGGCTGTTTATAATGGCGTTTCCAGTCACTCCAGTAGTCCTAAACTTATCAAATTGGTAATTTTCAGTTGTCCTTATTGATACATAGAAAATATTCACTTCAGTTTAATGAAACCGAACCCAAACCCTAAAACACGAACACAAAAGAATTAACCCAACCGATCCCATCAAAAGTATGACGCATAACTAGTACCATCAAATCTGTAAAGGCGTGAGTCGAACCCAGGACCACTCGCATACTAAGCTTGGAACATTCCGCTCGACTACTGAGGCGTTAATGTTAGTACGAATAAGCTTAGCATTTTATTCAAACCGTGTCATGGCAGCAGACCTAGGCTACAGCCATTTTCTTTGAGCGGGTACTTTCATCATGTTCTTTCAAATGAAGTCTAAATTTTCCAAACAATTTCGAACAGTTTATGATTTTATACAAAATTTGATTTTTTTAACTGGATTGTTATGGTTTTCCAGTAAAAGCGTGTATTCTGAATAAATTACAGCTGCAATGTTCACCTTACCAAAAAATTAAGGGTCTACTTGAATGCTGAAAGGTTTGCCAGACTTCTCATGCTTCCAAATTTTCACATTTCAATGTTTTAAATCAGTCACACCTTTTGTTGCCCAAGAATGATATCCACCAACTACTGCCATACATCTTCATAGGCCAACCCTAGAAAGCTCATCAGCTTAGCCTGGTGCAGATAAACGAAGGGCTGCATTTTCGCAGCCCGAGATTGGCGACTAGATTTGAATCCAATGCCGCCAATATCGTCAAAGTGCTAGTAAAAGCATTGTTAAACTTAATTATAAAATTCAATATCCAAGAAAATCAGGTGGTGAAAAACAGTCAAGATCATATTTCCTCCGTTTTTTCTTTAAAAATTCATCGTCAAAATGACAAAAACGCTTTGCGATAGGCGGATATACCACCATGTTTCTTGTAGCCAATTGTTTAGTTTCTTTCCTTTCGGGCTGTGCCGAAGACAGCCCCGAAACTGCCAAATTCATCGGCAAGTGTGCTGAAAACGTCATCGCATAAGCGGCGTCGTTGGAAAAGAGCGAAACATTGGTTTTGTTGGATTCCCAGGACACGATGAGTCAAAATGGTGTCAGGAGTACCGAAAATGATTGTGTTGGGAAATTTCGCAACTAAATCTAGACTCAAGCCGCGTTTGGCCGTTTGGTGGAATATTTTGCCTTACATTTTTCAGGGAGGGCTGCAGCCCGGCAGCCCGTCTAGACGAGCTCCCCTGATTATGTCCATGAATCTATCATAAGCAGATGCTACTGTACATCACCGACCTATCGCAGCTTGTTTAAACGCAGTTTCAGAAACAACTCTTAAAGAAATATGCCCAGTGTTATGGCATGGTTTATCGCCTAGAGTAAGTTACTTGTAAAACAATTTTTCGAAAAACGTTTTGTTGATTTCGTTAGTGTAGTGCTACCAAGATGTGATTCTCAAAGTGTCAGAGTGCGGACGGAAACCAGCAGAAACTAGGGCATTTTCGTCATCACAGACAAGCATTTTGAAAGATATGCCAAATTTGTACTCAGGACACGAAACACACTCAAAACGTGCTGTTCTGTTTCATATATTAACAACATGATCGCTTTATGTAGGAAGATGCAAGTTAGCAAACAGTTTTTTTCACCTGAAAGTTATTGCACACGAAAAGCCGTCACATTTTTGGACTGGATGTGGCTAAATTGCAATTACACATCACAGTTGCTTTATGTCATGACACAATTAGCCCCAACAGTTGGCCGAGTGAAGGACTGACATAAACCAAACTTTTTGTTTGGCGGAACTTAAGTGTTTGATTTTTTTAAATATCACAAGCGCAATGCTGTCAACCGAGCCTTTAATTTACAGACTTCTTTTCCACAACAGATTTCCACCGTCGTTTAACGTTGCATGTTGCACCAATTGTATGCTTGTGAATTGACAATTTATTTTCAAAAACAGCTTGTTACTGTAAACACTTTGTCAGTTAGCTGAATGGTTTTGTGCTTGGGAACCACTGGCCTACCAGGAGTTTGGATGCAATTGTATGGTGACGTAGTAGAAGCAGTTCTATTTTTCTGAAGCTATCCAACAAGCCAACGTCGACTCATTCCATTTCGTGGCTAGTATGAAAAAACGATGAATCCAAACTTGTCCTAATATTTTTGCCTAGAGAAGGATTCTACTCCGGTAATTTCGTTTCTAAAGTCTCACTTCACTTTGATAAAAAGACCTAAAAATGATTTGACCGCTTTTTTTAAGTTATACTTTAGCGGCAACCAGCTTTAGTATCAAGGTTTTAGAACCAATAAAAAGCTTGCATCATCACCCCCTACCTTGCGTTTTTCTCCAACACGTTGGTGGTCATGCATCACTTTCCCAACGCGCAAAGTCTGAACTGACTGTTGTATGTACCGTTTTGGTAGGTATACGTACTCTATGATGATGGCAACAACACGGTTGAAATTGTCGATGACAGCACTCCAACGTCAGTAGAATCGCAAGCACTGCCGACTCCACCGGTGGTGCATAGTGATCTTTACGCTAATGCAGGAAGACAGGTTCGAAGCTGCAATGCTGCCGAACAACCTGAATGTCGTTCAAGTCCTTCCAATTCCGCCGTTACACCAGAGCAAGACAACTCCAGCGAAACGGCTACTCCACATTCTTCACACGATGCTACCAGTCTTTGTAGCGTTGTAAATGAACCCAAACTGATCAATGCGATGTTACTGGAATCCGCCGCAAATATCGAAGCCAGTGTTGTAAAACTTCCCGATTCTGCAAATAGCACTAAACATGAGGGGGATAAGTCAGAATTTATTGATACGTCGTCGACTGAGACTTTGTCGCCTCCTATGCAAGAAAACTGCGAAAAAGTCCCCACACCTGACAAGACCGGTGAAATCATGAATGAGACAAACGTAGTTGCTGATCCCCAATCAACGTCACGGCTCCAGCAAAACAGTTCGACAAAACCCGATGAACTTCCTGAGACAGATGAAAGTAATGACACCAGCAAAGAAATCATTTGTGATTCGTCCAACCGCGAGAGTATTGGTGTAAGCGCATTTGAGGCCTTTTTGGAGACCATGACTGTGCACGTGCCTATTCCAATAGACGACTACGACGACAACCCTGCTGAAACGGACATGGTGTGCGTGACGAGTCAATCTCAAAGTGCACGCGAAGCAAAAGTGGCCGAAAATAAAGAATGCAGCACGACGAAGATGCAGCCGCCAACGACCGAATCCGAATCCAAAGAAGGTATCCTAGAGACCGGAAATCGCGAAAGCATTGGTCTGGGTCGTTTGCAAGCGATGGTGGACACTCTGAAAGTGGTCGACTTCGCAGAAGACAGCGATGTGTTGAACAGGGAGAAAGAAAAGTTGGAAGAAATTAGTCTTTTTGACGATGATGACGACGATCCCTTAAGTCGGGGTCCGATATCTATGCTCTGGTTTGATTGTTGCGGGGAACCGGGAGAGATTGACATCTCGGACAGGGATGAAATTCTGCATGACGGAACCTTTGCATTGTAAAGTTCTCCACCACTGTGAGGAAACATGAGAATTTGCTCGGCTTGTCCATCACACTCTTGTCAACTATTGTGTTTAAGGATTGCAAGCAGACCATGTCAAGATAAGTGTTTTACCCACTTTTACAAGTGTATTTCCTAGTCTTTCCAGTTGGGTTTCATCACAACAACTTGTTTTTCAATTTAACCTACGGTATTTTTATTTTGATGTTCAAGATTCGTAATCTTGAAATGCTGTTTTTGCTTTTCAGGTCAGTAAAAAAGCTTGTGCTTACCGAGCTAAAATGTTTTGGCTTCTAAACAATTTCTGTGACCAACGCTTTTACCGAAAATGCACGTTTGTGTTTTTTTCATTCAAGTTATGACGCAGAAAAGAACGTCGTCTTAACTTTCACAACAACGTTGTCGTACTTTTGTTTGCTGACGCACTTTAACTTGCACGACTTACCACTTAAAAAATGCTATTAGTATAAGCAAACCTTACACGATTCTAAAGGCGTGTAGTCTATTACGTGTAGACCTCCGTGTTTTAATTCGAGACTATTTGCGTTGGTAATCAGTTTTTGACGGTCAGTGCAACATATAGTGGTGTTTGTTACTGAATCAATACAACATCGTTATGTTTTGTTTTGTTAGGTTTCCTAACACTGTAAATCTGTTTATGTGAATATAAGTTAGCGTTAGTTTACTGATTGCGATAACGATTAGCGACTGTCGCTATCTTTACAATGTTTGCATAAGAAAAAATTCCGACGAAAATAAATTTGGGTGTTAACGGTTGTTGGCTGCAACAGATAGATCTATAATCACGGTTGGAGTTTTTCTGCATGAGATGAGTTTTTAAACTCTCTGGAATAGGTTTCTCGCGGCTACAGAGTCGAATGGTTGCTCTTGAAGAATCAATTTTGTAGCTTAGTGTTCATTGTATTGAAAGAATGTGTTTAGTCGACACTGAGGTATTTAATGTAGCAAATAGAATGAGTAAAATGAAGTAGAAAGTCAACGGCGTACGCAAGAGGTGGGGTGGTTGGGGTTAAACCCCTCTTGAGCTTGATATTTTACAAAAGCTTTATTTCCTGCGCAAAGGCGATTAATTGTTTTCGCATACTTTTTGCATGTTAATTTGTCGACTTAATGCAAATGCCACGGAGTAAATTTGCATGCATATTTCAAGGAACATCGTAAATGGGCCAAACGGTAATAATTAAGTTTTCGTGGGAATTCGGGATAACGTCTGCGTCCATGAACCACCTCACCGCTTTTTGCAGACCCTCCGTCCACTACGCATATTTAAGATTGTGTTCCGCGATAGTTCACTTTATCCGAAACAACTATCTTTATTTTGACCGCTAAGGCTGATCAGCGCAAGGGCTGACCGCAGAGGCTACATTACCAATATCTGTAGTATGATAGAAGTGTTGCACGAGCTCAAAAGGAGATTTTTTTAACATAGAAGCATTCAGGAATTTAATTAATAATGTCTCAGCAGGGAAAAAGGAAAACTAAAATTTGCTGGATTTCTATACATAACGAAAAATTGAAAGTTTTCTTGCGTACTTTATGTGCATTCTCAATTCTTGTGTAGTTTAGCAAGGTCCGATCTTGCTCACCGAGGTGTGCGCCAGCCAGTCCAGCCGCACACTTTGTATGCTCGACTGCTCGTATTCGACAAGACATTAGCGCAGCTTGATTTTGCAGTTGTAAATTGCTCTGACGTAGTGATGAGTCTGTTTTACTCCCCTGTTTCAACGCGCAGCCTGATATTTTTGCAGTTATGAACTGCTGTGTCGTAACATTGATTGTATTTTCCTCCGATATCCTAGCTTGGAGCGCTGATAGTTTATATTCAATGCAATGACACATAAAATAAAGGGAGTGCGTGTAGAAGAATACGCATATTATGTTAACACACTTCGCCAAGACGTTGTTTGGAAACATGAATATTACGTCAAATTGTGACGCCACAAACAGCGCACGCCAGCTATAATTCACCACCATGTGCCACTGAATCAAACGCCCCATGAAAATTTTCTGCGTACGTCACGGTAGAAAGTACATGCGTTTGTTTCTTTTCTTATTCGATTTATAATTTTACTCAGTCCCGTTGCCACGGGGGGCTTAGACCCCCAAACAAAGCTCCAAGCCCCCCGAATTGAAACATGAAACACTATAAATCAGTTGAGTTTTTGTCAATTTTTAGAGTGTCAAGCCCCGCACAAACCCAAAGCCACCCCGCAGAAATGCAAAGCCCCCCTATTGAAAACTTTCTGGCGACGGTTCCGGTTTTACTGCGAGTCTTGCGGCATTTTTTCATATCATGGTGCAAATGAGTCGTATAATGCACTTAATGGCAGCGTTATGTATTCAGATAATAGACAATTTATTTACAGCTTATTAGCAGTGTTCATCTCTACAGACTGCAAAAATGTTTTCTCAATAGTTCTGTCTATCTCTTGCAGACTTCAGCTTTGAAGAACAATTCCAAAATAGCAAAGTAAAGAAAATTTCAGCCTTATTGCCTTGATTGTCACACTTCACTAACAGTTAATTAAACACTTTAATCTCTGAATCAAATGATTAGGCTATGCATGCAGAATTAATTATCCACTGTTTTATCACAACGAAAATTTCCGAGTTTAAAACTGTAACAAACACAAGAGATGCACTCCCAGCCAGAAAACTCGTAGGGACAGTGTACTGTCAAAAGAAGAGCGAAGTTTTAATTGTATTCTTTTCAACTCTACAATCAATACGAAATGCTGGCACAGAATGGCATTGAAACCTAATCAACGGCAAAAAAATGGCCAAAACGGCAAAATAGTCTGAGACTATTTTCCCTTTCATTTTTGCCCCTGATAGCAAAATAAACACTACGCTTGAGTGAACTGGAATCATGTGTAATTCCAGCAGCCTTCATCAAATTTGGACCAACTAAAAAACTTTAATAACGTTTTGGGTAAAATTAAAAACATTTGAGTAAAATAGGAGCATTTGGGTAAGGTCCAACAGCCTCAATTAAATCTGGGCAAATGAGAAAAGCTTCAATCAAATTTGGGTGAAAACAAAAGCATTTAGATTAATTGGAAACACTTGGGTGAAGTCCATCAGTCAAATCAAGTTTTGCCAATTTGCAAAAGCTTCATTCAATTGTGGGCAACTTCAAACAGTCTTGTTCAAAGATGGGCTATATAGAAAAGCCACCTTAAAATTTTAGTACGTTCAGAAATGTCTGGGTGAATTATAAGAGTTGTATTCAAATTTGGATAAAATCAAAGTCATTTGGGTGTATTTTAACAACCTTAATGAAATTTGAGCGAATTGGGACTACTTCATTCAAATTTGGGTGAAGTTAAAAATGTTTCCATAGCTTGGAAAAATTTGGGTAAATTCCATCAGGCTAAATGAACTTTGGCCAAGCAACAATAGCTCCATTCAAATTCGGTCCAAGCGGAACATCTTTATTCAATTTCGGGTAACTTCAAACAGCGTTTTCAATTTTAAGGAACTTGAAACAGCTTCATTCCAATTTGAATAATTTACAACCACTTCATTTAAATTTGCATACATTTAAAAACATTTGGGCAAATTCCAACAGCTTTAATCATATTTGGGTAATTGAAACAGCTTCATTCAAAGTTGGGTACAATTAGAAACATCTGGTGAAATTGGAAGAGTGTCATTCAGATTTGCATATATCGGGTTTTTTTTAAGGAAAAAGTTAGGTGCCCGGTATGGACCTGTAGGGAACCGATTCTGATTCTAGGGACCCGATTTTCTCTAATTCTACGGACCTGATGATAAATTTCTTTGATTCTAGGGACCCGATTTTCAATTCTAGGGACCCGAATCGGGTCCCTAAAACACCTTAAAAAAACTTGATCTATTATAAATATTTGAACAAATCACAACAGCCCAAATCAAAATTGGGCCAACTGAAACAACTTCATTCAAATTTGGGTAGAGTTAGAAACATTTTATAATTAGGAACATGTATTGTAGTGGCAACTCACCATTCCAACCCATATTTTTGTAAACCTCAAATTGTTGATGCTGTATAATGTACAACTAAAATGTAGCTGTAGCTGCAAAATGTTTTGCGGTAGTAATGTGGTGTAGCCAAAGGCGCAGCCAGGGGGGGTGCTAAAGGTGCTCAAGCACCCCCCTTAGCGATCAGGATATTGATGTTTATTTTCTTAGTTTTTCACCAACATTGTACTGTAAGTCGAGATCAGGTGCATTGCAAAATGTTCTTTGGCAGTCCCACAGGCGTAGCAACACATTCCTTATCAAACCAAGCGTTTATGAATTTTCGAGATTTGAGAAATAT
>Ga0210059_1017618_pt1 | contig 10156 bp, 7 predicted proteins | sample Ectturendosymbi2_FD_188042 | JGI IMG/M metagenome (GOLD analysis project Ga0210059, IMG submission 188042) | Ecteinascidia turbinata endosymbiont from Florida, USA - Sample 2 (SPAdes) (version 2) | ecosystem: Host-associated > Tunicates > Ascidians > Unclassified | place: Key West, Florida...
TCCCTCCACCCCTCCCTCCACCCCTCCCTCCACCCCTTCCGACGCCCACGACCTTAAGTGAACTGGAGGTGACGCAACCTTTATTTACATCACAATCTTGGTCATATGCTGATGTCAAAACGGGGTGTGTGCAATACAATGCCAACAAATATCTTTTAAGTGACAGACGGCGGCAATGACGCTACGAATTGCCATGGCAACCGGAACCAATGGCAATCTATTCACAGTGGAACTTCGCTGAAGTTTACCTTCGCGCCTGAACAGAAAGTCAACGTGGCAAGAAAATCTTTGTAGCCGCGCTTTGTCCAGGCCAGGCCGTGGTTTCGGGCCAAGAGCTTGTCTGGGACAAAAATGGACTCGATGTCCCGCGTCAGATCACCTTGCGATGACGTAACGGCGATGAGGTCACAATCGAAGTCAGTTCAGTCACAGTATGCCGAGGTCGATATCGGCCAGGCGCGGAAAGCAGATCCTGGCCGCGACTAGCATCGCCATGATGTTGAAGAAGATCGACATCAGGAACAACACGTACGACTTGCCGATCTGCGCATGCGCGGGCAAGCGATACGCTTTGCCTCCGATCTCGTTGGCATGGAAACCGGCGGGAAAGAAGATGCTGGCGAAGCACATGAGCAGCGCTGAAAAAAAATGTTGCGCGTTGTCATCATGACTGCGTGAGGTGCATGCAAAATACACTTTGGGAGTTGGGTTCGAAGACAACCATTAAGTGTCGAACCGTTTGTAGGTTTATTGTGACATCAGAACCGTCAGGGTTTCACTTTCTGAAATTTTGTAAAAACTCCACTGATTTATAGTGTTTCAACTTTCAATTTAACGGGGCTTGGAACTTTGTTTGGGGGCTCACCCTACAAAAGCCCTACCCCGTGACGACAGGGCTACACGACATAGAGGTCACAACCACAGTCACAACTAACAAGGCATCCGCTGTTAAAAGCGCGCCCAAAATTTTTTGGACTCACTTTCGGAAAGGCCGTGTTAAGTTGTTTTATGGCACGATGGTAGTTTCTGGGCCAAGTTTAAGGCAATAAATAAACTGCCTGCGACAACAAGAATCTGCTGATAGGTTATATATTTACAGCAGACTCATCCACTCGTCATCAGTTGCTAAATTGCCATTGTATTGTGGCATAGATTTCAATTGAGTGCCTCACTTTCCTTTATCTTCAAAATTATCTGCGAATGAAGCTTTCGTACAAATCGTTTCGCACCTCAAACGCACTGACGACAGGGGATTATTCTGAATATATTTTTGAAATGAAAGACAGGAAAGCGAAATGCAGACCGCGCTGCTTGATACGTCTGCGAAATGTAAAGATTCTGAACGCCTGCAAAATGTAAATATTCTGAACGTCTGCGAAATGTAAAGATTCTGAACGTCTGCGAAATGCAAAGATTCTGAACGTCTGCGAAATGTAAAGATTCTGAACGTCTGCGAAATGTGAAGATTCTGAACGTCTGCGAAACATAAAGATTCTGAACGTCTGCGAAATGTAAAGATTCTGAACGTCTGCGAAATGCAAAGGCACTGAACAATGTTTTGTTGCATGATGGGCTTAAAATAATAAATCAAACGCAATGCAGCGACTTTTCAACTGATTAGTAAGATTGCAAGCAAGTGCTTGTTTCAGCACAAAAATTTGAGAATGGTGAAGAGGCAACATGATTCTACGAAACCAGATAAGCAAAGCGATGCTGAGTGGTCCGGATCCACGTTCCTGGCGAATGCAGTCGCTCCAGATAAGATTCGAATCACGTGGTTGCGGAAACCGAATCAATCGGCCTCGATTTCAAAACAGAAGATACTGATTCTTGCATTACTAATTAACAAAATGATCCCAAAATAACATCGGTGAACATATTTTGACGGTAAAAAAAAAGAGTTTCAACACCTCTTGCTGGTACTTTCCATCTTTTACCTATTTTGGACCTGTCACTATGAGCTCGTTCCCCAAAACTGTTTCAATAATAGTGATAGGTGGTCTTCACAACAGGCATCTTACAGGTGCGCATAAAGGCAGTGCAGGTGGTATTCCCCCGATCCTAGACGCATATAATTTGAGTTTTATTCTAAATATTTGTTTTCAAGTTATTATTGCTGGGTCTGGACAACGTCATGAGCCATCAACAACATTTTCAATTTTTTTTCATATTTTCAAGTTTTTTCAATGTTTTTCGTATTTTTCCTCTACGGTAGGGGTGGGCACTAAATTTGGCTCGAATGCCACTTAGAGAAGGCCGCGTACAGCCGAAGGCCGCACCTTCTAGTGGACATAGGAGCAAGTCTCAGTTCAAGTAAGCCTCAGCACTAACGTTTATTGTAATGAGTTGGAGAATATTTCAGATTTGAAGGATTTTTTAATGCTCCTGCGGGCCACTAAAATCGCTGTGGCGGGCCTCTTGTGCTCGGCCCACGGGCCGCTATTTGTCCACCCCTGCTTTACGGTTATAATTTCAAGTGTTTCGAGTCGACGAGACTTGTTGAGGCTTCATCAACATTCGCGGATGGCTTTCCTGGTCACGTGATGATCACCAGGTTTAATCGAGTTTCTTCTTTATCAGTTTGCTGTTGAACCGATGAAACATTTGTTTGCCCAGTAATTCACACTACCTTTGTACTCATGTTTTTTTGCACTGTCACACCTTAATCTGGGTAACAGGTCACGTCGGCAAATTTCATGGCACAACATCAGTCACGTGATGTTCCAGCGATTGTGGGAAAAACATAATGTCACGTGACCGGTCTGTGCAACGCTATTTCGAAAACAGTATACATTTACTTTAATCACGCTCTACTGGCGGTGAAACCTTACATGTTAAAAACTGACCAACGTTTCGATGGTTAATAGAAATATCTTCGTCAGGGCGTACACGGAATGTTTGCTCTGCTTACAAAAAGCCAGTCTTAACGTTTAGCAGTCCATAGTTTTGCATGAGTTTTCTCCACACACGTGCTTTCAATATTTATTCTGCTTTCATTTGTTGATGCCTCACGGTGCGGCATGATGATTGATTTCTTCCCTCGGACAAACTGGGCTCGAAAGCTGCAAATAAGTAAGCGACGCGTGCAAAGTCAGTGACAAAATTTTTGTTTGTTTGCTTGGGTTATTTTACACACAGCACTTTGACAACTTCGTGTTCAGCGCAACATGTTTCTGCGCAGTGGTTGCAACAGTCCTCGGGTCTTTTTTGCTGATGGGTGACATGCTCATCGTTTTCCATATCCTGACGAATTGCTTTGCTGCTGCATTCCCACATATTTGCAAAGTGGATTTTGTTTTCTGGGGGAGATTTTAGCGGTTGGCAGCAGCGATGCCAGAAACGCCCTTCAGAATGAAATATCCCCCGCGTGACTGCTTTTTTTAATAGCTGCCGTCACGGCCTTGATCATTCACCCAAACACCAAAAAGAGCGAGTGAAATAAATTACACTAGTGATTACAAGAACGTGCTTATTTTCAGAAGTGTCAAATGATTCTGTTACGACTTGCAAAAGCTGAACAATGCTAACCTCTTTGCACACTCGGATTGGCTTGGAACAAAACTTGATGGAAAACTTGCAAGTTGCAATTTACGCAATATTTTTGAGTGCCGTTTTTTGCTTTTACCAAAGTGGATTTTCAGCTGCAGCGCCATTGGCAAGATTGGAAATAATTTGCACATCTCGGATCTACGAGCAAGTCTGTTATGCCGAAAAGTTTCACAATAAAAAAAACAGAATTGTTGAATTGCGTTTTCGATCTATTTGATGGTGTATGTAAACAGCAAGTTGAAGTACTTTATAAACTCGTAACTGTAAAATTCCATCAGGCCAACGCTTTCACGATATTAGTTCCCAATGTCTTGGCGTTCTGCAACTTGAATTGTCAGTGCGACCACAGCGGTTTATCTTTTGTTTGCTTTCCTTAAACTCGACAGTGGTGAATTCCTGGAAAGTTTCCACTCGTTTTAAAGCGAGCAAACCAAAATCGTTACACTGCAAACACAACTTACACAGACCTTGCAGTGTATGAATTGATACAGATAGCACTGCGACACAGAAGTGCGGTAGATGTTTAAAACATTTCAATTTGAACATACCGAAGAACAACAGTCACGTCCTTGGTTAGATTCGCAAGCAAAAGAAACGACTGTACTTCTAGTTTTACGCTTTCCTAACATTTGAACTTTTAAACGTTTGCTACTTCGAATAAAATAAATCGTAAGAAACAACAGGTCACGTGACAAGATACTTGTTGTTAAACTCTGTGAGAACGACTCTGTTACATTTACTTTGTTACAGAACATGATGAACTAGATGAGTTACACTGAAAACAAATTGCGCTAAGTTATCTGTAAACCATCTCTTGCTTTAGGTGATAGCCACCGTAATGAGTGTTTTTGTTTGCTTTTATTAAACAGAACAGAAATTCAGGTAATTTGCTGCGGAACAGAAGAGAATAAGTCAGTAGCGCTACGAAACGCAGGTAATCGTCTGTGAAGAGCAGATTTCGTTTTGTAACCACCTCCCACTTCATTTTGGTACTAGGTTTAAAAGAAAAAAAACCTGATGTTGCGCGTTTAATCATGAATAGTTGCAAGCGGAATAAATATTGAAAGCGCGTGTGTGAAGACAATGTGATGAAAACCTATGACTGCTAAACGTTCAGACAGGCTTTCTGGCAACAGTGTTGTTTGAAGTCTGGACAGCAGTCATCATACGTCATGTCATACGTCATACGAAATTTCTGAACATTTCCTGATTCTGTAAAAACGCTGAACCGACCAGTGACGTCACCACGTTTTGTTTTTCAACAAGAGAGCCACGCCCAGTGACGTCACGTTCAATGGCTGCAAAAACACGAGACGACGACGATGTCATGAAATTTGCCGACGTGAGCTGTTACCCAGATTTAAGGGGTGACAGTGGAAAAAAACATGAGTACAAAGGTAGTGTGGATTGACTGGGCAAACAAATGTTTTATCGGTTCAGCTGCAAACTGATAAAGAAGAAACTCGATTGAACCTGATGATCATCACGTGACCAGGAAAGCCATCCTGGGAGCGCGGTGAAGTCTCAATGAGTTGCGTCGACTCGAAACACTCGAAAATATTTTCGTATAGGAAAAAAATACCAAAATTATCAAAAATTCGTGTGTGTGAAAAACATTTTTTAAAAACTTGACAATATGAAAACTGGACAATATGAAGAATATACAAAATAAAAATGCTGCCGATGGCGCATGACGTTGTCTGAATACAAAATAATAACTTGAACTAAATATTTCCATAAAACTCGAAAAAATATCGAAAAAACTGAGAAGATTAACAGGTCAGGGCAGAAGCTCATTTGCCGTAAATCCCGGCTATTAACACGGTTTCTCTCAATATAAGGGCGGTTATTTCAGAAATGGGAACGCGGAGATGAGGGACGAGATATATGTCACATTAAAGAGACATGAAGCAAAAGTTCCTCTCAGCATCAAGCAGCGCTTAACACCGAGTCAACACAAACGCAGACAAAGATATTGTGAGCAGGCGCAGACAAAGATATTGGGATTTTTTGATTACACAACAACTTTTTACCACTTGTAGCAAAGGTCGTCATCTGTTCAGCAACCATATCCTCATTGGCATCATCAGCATGCACCACCCAGAGCAAGAGAGTATAATGGCAAACACCCAGAGCAGCTTGTACGAGTCGCCCAGCTGCCACAGGTTGGTCAACTTAAAGACTTCGCCTCCGACTGCTAGTTGCCGAAATCCAATCGGAAACAGCATTCCCACATGACATAGACAACAAACTGTTAGTAAAACAAAACATCGGTTATGGTCAAAGACTGAAATGATGTGAGTTTGTTAAATCCTTAAAAAACATGAATGTGGGCAAAAAGCATGCATTGCACAAATAAGGCGAAAGATGCAAAAACAGGAAAGAATTTGACTTAAATAAAACCAAAACCATGGTAACACAGTCTCGTAACAAATAATTCCAACCTTTGCAGTCAGCAAAAGAAACCAATGCATAGAGCAATACTGTACTGCAACTGGCTTGTCAAACTGAACTCCGCACTTGGGTCAAAGCATGGTAGCAAAGCTTTAGAAAAGAAAACGGGGGCAGCGCAAAGTCTTACTTGACAAAAATGCCGCCCATCTGGCGTAAATGAGATTTGACCGAAACCAGTGTGACGAAACAATGAAGCAGCACGTGGCGGCCAAGCAAACAATTCCTGCTGACAAGAAAATCAAAGTTGCGACCCATTCTGGAGGTAGGGTGGGAGGGAAGCATGTTCGCTCTCGTCCATATATAGTTTGACAGTGTTTAGTCAGCCCCAGCGTGATTGCACCTGTAGCAGTAGAAAAACTCAGTGATGAATTGAGCAGAAAGCCAAAAGAAACTCAGTTCACATAAAATACAGTACATAACTAAACCTCACTCCAACAGCATCACGATCTATCAGAAAATTTGCAGCCAAATCTCATGTCACATGTTTGTGACTCTAATTTTTACACAAACTTTTAGGGTTCAAGTACAGTACTGTATATAATAACTGTTATTATTTATATTTACTACTTAGGAGCAACAACTAATTAAAACCACTACAAAAATTAAATTTATCTTTTATCACTATAAGGTTATTAACTACAGATTACTTGCTCTCTGATCAAAATTGATCCACAAGACTACACAGTACTCTGACAACTGAGAAGTTTAGCAATATGGCATTAAGCATGCAGCATTACTTGTTGCAAACAAAGCTAACTTTTGTTCAGAAAATCCTGAAAGAAATTTACCCTAATGTTGGTTAAATTTTTCATCTGCCATTGATCAGGTAAGTTTTAGCATGAAACCAACAGACTGAGCTTGGGAAACTTTGGAATGAAAAGTCTCACAAAGAAATACGTAGGATGTTTTTTCTATTCTTTTTCCATTTGCAAATATCAACAGTACCTGCCCTGTATCTTTGCATAAATGTAACAACTTTATGAAATAAATCAAATAGGTGTAATTTTAAACACACGACTGCTACACAGTGAGCAATGATCCTCATCTGTATGCCAGTGCCTTATCAACAATACCTGTCTTTCTGGATCCTAAAAGATAGTATTCATGAGGAGACTTTTTGATGTGTATCTGAAACACAGCTATCATTTTGGGGCCAAGTTAACTTAAAAAAAATAACAGACTTGCCCACTTCTATTACCCACTAACTGCTTTTTTCATTAAAACATTTCGGTCAAATATCTCACAGTTGTATCAAAACTCACCATAACAGTGTTTTTCAGCCTATACTTTCAAACATTCTCACCAAAATGACATAATTTTTTTGTCATTTCAAAAGCGTTTCAGTCTATGACCGGAAAAAAACAGCCCACAAATATTCCTGAAACACCAAACTCCTATCTGGAGCCTGGGTGATGACTTACATCATAATAAGCCAGAAACAGGCATATCTGAGCTATTTAAAATTTATCATCTGAAAGAAATGATGGATATTAATGTATCAGAACCTAACATGGTGTGCAAGGATAAAGTGTATGTTTGCTACATTTATCATTTAATACTTTTTATAAACACTGACAAATAATTTTACCAGTCGCAATAAATGGCTGGAATATCTGCATTGCCATCAAACATTGTGAAACGTCTGAAGCAACCCAAGTTGATGCTGAGACAAATACGTAATAATTTTACAGGTAAAATGAGAATTACTCTTATGGTTGCACAACAAATTAAATCACAGACTTTTGTAGTGCTTTTTTGTTATAGAATAAAACAAGCTGATACTGACCTGCATCTGGGCCAGTATTGATCCAATCTGGATGTGCTAAACTAGCAACAGCAAATACTTCCGCTGTTATAAATAGAATACCTGATATTACTGTTAACTTGTCCATAAGACAAAATTTCTGAACTACAATAAAAAAACGCTTGATTTCAACACTGATGCACTTGAATTGTCCAAATCTAAAGACACACTATCTTAAAATGCAACAGCCAAACAGTAGTGACAGCATCAAGTTGCATTATGCTGTTGAAATTAATCAACAAAAGGCATTGCAACGTTAACTTTAGGCACCATCAATTGAAACAACACATTAAGAACTGACCATTTTCATGTCATTTGGGTTCATGCATAACTGATGTCTAACTCAAAACATTAGCAAACGCAACAACTAGCAAGTTGCCAGTGGAGCCTACTGAAAATAATGTAACCATTCCACAAGTTTCCAAGTAGCTGGTCTCCACAAAGGTAATTGTGTTGAATCAATGAGCCATTCTTTAAAATAGGAAAGCAATTTCACGTAACTCAATGCATTGACAATCTTTTCCAAACAGAACATTCTACAGTATTTGAAAAATAATTGATGTCTGACTATGCATTGAGTTATGTCAAACTGATCAACTTCCTATTTCAAAAACCTTCTGGTTGATTCTACTTCGTTGCATTGGTTAGGACTAAGTGCTTCAAAGCGAATTTATGCAATTTCAAATCATCGCAAAATCTTGACAGTGGAGCCCAGTGGTCTGATTACACGAAAGTTTACAGAAAACTTAGAGTTTTTTTAATTGTATTTTTACAAGTTAATTGTCATTTCTCACACCTGATATTGCTACAATAGCTAGAATGTATGTTAGATTCCTTGCATACTCATGAAAATAGGCAGCAAGCCTGTATATATCTCTACCTAAAAACAGCTTTTCAAAATAGCAAGCAACAACTGCTAAAACCCTAATTTGCCAGAAAAACACTTGCCAAGAAGCTTTGTTTTTACTTGCCGACCGCAAGTTTGGGAAACAGGTAAATATAGTCTAAATTATAAGCAGACATACAATTGCAAATTTAATTCAGGCTTATCACAATGATAACGCTGTTATATGCTATTCAAGTTTTAAAAAATTCAAAAATAATCTGCAGAGTGCAAAGCTGTTTTTGACCACATCAAACAAAAACGTTGTCAGTCATCTAAACTATCATGAATGATTTACATGAAGTAGCCTTGAGATTTTAAATAGTTCACAATTTTTGATAACTGCATCAAAAAATATAACTGACATATTCCGACATCCATGTATTCATCGTTTTGCTATTGTTGTGCACATAATTTAAGCTAATATTTCCAATGTTTAACTTGTTTAACACGTTGGCTGCCGGTGTACGAAATACTCATACTTTGAAATCATGCATTGAGCCACTATTTTCATGCCACATTGCAACTTTGTAACGCGTCAGCCAATTGTGCTTAAAAGACTTGCCGCATCTTTTGAGGATTTGAACAGCTCTCTAGCACAATCAGCTAGTGACTTATGGAGTTGCAAAGTGATGATAAATAAGTGGCTCACACAGGTCTTAAACGTAAAACCAACCTGGCAGGTGTTAAGAAAAAATCACATACTATTGAATTACACAGCGTTTTTTCAGATAATACCTCAGCTTCATGCAACAACGAGCAGTAATATAATTCACAAGCACCCAGACTATAATGAGTAAATATTGCACAAAAAATTCTGAGCAAATGTGGACTTCAACTTGCCAGAAGTACACTTCCAACACTTTGCATTTCAAACATGACACAGTTTGTCAATAACCAAAACCATCAAAGCCTGAGAATGATTCTTTGCAATAACATAATGTAAAACTCTAAGTAACTTAAAACTTTGAGAACCGGTCTACGATATATTCGTACTTCGATTTCGGCCTAAAATAGAGCAGTTTTCGGTTGCCTTACCAATGCCCTAGCTTCTCTGCCGATTGCGCTAGAGAGCTATTCAAGGGCTCAAACGGATCAGCCAGTCTAGTAGATTGCACTCTAAAAAATTCTTTTGGTTGGGGGTGCAGATTTTTTGTGACTGACGTCATAAGTGAAGTAGCTTTAGAGTCATTTTGGCTCATGTTGCCTGGCCTAGGGCCCAACCGCTAGGCCAAAGTGTTTCGCTGAAGTTTTCATTGGAAACTAGGCTCAAGTCCGAGTCTTTTGAGACTTAGATCAACTTTCTAGCGTTTCTGGTTCAAAAGTTATGATATAAAATACAAATTAATTAATTATCTAATTAGCTAATTAGTCAAATATTTTTACTAACTTACATCACAACTTTTGAACCCAAAACCCTAGCAGGTCATCCAAAGTATCAAAAGACTCAGATTGTAGCCTAGTTT